>NMRC01024366.1_pt1 | contig 15214 bp, 18 predicted proteins | sample 1520911 | NCBI WGS metagenome assembly NMRC01 (sample SAMN07342169, study PRJNA393822) | plant metagenome | isolation source: fluid collected inside the plant's | place: USA: Vermont, Morristown, Molly Bog | reverse complement strand
TGCGCTGAGCCAGCCCCCTAGGCGCTCAGTTGACGAAGAAAGCCGACGGAGGCGCGAGCGGCCGTGATCGGCCCCTCGCCGCGAGCGGGTAAGCCCGTTACCACGAGGTCTTGTTCGAGTACGAACCAGCCCCGATAGTCGGCCGAGATGAGCGAACGAACGATGGTGGCGATGTCAACATCGCCCTGGCCGAGGGGTGAGTACAGGCCGTCGACCACGGCGTCGTAGTAGCTCAGTTCTCGGGCAATCACCCGCTGGGCAACGGCGGTTCGCACATCCTTCAGGTGCACATGGGCAATGCGTTCCGGGTACGTCTGGGCAAACCAGACCGGATCAGTGCCGCCGATCATCAGGTGTCCGGTGTCGAGGCAGAAGCCGATCTGACTGTCGGCCAGCACGCGGCTCACGTCCTCGGCGCTCTCGACCATGGTGCCGACGTGCGGGTGAATCACGGCGAGCACGCCGTACTCGGCCGCGATCTGCTCGGCCCGCGCAAGGTTGCCCAGCAGGGTCTGCCAACCGGCCTCGTCGAGCACCGGCTTGTCGTCGTAGCCCTGGAGACCGGTGCTGGCCGCGAGCACGAGCACCTCAGCGCCAGCCCGGCGAAACACATCGAGTTCGCTCCGCAGCTCGGCCTCAATGTCGTGGGTCGGGTCGTGCAACACGACCGGCAAGAACCCGCCGACCGCGCGCAGGCCGTGGGTGGCCAACATCGCCGCGCGCTCCTCGGCCGCCTCGGGCAGAAACCCGAGCGGGCCGAACTCGCAGGCCGAGTAGCCGACCTCGCGCATCTCATCGAGTACCCGCTCGCGCGGCAGCTGGTCACCCCAGCCAGGTACTTCACAAACACCCCATGAAATGGGTGCGCCAGCAATCTTCAACTCGCTCATCAGCTTCCTTCGGGTGAGGCCAGCGCTGCGGTGGTGCCGGAAACCGGCTCCACCGCTACCCAGCGTCGTTCGGCCGCCGAGAGTTCGGCGGCATCGTCAATGCGGGCCGCGGCAAGGGCGTCGCAAATATTTGAGTTGTTGGCCTGGCCCCCCAGGTAGGCCGCAATGAACTTCTTCGCCTCGATCACTTTCAGATCGTCGAACCCCATCGAGGTTCCAGAACCGGGCTGGAACCGCTCGAAATCGCCAAAGCCAGGGCTCGCCATAATGCGTCGGTACCCCACGAACTCGTCGCCGCGCAGCGCCAATTGCACTTCGTTCATCCGCTCGAAGTCCCAGCTGAGTGAGCCTTCCGTGCCATAGATTTCCAAGGTGTAGCTGGCCCGCTTGCCAACGGTCACCCGCGAGGCTTCAAGTGTGCCGATCGCGCCGGAGGCAACGGCCTCGTCGCTGAGCCGAACCAGCATCGCCGCGTAGTCTTCGTTCTCGACCGCCCCGAGTTCGCCGCCCTCGATGACGGCAAAGTGCGAGGCACCCATCTGCGCTTTGGGTCGCATCGCATGCACCGTGCTGGTCAGCGCCGACACCTCCTGGATCGGGCCGAGGGTGTATGCGACGAGGTCACTGAGATGCCCCATCAGGTCACCGAGTACACCGCTGCCGGCCTGGGAACGGATGAACCGCCAGGACAGCGCGCCGTTGGGCTCAGCCGAATAGTCGGCAAAGAACGAGCCCCGCACGTTAGTGATTCCGACCCAATCGGCCGGAAGCGACGAGGTGCTTGGCAAACTCAATGGCCGGAACGTGCCGATAGTTGAACCCGATGCTGGTCACCACCCCGGCCTGCTGCACGGCGTCGAAGACGGCCTGGGTGTCGGCGGCCCCACGGCCGACCGGCTTTTCAATCCAGAAGGCCTTGCCCGCCTGCGCGGCGGCGATGCCGATCTCGGCGTGTAAGAAGTTCGGCGCGCAAATCGACACCAGGTCGACATCGGGCCGCGCCAGCACCTCTCGGTAGTCGGCCGTGGCCTCGGCAAAGCCCAGCACCTCACGGGCGTAGTCTTGGCGATCTTGCGCCGGGTCGGCGGCGATCAGCAGTTCGGGCGCGACGCCGAGTTCGGGGTAGATGGCCGAGATGTTCTGGTAGGCCCTGGCGTGCACCTTGCCCATCCAGCCAACCGAGATGAGGCCAACCCCGAGACGATGTGGCGTCGTTGCCATGGTGCTCTCCACTCTGCTGTGAACTCGGCTCCCGTGAGGGAATAGTCACGGCGGTCCGATAAAATTGGAACGTTCCAAGATTACTTTATCCTGACAAAGTTTCAAGCCCCGCGACGCACCAATTTCGGCCGAACCAGCACCTCCCCTGGCGGCTCGTCAGAGAACAACCAGCGCACCGCCTCCGCGGCAATGGCATCGTTGTCATGGTCCAACGAGCTCACTGCCAGTTGTGAGAACCCAGCAATCTGGGTGTTGTCAAAGCTCACCAAGCGCGGCAGCGGGAGCCCGGCGTCGAGAAAAGCGGCCTGTACCCCAAAGGCCGTCAGATCGTTGTGGGCGATAACGCCATCTGGCAGTTCGCCGCCCGGCACCGCAGCGTCAACAATCAACTGCTGCCCTGCTGCCAAGCCAGCCGCGTAGCCGTAGTCGGCCAGCAACACGCGCGCCTGCGGCCACTTCGCACTCAGCCGTTCGAATGCCTGCTGCCGCGCTCGAGAAACCGCACCGCCAAGCCCGCCGACGAAGACTGGGCGCATGCACTCATGCATCGACAACTCGGCGAGCGCCAATTCGATGCCGAGCGCATCATCGACTCGAACCACATGCACCGGATGTCCGGTCGCGGCAATCGCGCTCGTCACGCACACCCGCGATGCCGAACTCACCTGCATGAGCGCATCCATATCGGGCATGGTGCCAACCACAATCAGCCCGCGGGGCCGCAGGTCGCGGATCGCGCTCAGTGTGCGTTTGACCTGATCGGCGTAGTCGAGGCGACGGTTCTTGGGGGCCGCCGTGGTCATGAGCGCAAAGATGTCGCGTGCGGCGAGCTCTGATCGCACCCGATCTGCCAGCTCGGTCTGCAGCGGGTTGGCCAAGTCGACCACGATGACGCCAACGAACGAAGCGCTGTGACTTGAGAGTGATTGTGCCGAGAGGTTGGGCACGTAGCCGAGTTTCTCTGCGGCTGCCTGGATGCGCTCGAGCTTGGCCGCCGCCACGCGATCGGGCTCGCGAAAGGCGAGCGAGACCAGCGATTTCGAGACCCCCGCTACGAGTGCAACATCGCGGATAGTCGGCCGCTTGAGCGGGTTGACACTGCCGATTTCCACCTGCTCATCGTAGGGTGCGCTGGCCGCACAGCGGCGGCGCACACACCAGCAGCGAGCTCCCGTCGCTCGAGAGCGGTTTATTTCAACTTGGTAACAGAACGAGAAAGTTCTGGACAAAGATGTCCAAATGACGTTACAAAGGTCTAGGGCGCACTGCCTGCGAAATACTCAACGAAGCGAGGGAACAATGTCGTTCAAGAAGTTTGCTGTGGCCGGTGTCGCAGCTGCTGCCGTTGTTATCGCTCTTGCCGGGTGCTCGAAAGGCACGCCATCGGCAAGCGGCACCAACAGCAACATCAAGATCTGTATGTACACGCACGGAGATGGCGGGACCTTCTGGTCGGTCGCCCAGAACGGTGCTGAAGCCGCCGCGAAGCAGTTGGGCGTCACGCTCGACTATCAGGGGTCAAGCAATGACTCGTCCAAGCAGGCCCAGATGATCGAGGCCGGCATGAAGGGTGGCTGCCAGGGGATCGCCGCTTCGGCACCTGACCCTGACGCCATCAAGACCGCCATGCTCTCGGCACACAGCGCTGGCATCCCGACCGTCACCCTGAACTCGGGTGCGACCGTGTTCCAAGACCTCGGTGCCTTCACGCACTTCGGCCAGGACGAAGCCACTGCCGGTGAGGCTGCGGGAACCAAGCTCAACGAGATGGGCGTGACCAACGTACTCTGCCCAATCCAGGAGGCGGCAAACTCCGGTCTGACCCAGCGCTGCCAGGGTGTTGCCAAGACCTTCAAGGGCACCGTGACCCAGCTGAACGCCGACGGTGCACTGGCTGACCCGAGTGGCGCCGAGGCCAAGATCAAAGCCGCACTCGACGCCAATCCGAGCATCGACGCCGTCATCGCGCTGAACGCTGACGTCGCAACCGGATCGGTGCTGCCTGCGGTCAAAGCTGAGAGCGGCCGCAAGATCCAGGTGGGCACCTTCGACATGTCGACGGATGCGCTCAACGCCATCAAGGACGGCTCGCTGAGCTTCGCGATCGACCAGCAGCAGTACGCACAGGGCTACTTCGCCGTGATGGCGCTCTACCAAGCCATCACCAACGGTATCGAGCTCGGTGGTGGACAGGCCGTGATGACTGGGCCAAGCCTGGTGACCAAAGACAACGTCGACAAGGTCATCAGCGGCGTGGCAGCCGGCACCCGCTAGGCCACAGGTGGGCAGGCCCATCAAGTGCCTGCCCACCTCTTCCATCCTCTGACTAGCTGAAAGACTCAATCATGACTGAACCCGCAACGGTGAAAGCGGACGAGCGAATCGTCAGTGTTTCGCCCTTCACCAAGATGCTCCGCCGCCCGGAGTTTGGCGCCCTGTTGGGCGCCATTGTGATTTACATTGTGTTCGCTATTGCCGACACCACCGGGAAGTTCACCGGACTTGACGGCACCTCGTCTTGGACCGATTTCGCTGCCCCAATCGGCATCGTCGCGGTCTTCGTCGCCCTGCTGATGATCGCAGGCGAATTCGACCTGTCTGCCGGCGTCATGGTCGGCACCTCCGGTCTGCTGCTTGGCATGCTGGTGACCCAGGCCGGAATGAACATCTGGCTCGCCATGCTCATCACCATGATCTTCGCCGGGTTGATCGGCCTGCTCAACGGCTTCCTGGTGATCAAGACCGGGCTGCCATCGTTTATCGTGACCCTGGCTACCTTCTTCGTCCTCAAAGGCGCGAACCTGGCCATCACCAAGGGCATCACCGGAACCGTGCGCGTCTCGGGCATCGACAAGGCCGATGGCTACGACTCGGCGGCCGGGCTCTTCGCGAGCACGTTCAACATCGGTGGCACCGACTTTCAGATCACCCTGCTGTGGTGGATCCTGTTCACCGTTCTGGCCACCATGCTGCTGTCAAAGACGGCCTTCGGCAACTGGACCTACGCATCCGGAGGCGACGCGAATGCGGCCCGGAACGCTGGCGTTCCGGTGAACCGCACCAAGATCTCACTCTTCGTAATGACCGCAATGTCCGCGGCCCTGGTTGGCATCATGCTGGCCCTGCGGCTTCGCGGGATGCAGGCTGGCCAGGGCGTTGGGATGGAGTTCTACTACATCATTGCCGCCGCAGTCGGTGGCACACTGCTCACCGGTGGTGCTGGCTCGGCCATCGGCGCCTCGATCGGTGCCGCCATCATGGGCATCGCCGCGGTGGGCATCCCCTACGCGCTGTGGGATCAGGACTGGGTCTCGACCTTCCTCGGCGTCATTCTGTTCTCGGCAGTTTTGGTCAATACCTTCATCTCACGAAAGGCGAGGGGGGCACGCAAATGAGCACGCCAGCACTCGAACTCAGTCACGTTGGCAAGTCCTTTGGCAACGTCACTGCACTCAAGAACGTGTCATTGCACGTAGACCCTGGAACGGTTACCTGCGTGCTGGGCGACAACGGCGCAGGGAAATCGACCCTGATCAAGATTCTCTCTGGCGTGCACAAGCCAAGCGAGGGGGCCTTCTTGGTGGAGGGCGAGAAAGCCGAGTTCAACTCGCCGCGTGACGCGCTCTCACGCGGGATCGCGACCGTGTTCCAAGACCTCGCGACAGTTGCGCTCATGCCGATCTGGCGCAACTTCTTCTTGGGCAACGAGCCAAAGGTTGGTCCGAAGTGGCTGGGCTGGTTGAACACGAAGTATGCCAGGCAGACCACCAAAGCCGAGCTAATGGCTATGGGCATCGACCTGCGCGACGTGAACCAGCCCATCGGCACCCTCTCGGGCGGCGAGCGCCAGGCGGTCGCCATTGCCCGCGCGGTGCACTTCGGCGCCAAGGTGCTGATTCTCGACGAGCCCACCTCAGCGCTGGGTGTGCGCCAGTCGGGCATCGTGCTCAAGTACATCCTGGCCGCGCGCGAACGTGGCGTCGCGGTGGTGTTCATCACCCACAACCCACATCACGCCTTCTTGGTCGGCGACCGCTTCTACCTGCTCAATCGTGGCCGGATGATCGCCGACTTCGAGCGCGGCCACGTCGAACTCGAAGAGCTGATTCAGGCTATGGCCGGAGGCGCAGAGCTGGAGTCGCTGACGCACGAGATCGAGGTGATTCGCAAGTAGCGTCACACTGCGCTGAATCGCGCATCCTCAGCAGTGCCCCGGTTAAGTGCAACTCACGGCCGGGGCACTGCCGCGATCGGCTGACGTGCACTGTGCTCGCTAGCGGTCGACGAGCGTGACCTCGAACGAGTAGAGGTCGGGGCGGTAACAGTGGGTTCCCCACTCGATGGCTCGGCCCGATTGATCGAACGCCGTGCGCTCCATCGTGAGCAGCGGCCCACCCCGCGACACGTCGAGCAATTCGGCCTCGCTCGCATTCGCCGCGCGCGCGCCGATGCGCTGCTTGGCAACACGGATGTTCACGCCGCGAGTGCGCAAGAGCTGGTAGAGCCCGTGTTTGCTCAAGAGACCAAGGTCAAGATCGGCGAACTCTTCGGGGAGCGTGTTCTCCAGAATTGAAATCGCCACCCCGTCTGCGCTGCGCAGCCTCCGGATATGCAACACCGGGCTGCCAAGCGGCACCGTCAAGAGTTCAGCAATGTGGGCATCCGCCTTGCCGATCTCGGTTGACAGCAGCTTGGTGCTTGGCTTTTGGCCGGAACGCTCGAGGTCTTCAAATAGGCTCGTCAGCTCAACATTGCGGGTCACTTTTCCGTGCACGACCTGGGTGCCGATTCCGCGGCGGCGCACCAGCAGCCCCTTGTCGACCAATTCTTGAATCGCTCGGCGAATGGTCGGTCGCGAGATGCCCAGGCGGTTGGCCAGTGAGATTTCATTCTCAAGTCGCGAGCCCGCTGGTAGGCGCTCGTCAAGAATCGCCTGCTCGATGCGGGTCAGAATCTGAAAGTAGAGCGGCACCGGCCCCGAGCGATCGAGGTCGAGGAAAAGCTCATCGGGCAGAATGCTCTCGGGTTGCAGCGACATGACAATTCCACTTTTCACTCGGATGACCGCCTCAGCGCGGCGACATGTTGTGACAATCATATGAGTTTGTCATCGTCGGAGGGCGGAACTCTGATCTGGTGGGTCGAACAAATTCGATTTCGCTCTATTGTGCGGACATTCTTTCAAATATGCTGAGATCACGAACATGATCACCCGAACCGCCCCGCCGAGCCGAAGCAAACGAGGCAACCATGACAACTCCCCTGCGCATCGCCGCCGACACCACTCCAACCGCGCTCTGGAATGACTCGGCCGACCCGGCCGAACTCGCCGCATCCATCGGCTTCGGAGCGGTCGGAGCAACCTGCAACCCGGTCATCGCCTATGCCGCCATCTCGAACAACCTCGAAGTGTGGGCACCGCGCATCGCCGAGCTGGCACGGCAGCATCCGACCGCAGGCGAATCCGAGTTGGGTTGGCTCGCCGTCGAAGCGCTCTCGATCGAGGCGGCGAAGTTGCTTGAGCCGGCCTTCGAGCGTTCGGGTGGACGCAACGGGCGGCTCTCGGTGCAAACCGATCCGCGACTGCGGCGAGACGCGAACGCACTGGTCGAGCAAGCTGTGCACTTTTCGCAACTCGCCAAGAACATCATCGTCAAGATTCCGGCCACCAAGGTCGGCATCGCGGCAATCGAAGAAGCCACGTATCGCGGAGTGTCGATCAATGTGACGGTGTCGTTCACCGTGCCGCAGGCCATCGCTGCAGCCGAGGCAATCGAACGCGGCCTGAACCGACGTGAGGCAGCTGGCCTGCCCATGTGGGAGTTCGGTTCCGTGGTGACCATCATGGGCGGCCGACTCGACGACTGGTTGAAATCCGTCGTCGCGGCACAGCGCATCCTGATCGATCCGGGTGTGCTGGAGTGGGCTGGGGTTGCGGCGCTCAAGAAGGCTCACCAGCTGTTCGTTGAGCGCGGCTATCGCTCGCGAGTGCTTTCGGCGGCGTTCCGCAACCATATGCAGTGGTCGGAACTGCTCGGCGGTGACCTGGTCATTTCGCCGCCGTTCGACTGGCAATTGCGCATCAACGAAAACGATCTTCCGGTTGCCAACCGCATTGATGTTCCCGTTGACCCGGCCATCATCGACGTGCTGCGGACCGTGCCAGATTTCTCGCGAGCATACGACGTTGACGGCATGACCATTGACGAGTTCGACACCTTTGGTGCGACCGTGCGCACGCTGCGCCAGTTCTTGGAAGCGGACGCCCAATTGGATGCACTCGTGCGAGACATCATCCTGCCCGCGGTCTGACTCACCCAACGAACCATGGCGGGGCCCTTCGGTACCCGCATGATTGACTAGCCGGATGCGAGTGTGGAAACGACCAGCCGGGCTGCCTCGCCGATTCGGCGTGCTCCTGCTTGGCCTGTTCTGCTACGGCTTTGCCATCGCGATGATGGTGCGCGCGCAGTTAGGGGTTGCGCCGTGGGATGTGCTGAGCCTTGGGATCGCCCATCAGACCGGATGGAACTTCGGCATCATCACCGTCGGCCTGAGCGCCGTTGTGCTGCTGCTCTGGATTCCGCTGCGACAGTGGCCGGGCATCGGAACCGTGCTGAACTCGCTATTGGTCGGTCCAGCCGCCGACCTCGGGCTGGCGATCATCCCGAACACCACCCAGCTGTGGGTGCAACTGCTCTACCTATTCGGTGGCATCGCACTGCTCGCGGTCGCGACCGGCCTCTACATCGGAGCGCACTTCGGCCCGGGCCCGCGCGACGGGCTGATGACCGGGCTGGTTCGCCGAACCGGCTGGAAGATCTGGATCGTGCGCTCGCTCATTGAGATTGTGGTGTTGTCGATCGGATGGTCCCTCGGCGGCAATGTTGGCATCGGTACCGTGCTGTTCGCCTTCGGGATCGGGCCGCTGTGCAACTACACGATTCCCTGGTTGGCGCTCACACTGCGCACCACCGACCCGCAGTTGGAGAGCGAATTGGAGGGCTCGCTTCCGCCGTCAAGCGAACCCGGCGACTCACCCGCATTCTGAGCACCGCGCTGCCGAGCAGTCCCGGTTTCAGCACGAGATTGCAGGAGATCGGGCATGAGACTTGCGCGAATTCAAAACGCGATATATCGTGTTTTTTCGAGAACGCGATATATCGCGTTTGACTCCAACAGCATCCCGCTCGAATCGGATGCGCTCACGAACGAAAGACTCCCATGAACACCACCCCACTCTCAGACTGGGCAATCGTGGCGGAAGACCTGGTGAAGGTATTCGGCAGCAATCGCGCAGTCGATGGCGTCAATCTGCAGGTCAAAGCCGGCAGTATTTACGGCGTGCTCGGCCCCAACGGCGCCGGCAAAACCACCACCATCCGCATGCTCGCCACCCTGCTCGAGATCGACGAGGGCAGCGCCCGCATCTTCGGCCACGACGTCGCACGCAACCCACATCAAGTGCGTCAGCTCATCGGCCTGACCGGGCAATATGCCTCGGTTGACGAGCAGCTGACCGCTACGCAGAACCTCGTGCTGTTCGGTCGCCTGCTCGGGCTCAGCCGAGCCGACGCCAAAGCGAAAGCCACGATGCTGCTCGAAGAGTTCGCACTCAGCGAGGCTGCAAACCGTCCACTCAAGAACTTCTCCGGAGGGATGCGCCGCCGGCTCGACCTGGCCGCCAGCCTCATCGCGCAGCCGCCACTCATCTTCCTCGATGAGCCAACGACCGGCCTCGACCCGCGCACCCGCCTGCAAATGTGGGACACCATCCGTCGCCTGGTCAACCAAGGCTCAACCGTGCTGCTGACCACGCAGTACCTGGATGAAGCCGACCAACTCGCCGACCGCATCGCCGTGATCGACCGCGGAAAGGTGGTCGCTGAAGGCACAGCCGATGAGCTCAAAGGCTCCGTCGGAACGTCATCGCTTGAGCTGCGGCCAGCCGACGACGCGCAAGCCGAACTGGCCCAGGATCTCACCAGCCGCGTGCTTGGCACCGCTGCGGTGCGCGCGGGCGGACGCATCACCGCGCCACTCGAATCCGTCGACCGGGTCACCGAACTGCTCGTGCAACTGCGTTCGGCCGGCATCGAACTCGCCGAGTTCAGCGTGCACAAGCCCTCGCTCGACGAAGTATTCATGGCCATCACTGGCCACGCGGCCGAGGATGACTCGGTCGAGCACGACACCCCAACTCACCGCGAAACCGTGGAGGCCTAAACCATGACCACTCTCACTCCGAGCCCGGCGCTGAATTCCCGGGTCAGCCCCGTCGCCAGCATCAGCCAAGCCTTCTCCATGGGCTGGCGAGGCCTCATCAAGATGACCCGAACCCCGGAACAACTCATCGACGTCACGGTTCAGCCGATCTTGTTCACCGTGATGTTCACCTATATCTTCGGCGGCGCCATCTCCGGCAGCCCGCTCAACTACCTCGCCTTCTTCGTGCCGGGCATCCTGGTGCAAACCGTCATCACTACGACGGTCGTCACCGGCGTGCAATTGCGCGAAGACATGGACAAGGGCGTGTTCGATCGCTTCAAATCGATGCCCATCTCACGATTCGCACCGCTCACCGGCGCACTCTTAGCTGACACCGTGCGATTCGCCCTCGGAACCACGATGACCTTCCTGACCGCCCTGGTGATGGGTTGGCGACCGGCTGGCGGACCGGGAGCGATCATCCTGGCCGGCCTGATGATGGTTGTGACGGCCTGGTGCCTGAGCTGGATCTTCGCCTTCTTCGGCCTGACCGCCCGTTCGGTTGGCGCAGTGCAGGGCATCTCGTTCCTGGTGCTGTTCCCGCTCACCTTCCTGTCGAGCGCTTACGTGCCGACCAAGACGATGCCGAGCTGGCTGCAAGCATTCGTTGAGGTCAACCCACTCACCCACCTCATCAATGGATTCCGCACCCTGCTCGACGGCGGCGGGGTCAACGCTGACATCTTGGGTGCGCTAGTGGGTGCGCTGGTGATCGTTGCCGTCTTCGCGCCGCTCACCGTGCGCCAGTACAAGCGGCGCTCATAGCCGGGCGGGACATTCGAAAGGAATCGGTGTCTCATGGCACAGCAACAATGGGTGTTTGAACCGGGCACGACCGAGCGCCTCGATCTCGGGCCAATCACCGAACTCGCGCTCGCCATCGTGGCCGGGAATGTCACCATCATTGGTCACGATCTCCCGAGCACCGAACTGGAGATCAGCGGCATCTCCGGCGCGGCGGTGCGGCTGAGCCGCAACGGCACACGACTCAAACTTGATCACCGGCGCGGTGATCGCAATCGCGCGAACTTCGGCAGGTGGTTCAACGGCGCAACGGTCGACCTCACCGTACTGATGCCGATGGATGCCACCATCAAACTGAACTCCATGAACGCCAACGTGGTGGTCTCAGGTATTCACGGCCGGATCTCCGCTGGCACAGTCAGCGGCCAGATCACCCTCGACGGATGCATCGGCGGAGTCGAGCTCAACTCCGCCAGCGGTGAAGCCTGCCTGATCGGCCACCGCGCCGCTGGCAAGAAGGTTCAACTGAACACCATGAGCGGCAATGTGACGGTCGGTGGTGAGATCGGCCGGCTCCAGGTCAATGCGGCGTCGGCTGCGGTCGTGCTCGACTTGACCGGGCAACTGAACCGAGTTGAGGTCAATCAGATGTCGGGCGAGGTGATCGCCAGGTTCGACTGGCAACCACTGGCCTATGAAATCCACGCCAACCGTGGCGCCTCGATCGACGGCACACAGTACCCTGGCAAGTTCGTGGAGCGAACCGTTGGTACTGAGCAGGCCACAGCCGCTGGCGCAGCTGCATCCCGGTTCGGTGACGCGGGCGCGCCACCCCCACCTCCGCCACCACCGCCGGGCCAGGGCGCAGGCACATCCACTGGCTCTGCGCTCGGCAGGGTGAACTTCAACAACGGCTTCGGCACCATCAACATCATGCATCGCGCGGAGTAGGAATGGCGGAACCGGTCTTCCAACACGGGAGCTTTCGGCTGTACCTCTTGCAGTCGCTGGCGGATGGCCCGCGCCACGGCTATGACATCATGGCCTCGCTCGGCGAACGCTTCGGCGGCAGCTACCGGCCGAGCCCTGGCACGGTGTACCCCCGCCTGAGCAAGCTCGTCGAAGAGGGCATGCTGACGATGCGGCGCGACGGACGTAAGCGCGTGTACCTGCTCACGGACGCTGGGCGCAGAGAGCTCGCCGAACGGGCCGATGAACTGCGCGAGCTCAACGACGAGATGAACGACTCGGTCCAGCGCTTGGCGATGGATGTTCGGGCACGGGTCACCGAGTCGCTCGACGCCATGCGCGCCGACTTGGCCGCCCAACGGGATGGCGGGCCCCAAACTCGACCCGAGCAAGCCGAAGCACGGGAGGCAAGCGGCGCGAGCAGCGCAAGCGACGCAGCGGCGAGCCAGCGTGAGCGACGAGCAGAGATCGTGCTCCTGGCAAGCCAGTTTGCTGCACGGATGCGCGCTGAGTCAGGCCTCGCCGCCGCCCACAACACCTTGACAGCCGAGCAAGTGGCCGAGCTGCGTCGAATGCTGGAGTCATTCCGACTGGACTGAGCCGAACTCGCCAGCGCGCCGTTTCCCTTGGGGTGCGCAAACCGCGTAGCGTATCGGTGTGAGCACGACCCCTGAGTATCGCGCCGAGCGACATCCGCGCGCTGTGACCCCGTGGTTTGCCGTTGCAATCGGTGGTGCTGTCGGTTCGGTGCTGCGCTACAGCCTCGATCTGATCTGGCCGAGCAACTTCGGCCTCGCGACGCTTGTGATCAATGTGATCGGCTCGTTCACGATTGGTGTGCTGGTGACCGGGGTGTTCACCCGGAAGACACTCCCACACTGGCTTCCAGCCGCTCTCGGCCCTGGGCTCCTCGGCGGATTCACCACGATGAGTGGCTTCGCGCAGTGGATGACCAGCTACATCCTCATCGGCAACATGGCGATCATACTTGCGTACCTGCTGGGCAGCGTGGTGCTCGGGCTTGCGGCGGCGTGGGCAGGGTTGGCACTCGGTCGACTGATCCATCGCGAGGGCGCAGTCGAGCCTGATATTGACAGCCCCGACTGGCCGGAGGATGCATGAGTATCTGGCTGCTCGTGATCGTGCTGTTAGCGGGTGCCGTTGGCTCGGTGCTGCGCTTTGGGCTGTCGCGGCGATGGCCGGCCGTGCAGGGGAAAGTGCCCCGCGGCATCCTGTGGGCCAATCTCATCGGATCGGCTATTGGCGGGGTGATTGCCGGGATCACCGGTGTCGGTCTCCTCGGCGGCGGTGTGGGTCACGCGCTCTTCGCCGGCTTCTGCGGTGGCCTGACCACCTTCAGCACGTGGGCGGTTGACACTGTGCTCGCCGCCCGAGAGCGGCAAATGCGGGTTGCGGTCATCAACGTCACGGTCACCATCTTGGCCTCAATACTGCTCTTCCTGTTCCTGTTCTTCATTACCGCGCTGACCTTGAACAGCGTCATGGAGTAGCGAGCGTCCGGCGCAACGGCGCTCGGCTGCTCAGCGAGCGGTGATAGACTTCCGTGTCAGGATTTATTGAGAATGCGCCGAGCAATCGGCTACACCCGTTGAAGGGGGTCACGTATGGGGCGCGGCCGCCAAAAAGCCAAGCACACCAAAGTGGCTCGAGAGTTGAAGTACTTCAGCCCGAACACTGATTACTCGGCCTTGGAAAGAGAACTCACTGGCTCAGCACACGACGAACAGTACGTCGCAGAAGCAGCCAAATGGGAAGACTACGACGACGAACTGAGCGACGAAACTCGCTAAGTCGGCCGGCTCGCTACGGAAGGTAGCTGCCAAGCAGGCGAACCGCTCCGCCGTCGACGCCCTTCGCGCCCTGTTCGAAGCCGCTGAGATCGTGCGCTGAGGTCGAGACTCGGCCAGCCACCCATGCGGTGTGGCCGAGCGTCGCAAGTTCGGCGACCACGCTTGAAGCTGCGACCGCATCCACCACCGCGAACATGCCGACGCCGAGATTCCAGGTGGCCTCGGTCGATTCGAGCGTGTCGCCGGAAAGCTCGCAGAGCGCGCGGAACACCGGCTGCGGCGACCAGGTGCCGCGATCAACCTCAACCCATGCGCCCTTTGGCAGCACCCGCGCCAGGTTCGCTGCGATCCCGCCGCCGGTCACGTGCGAGAGCGCGTGCACGGACGAGCCAACCGGGCCGGCCAGCAGCTGCACGAGTTCGCCGGAGTAGAGCCGGGTCGGTTCAAGCAGGGCCTCACCCCAGCTCTCGCCGAGCGCGTCGGCATGGTCGGTGTAGCTGATCCCCCGCTCGGCCAGAATGTGCCGAATGAGCGAGTAGCCGTTGGAGTGCGGACCACTTGAGGCGATCGCCACGACCAGGTCGCCGTCGCGCACCCGCTCGGCCCCGAGCATCCGGTCAGCCTCAACCAGGCCGACGGCAGCTCCCGCAACATCGTAGTCATCGGGACCAAGCAACCCCGGATGCTCGGCGGTCTCGCCGCCGACGAGCGCGGTTCCGGTCTGGCGGCAGGCGTCGGCGATGCCGCGCACAATATCGGCGATGCGCCCAGGCACAAGCTTGCCGCAGGCGATGTAGTCAGTCATGAACAGTGGCGTCGCACCCACCACAATGATGTCGTCGACGACCATGCCGACCAGATCTTGGCCGATCGTGTCATGGCGGTCCATGGCTTGCGCAATGGCAACCTTGGTTCCGACTCCATCGGTGGAGGTCGCCAGCAGTGGCCGCGTGTAGTCTTTGGCGGCGCTCAGGTCGAACAGCCCAGCGAATCCGCCAACCCCGCCCAGCACGCTCGGCGTGTGGGTGGCCGAAACCGCCGCCTTCATCAGCTCAACCGCCCGGTCTCCCGCCGCAGTATCAACCCCGGCAGCAGCATATGAATTATTGGCGCTCACCTCTCAAGGATAGCGCTTGGCTGGCGGTCAAGAGCGTTGGGAGTGCGCCAGCGCCCCGCTCGGCCTACCTGGTGAATCTGGCTTGTTCGATCGTTGGGCTAGTCAGCTTCGGCCGGGCTGATGCGGTCGCGCATACTCGGTTTGTGCAGCATCATCCGGTCGATCAGGGAGAGAGCGAGCGCCGAGAAGATGAA
>NMRC01022429.1_pt1 | contig 15333 bp, 14 predicted proteins | sample 1520911 | NCBI WGS metagenome assembly NMRC01 (sample SAMN07342169, study PRJNA393822) | plant metagenome | isolation source: fluid collected inside the plant's | place: USA: Vermont, Morristown, Molly Bog | reverse complement strand
CACGCTCAGCTACGACAGCCCTGATGGCAAAGCGTATGCGGTGACCGCGAGCGAAACGCCGACCATCGTGATGCGCCCGCGCGGTTGGCATCTCTCCGAAAAGCACCTGCTGTTCACCAACCGGGCCGGCCACACGAGCAAAGCCTCCGGCTCGCTCGTTGACTTCGGGCTGTACTTCTTTCACAACGCCAAGGCGCTCATCGCCGCAGGGGTCGGGCCGTACTTCTACCTGCCCAAGATGGAGAGCCATCTGGAGGCCCGGCTTTGGAACGATGTGTTCGAGTGGGCGCAAGCCGAACTCGGCATCCCGCACGGCACCGTGCGCGCGACCGTGCTGATTGAGACCCTCCCGGCGGCGTTCGAGATGGAAGAGATCCTGTACGAACTGCGCGATCACTGCTCGGGGCTGAACGCCGGTCGGTGGGACTACATTTTCTCGATCATCAAAACCTTCCGTGCGCGCGGCCGTCGCTGGCTGACGCCAGATCGGAAGAGCATCACCATGACGGTGCCCTTCATGCGCGCCTACACGGAGTTGCTGGTGGCGACCTGCCACCGCCGCGGAGCGATGGCGATCGGTGGAATGAGCGCGTTCATCCCGAACCGTCGCGATCCAGAAGTGACCCGGCAAGCCCTCGAACACGTCGCGGCCGACAAGCGCCGCGAGGCCGGCGATGGCTTCGATGGCACCTGGGTGGCGCATCCCGATCTGATTGCGACCGCCAAGGCCGAGTTCGATGCGGTGCTCGGTGATCGGCCGAATCAGCTTGACCGGCAGCGCACTGATGTGCACGTGAGCGCGGCCGATCTGCTCGACCTGCCATCGGGCGCCGGGGCGGTTACCGATGAGGGTGTGGTCGGCAATGTGACGATCGCACTGCGCTACATCGATTCCTGGCTGCGCGGGATTGGCGCGGCGGCCATCGACAATCTGATGGAGGATGCGGCGACCGCCGAGATCTCACGCTCCCAACTGTGGCAGTGGTGGAACGGGCATGTCATCACCGCAGAGGGCCACCCGGTGACCCGGGAGTGGATCGAGCAGCTCATCGGCGAACTGCTGGTGACGCTGCCGCGCACCGACGACTCGCGACTTGACGATGCAGCTGAGGTGCTGCGTGAGGTTGCCCTTGACGAAGACTTCCCGGCCTTCCTCACCATCGGTGCCTACGCGCGATACCTCTAATACCGCAACCCCGCTCAGCGGATCGATTTGTAGGCGTCAAGCGCGGCCGTCCGGGATGCCGCCAGGTCAACAATCGGCTGCGGGCGCAAGCCGTCGCCGAGCCAGCGCTGGCGGTATTGTCCGCTCGGGTCGAACTTGGCCGCCTGCAATTCGGGATTGAAGATGCGGAAGTAGGGCGCCGCATCCACGCCGGAACCGGCGACCCACTGCCAGTTGAACGGGTTGGCGGCCTCGTCGGCGTCGACCAGGGTGTCCCAGAACCACTGTTCGCCGCGCCGCCAGTCGATCAGGAGGTTCTTGGTCAGCAGTGAGGCAACGACCATGCGCACGCGGTTGTGCATGGTGCCGGTGTGCCAGAGTTCGCGCATGCCAGCATCCACCAAATCGATGCCGGTCTCTCCTGCTGTCCAGGCTGCGAAGGCCACCGGGTTGTGTTCGGGCCATGGGAAGGCGTCGAAGGATGCGCGCCAATTGCGGGTCGCCAACTCCGGAAACGAAAACAGTGTGTGCCAAGCGAACTCACGCCACCCCAACTCGCTGCGGAATTTTGCCACCTCGGCCGGTGCGCTCGCGGTGAGCGGCTGGGTGGCCGCCCAGAGCTGGAACGGGCTCAGCTCGCCAAAGCGCAGATGTGGCGAGAGCCGACTGGTGACTGCGCGGTCGGCAAAGTCACGGCCGACGCCGTAGTCGCTCAGGCCTCCGGCGACCACCGCGGCCAAGCGGCGTTGCGCACCCGCCTCACCTGGCACCCAATTCTCGCGCAGCCCCCCTGCCCAGTCAGGGGCAATCGGAAGCAGCGCCCAGTCGTCCAGCGCATCCGAAGCAATGGGCTCGCCGCCAAGGATGCGCTCGGGCGCCGGCAGCGGTTGCCGTGGCGCGGGGGCGGCAAGGCAGGCACGCCAGAACGGGGTGTACACCGCATACGGCGTTCCGCTGCCCGTCTGAATCGTCCACGGTTCGTGCAGCAGATTGGCGGCAAAGCTCTGCACCTCGAGGCCGCCAGCGCGCAGAGCGGACTTCAACTGGGCGTCGATCTCACGCGCATTCCCGTAACGGCGGTTCCACACCACCGAGCGCGCGCCGAGTTCTTGAACGACCTCGGGCAGCACGGTTTCGGCAGGGCCACGGCGCAACACCAGTTGTACTCCGTGTTCGTCGAGTGCGCCGCGCAGGGCGTTGAGCGAGTGATGGAGCCACCACTTGCTGGCTCCGCCGAGCGGGCGTCCCGCGGCCCGATCATCCAGAATGTAGAGCGCCGTTACCGGTTCGCCGCGCTCGGCTGCTGCGTGGAGTGCCGGATGATCGGCCAGTCCGGAGGTCGTCGCGGAACCACACCAGGCTGGTCATGACTCGTGTCCCGATGTCATGATGCGGATCGTGCCAGTGCGGCGAGCATCTGGTTCGCGAGCCCAACCAGCTGAGCGATCTGGTCGTCGTCGCGATCAACCCATTGGCAGCACGGCTCGTCGACCGGAACGAAGTCGCGGTGTTGCTCCCAGACCACGAGGGTGCGCTCGGCGCCGAGCACGTACTGCTGCCACCACACTTGACGAAGGTAGTTGCGCGGAATCGACCGCCACGGTTTGACGGTGGTCTTGATCTCGCAGAGTTCGAGGGTGCCGTGCTCGCCGAGCCGGAGGCCGTCAGGTGTGGCGAGGTGGCGTCGTTCGGTCTCGGCGTAGAACAGTCGGTTGCTCGGCTCGACGCCAAACTGGGTGGCGGCCCATGCGGCGATGACCGGCTCACGGGTGTTGCCGTGCTCGGTGTACACGCTCCCGCCGAATGAGCCGTGCAGTTTGTCCCAGACCGCGCCGCTGACCGAGCGTTGGGTGGCGAGTTTGGCGGCGTCGCTTGCGGTCACGCCGCGCGAGCGTTCGCGCATCCATGTGACCCTGTCGTCGCTTGATGCAACGACCCGATCAAGGTAACTGCTCACCCCATCAGGTTAGTCGTTGAGGTGCCAGTAGTAGGCAGTGCCTCCGGGGTGGAGCACGGTGATCGCCCAGTCAACCGAGCGGGTGAGGGTGTTATCGGTGTGGGCCGCGTAGTAGATGCTGATGTGGCCGGATGCATCGGTATCGATGCGGGTCACGATCCCCGTGTGATCGCGGTCGCCTGAGCCGTCCCAGTTGAACTGCACAATGTCGCCGACCTGCACCTGTGAGCGCTCGGCATCGCTCAGCGCCGTGGCTTTCTCCGGGTGGTCTTCGAGGTAGTTCATGAATGCCGTCGAACTGCGCCATGCGGTGGTGGAGTCTGCGGCAGTGCCGTCGGCATCACTCGACCAGACGCTGTCTTGCGTCCAGCCGCGGGCAACAAGCGCTTGGCTTGCGAAGTTCATACAGTCGTTATCGTCGATGAAGCCATATTTTGAGGTGTTCGGCGAGTTCCAATGCTGCTCAACATAGGAGAGTTCCTGCCTGCACGGCGGCACTGAGGCCGGTCATGCTGATGTTCTGACCGTCTGGGGGAAGCTCGCTGTATGTGGTGGTTGAGGTCGAACTGGCTGCGGCGAGCTGATTCGGCTGTGCGCTGGGGGTTGCGCTCTGGCTGGGAGTTGGCGCGTCCGCGCGGTTCGTCTTGGCCGAGCTCACGAGCGTGTCGGTCTGCCGGGAGTGCGCTGAGACGAGGGATACGCCAACGATGCCGGCGACGAGCACAGCTACGCTGAGCCCGCCACCGGCAATGAGTCTGCGGCTGCGCTTGGTCATTGGCTCACAGCCGCCGACTCAGCGCGTTCATCATCTTCGCTCACGGAGCTCGACTTGGCCGATTTGACCGATTTGCCCGACTTAGCTGATTTGCTTCGAGATTCTGCTGAGACGTCGCTGACCGTTCCGGCGGCGATACGCAGCCGCCGTTCGGCCCGCCGAGCGACCGAGGAATCATGCGTGACGATAATCAGTGTCAGTCCGCGATCTCTCCACTGCGCTTCGAGCAGGTCCATGATCTCGTCGCGGGTCTGCTCGTCGAGGTTGCCGGTTGGCTCGTCCGCCAGCAGCACCTCGGGTTCCTTCACGAGCGCGCGAGCGATCGCCACGCGTTGTTGCTGCCCGCCGGAGAGCTCGCCCGGCATGTGTCCGCCACGTTCGGCGAGGCCAAGCGAGGCCAGCGCTTCAGCGGCTCGACGCTTGCGCTCCTCGCTCGGAACGCCGAGCGGAGCAAGCGCCGCTTCAACGTTCTCTTGCGCAGTGAGCGTCGGTATCAGGTTGAATCCCTGAAACACGAAGCCGATCTCTTTGGCCCGCATCCGGGTCAGCTGGCCGTCGCCGAGCTTTGAGATCTCGCGGTCGCCCAGGAACACTTGACCTTCGCTTGGCCGGTCAAGTGCGCCGAGCATTTGCAGCAGCGTCGACTTTCCGCCACCGGTCGGACCCTGGATGGCGACCATCTGTCCGGTCGGAATCTCAAGGTTGACGCCCTTGAGAGCCTGCACGATGCCTTTGGATGCACCCGAGCTGCGTCGGTAGCTTTTGCCGACATTCTTCAGTGTGTACATGATCTGATTCCTTTTGCGAGTGATTAGGCGACCGAGCGGAGTGCCTCGGCCGGACGGAGTCGGGATGCGCGCCAGCCGCCAGCCGCTCCCGCAAGCAGGCCGCCGAGGATGGCCAAGCCGATGGCCAGTGCGATGACTGATGGAGTGAGCGCGGCGTGGAGGGCGACGCTCGTTCCGGTCGAGGCGAGGTGAGTGCCGGTTCCGGTCATTGCCGATCCGGTTGATCCGGTCATGCCGTATCCACCTGAACCGAACCCGGCACCTGCCTCCCCAGCTCGCCGTCCGCCGAATCCGCTGGCGCGTGCGGTTGAACCAGACAGGGTGATCCCGGCCGAGTTGAGCACGAGCACCGCGCCGATGCCGATGATGAGCCCGACAATGCCGCCGATAATGCCTTGCACGAGCGACTCACCAGCCACCTGTGTGGTGATCCGGCTGTTGCGCCAGCCGATGGCTTTCAGGGTTCCAAACTCTCGGGTGCGTCTGCTGACGCCCGAGATGGTGAATAGGGTCGCAACCAAGAACGCTGCAATGAGCACGGCGAGCGAGAGCCAGAAGCCGAGGTTTGACACCAGGCCGGAGGCCGTTGCGAGCGAGCCGGAGACCGTCGATGCCAGGTCGGCCTGCGTATTGATCGTGGCTCCCGGAAGTGACGAGGTCAGTGCGGTCTTGATCGCGTCAATGTCGTTACTTGACTTCGCCTGCACGTAGAGCGAGGTGTACAGCCCGGTCTCGCCAGAAACAGCTTGCGCCTCAGCGATCGGCACATAGACGTTGGATGCGCTGGTCGACGATGCGGATGTGCTCGTCACAATGCCAACGATGGTGAAGCTCGTTCCGGCCATCGTGATCGTGCCACCCAATGACAAGCCCGCGTCGGTTGCGTATCCGGAGTCAAGAATGACCACTGGCGAGGTTGCGTCGTCGGCGGTGAACATTCGACCCGAGCTCAGGCTCACCGCCGAGAACGGACCGATGGCCGTCTCGCTGGGGTCGATCCCGAGCACGCTGAAGCGATCGACGTTGAACGTACCACCACCGGGGCCGCCAGCACTGCCTGATTGCGATTCGCTCTGGCCTCCGCTCTCGCCGGTCGTGCCGCTACTTGTCCGTTCCCGGCTGCGAATTTCGCCCGAGAACGAGGTGTTTTCAAGTGAAAGCACCCCGGTGGCGTTCTTCACACCGCTCGTGTTCTGCACCGTTTGCAAGTCGGTCGCGGCGAGCGTACCGGTTCCTCTGGCGACCGAGAGCCGCGAGGTGGCGACCGTCTGGGTGGTGCCGGAGGTTGACCCGTCGCCCTGACCGAACTCAAACTGTTGCGGCCCACCCATGCCGGATGAGGTGCCGGCTTCGGTCGGCGCCTGGGTGACGGTGATATCGGTGCCGACGCCGTAGACCGACTGCAGCACTTCTGCCTGCGCGTTCTTGACGCCGGTCGAAACTGAGTTGACAATAATAACAAGTGCGATGGAGAGTGCCATGCCGATCGCGACGATGAACGTCTGTCGGCTTCGGCCGCGGAGTTCGCGGCGGAGATACTTGAAAAACATAGGCCCGTGGCTTCCTGTGAGTTGGGGGGACATTGGAACGCTAAGCGCGTGCTCTATGCGAGGCCCATTGCCTTACTGGGAACGGGCTGTGACTGCCTATCTCTCACCTATTCCATAGCTCAGACATAGCAATCTGTAGTCTGATTACCAACATGAGTAACTATGAACAATCCGCGCGCGGCCCGCAGATCGCCAAAGGCGATGGCAGCCAGGTGCGCGTTCTGGTCGTCGATGATGAAGCCTCGCTTGCCGATCTGCTGAAGATGGCACTGCGTTACGAAGGCTGGGAGGTGCGAACCGCATCCGACGGCATGTCAGCCGTGAAATCGGCTCGCGAGTTCCGGCCCGATGCGATTGTGCTCGACATCATGTTGCCCGATATCGATGGGCTTGAGGTGATGCAGCGCATCCGCGCCGACGGGAGTGAGACCCCGGTGCTGTTCCTCACCGCGAAAGACTCACTCGACGACCGCATCGCCGGGCTGACAGCTGGCGGTGACGACTACGTGACCAAGCCGTTCAGTCTTGAAGAGGTGGTGGCCCGTTTGCGCGGATTGATTCGGCGCTCGCAGCTCACTTACTCGCCGAAATCAGACCCGGTGATCGCGGTCGGTGACCTCAAGCTCGATGAAGATAGCTACGAGGTCACCCGTGACGGCACGCTGATCGAGCTGACCGCAACCGAGTTTGAGCTGTTGCGGTACCTCATGCGCAACCCGCGGCGGGTGCTGTCGAAAGCTCAGATTCTTGATCGGGTCTGGGAGTACGACTTCGGCGGCCGCGAAAGCGTGGTCGAACTCTACATCTCCTACCTTCGCAAGAAGATTGATGCCGGTCGCACCCCGATGATTCACACCGTCCGCGGCGCCGGATACATGATCAAAGCCGCCGAATAGTCATGCGCGCCCACCTGTCGCTTTCGCTGGCGACCCGATTGCTGATGGGGATGCTGGTGCTGCTGGCCGTCGTCAGCTCGGTCGTGGGCGTTGCGAGTGTGGCCATTCTGCATGGTTCGTTGGTTAGTCGCATTGATCGGCAGTTGATGTCGGCGGTTGACCGTGGTCGCGGCGGCATTGTGGCATTGCCAGGCGATGGCTCAGCGACCTCACCCGGGAACCCGGATCCGAGCGGCGAGGGTGCCGAGCTTGCGCTGCGCGTTCCGGGCCAGTCGGTCGGAACGGTCGGAGCGCTCGTGTACCAGAATCAGGTCATTTCGGCGAGCTACATCGGCGAAGCAGGTTCGGTCGACGGGCTCAACCCGGCCCAGCAAGCGGTCCTGCAATCGGTGGCAAAGAGTTCCAGCATCCAATCCATCACGATTCCGGGATTGGGCGACTACCGGGCCATGTCCGGTGCCGGTCCGCTCAACACGACGGTCGTGATTGCCGTTCCCCTCGGCAGTGCCCAGGCGACGTCGGCGCAACTGGCATGGACCATTGCCGGAGTCGCGCTGCTTGCGCTCGGCTTGGCAGCGCTGCTCGGGTCATGGCTGATTCGCACATCGCTCGCGCCGCTGACCCGGGTGACGCAGACCGCGCGACGCGTCTCTGAGCTGCCGCTCGACCGCGGCGAGGTGGCACTGGCTGAGCGGGTGCGTGAGGCCGACGAGCGCACCGAGGTGGGACAGCTGGGAGCCGCATTCAACCGCATGCTCGGCCATATCTCGCGCTCGCTGATTGCGCGCGAGCGCAGCGAGCAGAAAGTGCGTCGATTCGTTGCCGATGCCAGTCACGAGTTGCGCACGCCGCTCGCCTCGATTCGCGGCTATGCCGAGCTGACCCGGATGAGTGGCGAGCGTCTCCCGGATGACGCCGCATACGCGCTTGGCCGCATCGAGGCCGAGTCGATGCGGATGACGGTGTTAGTGGAAGACCTGCTGCTCTTAGCCCGGCTTGACGAAGGTCGCGAACTCGAACTGCACACCATCGACCTCGCGCCGATGCTGGGCGAGATTGTCGCGGATGCCCGTGCGGCTGGCCCGGAACATGAGTGGGAGCTGAGCGAGCCGGACGGCCCGCTGTTGGTGAACGCAGACGAGCCGCGGCTTCGTCAGGTGCTGGTGAACCTCTGCGCCAATGCCCGAGTGCATACGCCGGAGGGCACGAAGGTGTCGATCGCTGTGGAAGGTGACGCTGAAACTGTCTCCATTCTGGTCAACGACAACGGTCCTGGGATCGACCCGTCGGTGGCCGACAGCCTGTTTGAGCGCTTCTCGCGCGCCGACTCATCCAGATCACGTTCTGCCGGATCAACGGGCCTCGGCTTGGCCATCGCCTCGGCGATCATGCAGGCGCATGGCGGGCAGATCAAGGTGAGCTCCGAGCCGGGCTCAACGACGTTCACCGTCACCCTCCCCAGAGCCAAGTGATCGCAGTGAGTGATCGCCAAGCTGTTGCGGCCTGCGCCTGCGCCGGCCCGGACGGGCTGCGGCAACGGGGCGAGGCGGCCGCCTAGTTGGCGGCAGTGAGAGTCAGTAGCGTTGCCTCGGGCGGGCAGAAGAGTCGCAACGGCGCGTAAATCGAGGTGCCGACTCCGGCTGAGACGTTCAACTGCGCGCGTCGCCGGCCGCGCATCCACAGACTCAGCCCGCGAGCTTGTTGCCGAGGAATATCACAGTTCGTCACGAGCGTTCCGCCGAGGAATCGGGGCAGGCAGACCTGTCCACCGTGGGTGTGTCCGGCGCAAATGAGCCCTGCACCCTCCGCGGTGAAGGTGTCGAGCACACGCCGGTATGGGGCGTGGGTCACTCCGATACTCAGATCACTCGCGCCCGCCCGATCGGCCCTGGCATCCTCAAGCCGGTCGCGCACCTCATCGAGGCGGTCGTAGCCCTTATGCGCATCGTCCACTCCGAAGAACTCGATCCGTGTGCCGGCGATCTCGCAGTCAGCGACACGATTGTTCAGATCGATCCAGCCCAGGCTCGCATAGAAGTCGAGCAACTCGTCGGTGTTGAGTCGTTTCGGCTTGACCGGGGTCTTCGAGGGTCCAAGGAAGTAGCCAAGCGGGTTTTTCGCACTCGGCCCGAAATAGTCGTTTGAGCCGTTCACGAACACGCCAGGAATGCCGCGAAATGGCCGCAGAGCGCGCACCACGCCGTCGATGCCACGTTCGTGCCCCAAGAAGTCGCCGGTGCCAATCACCAGATCGGGCCGCAGGGTGCTCAGACTGGCCAGCCACAGTTGTTTGCGTCGCTGCCATGGGGCCATGTGCAGATCCGAGAGGTGCAGGATGCGCAGCGGCCGGTGTCCAGCAGGAAGCAGTGCGAGCGTGTGCTCGCGAAGCGTGTAGCGCTGCCGCTCGACCAGACTGCCCCACGCCAAGGTTGCCAGCCCCACCAGCGCCGTGGTACCAATCAGGCCACTCGCCCGTCGCAGCATCATGCTCCCAGCTTAGGGGTCGTGCCGAGCGCTCGTTTGGCTCGCCGTTGCTACGGCGAGATCGAGAGCGAGACCGAACTATTTCGGGCGACTGACTGCCCGGCCGGCACCGACTGGGTAATCACTACTTGGGAGGCGACCCCGGTTGGAATCGGCGTGGTTGCCGTGGTCCAGCTCGCTCCGATTCCGGCGGCGGTGAGTGTTGAGACCGCGGTCGTCAGCGGCATACCGACCACGTTCGGAACCACAACGAGCGTTCCGTCCGAGCTGTACACCGTAATCGTGCTGCCCTTGCCTGCCGAGCCGCTCGGGTCGGAGCGGGTGGCTTGGCCGGAGGGGAGGGCCGAGTTTTCCGGGCCGCCGTCCTGGAACACGAAGCCAGCCGCTTCAATCGCAGCCTGTGCAGCTGCCATTGACATTCCGGTGACGTCGGGGATATTGGTCGCAACTGACTTCATATACTTCGGGTCTGGGGTGCCGAAGGGGTCACCACCGTACTTTGCGTCGGCCACCTTCATAATGGCCGGCCACACTTGGTGGCGGATGACCGCGAGCTGCGTTCGTTTGCCGCTCTGCGAGGTATACAACTGCCGGAGGTCGCCGAAGCCCTGGATATTTCCGACCCACACCACCGTCGCGACCTTGGTGCTCGCGCCGTCCATCCAGGTGGCAACGTCACCATCGGTGGTACCCGTCTTGCCAATGTGTTGGATGCCGTCGTTGGTATTCGAAGCGACCGCTGTACCGCCAGAGGTAAAGGTCTGCTGCATGGCGTACTGCATTGCGGTGACCACATCGGGCGCGAGTGCCTGACTGCACTGCGTTTTCGGAGCCGCGATCTCTGCGCCGGTCGAGTCGGTGATTTTGTCAATGGCAACCGGGGTGCAATACAGTCCGTTGTTGGCGATGCCAGCATAGGCAGCCGCCATGGTCAGCGGCGCGACCTCCTGAGTACCCAATACGTCGGACGGGTTCATTTGCAGCGGCTGGCCGTCAGCACGGTGAACCCCGAATGACTGAGCAACCCCCTTGATCTGGCACAGGTCAAGCTGGGAGGCCATCGAAATGTACGCCGAGTTCACCGAGTATTTGGTGGCGTCGATCGCATTGTTCGCTCCAGCACTGCCGTCGTTCGTCGGGTTGAATGGCCCATTGAACGGATAGACGCCGCTGGTCTCACAGCTGTCTTTCCAGGTCAGTTTCGAGAAGTCACGTCGTGAACCGTTGAAGGTCTCGGTGAGCGTGTGCCCGGTATTCAACCAATCGCCCAGAGTGAACACCTTGTAGGTCGACCCGGGCTGGAAGCCTGAAGAGCCGCCATAGGCGAAGTCGGTGGAGTAGTTGACGGCGTCGTATGTTGGATCAGCATTCAGCACACTTGGATCTTGCGAATAGTTCTTGTTCTGCACCATCTCCAGCACTCGGCCGGTCCCTGGTTGCACGCTGACCGCCGACGAGCCGAGATTGATCTGTGAATCGCTAAACGGCACATACGTTGTCATCGCGTTGGCCGCCGCATCCTGCAGATCGAGGTCGAGCGTGGTGTAGATGTTCAGGCCGCCGGTGCTCAGCATCTCGGCGCCCTCGTTGACATCCGGAGTGTTCGGGTTGTCGAAGTCGTTCTTGATGATCCAGGTGACGTAGTCGCAGAAGTATGCGGCATTGCCAGCAGCCGCACACCCCGTGACCGGCTCGTGGATGCTCGGGGTGACCGGGGCCGCAGTTGCCGCATCGTGCTGCGCTTGGCTGATCGCCTTGTATTCAGCATCTGGTCAAGAATGTAGTCGCGACGCACCTTATTGGCGGCGTAGCCATTTGCCGAGCCATTCTTACTGCTATCGGGATAGTCGAGCCGGAACTTCTCCGGATTGTTCACGATGGCAAGGAGGCTGGCCGCCTGCTCCAGCGTCAGATCTGAGGCGTTCACACCGAAGTAGTACTGCGATGCCGCTTGGATGCCGTAGACCTGCCCGCCAAAGTACGCGATGTTGAGATAGCCCAGCAGAATCTGCTGCTTTGTGAACTTCTTCTCGATCGCAATGGCGTAGCGCATCTCTTTGAGTTTGCGGTCAAGCGTGGTTGCGGTTGCCGCCGCATACGCAGCTGCACGTTCCGCGTCCGTTTTCGCTGAGGCTTCGCCAAGTGTGATCAAGACATTCTTGACGTACTGCTGGGTGATCGACGATCCGCCCTGCACGTCACCACCGGTAAAGTTCTGCAGCAGCGCACGGAGCGTGCCTTGGATATCGATCCCGCCGTGTTCGTAGAAGCGGGGGTCTTCGCCATCCACCGCCGCATCCTTGGCAAACTGGCTGACCTGATCCCAGGTCACGGCCTCACGGTTTTGGTCGTAGAACGAGGCGAGTGCGACCTGAGTTCCGTCGGATTTCGTGGCCCAGATGGTTGACTTCTCAGGGATTTTGGTGACGTCAAGATAGCCGGGCAGGTTGTCGAACAGTGTCACCGCGTTGCTCGCTGCCACGCTCGTTACGGCAACGGCCGGAGTGATCGCCGCGGTCACGAGTAGCCCGGCGATTGCGCTCATTCCGATGAACGCGAGAAGTCCCCCGGATGCAGCGCCGGGCGTAGTGTTCTTGGCAGCCATATAGTGGAGCCTATTGGAGCTGGCTGGGAATGCGCTTCCCAGAGCTGAAAGAATCCTGACTGAAACGAGGCCGTGATGACCCAATGGGAGTACATCACCACCCCGCTGCTGGTGCACAATACCGCGGCGATTTTGAACAACTGGGGCAAGCAAGGCTGGGAGCTTGTGCAGGTCGTGACCGGTCCAGAAGGCGGCCTGGTTGCCTACTTCAAGCGGCAACTCGGCGGCGGGCAATCGGATGCGGCCAACGCCGGACTCGCCGCTGCTGAGGCGGCGGCCGCACAATTCGGAGGAAGCGAATGAGCATCAGCGAACGCCTCGCAGAACTGGGAATCGACCTGCCCCCGGTAGCGGCACCGGTGGCCGCCTACGTTCCAACCGTGCAGACCGGTTCATTGGTCTACACCTCCGGTCAGCTGCCCTTCGTTGCTGGGGTCCTTCCGGCGGCCGGCAAAGTTGGCGAGGAAGTCTCGGCCGTTGAGGCGACGCAGTTCGCCCGCATCGCGGTGCTGAACGCGCTCGCGGCCGTCGCCGCCGAAGTCGGTTCGCTTGATCGGGTGCGCCGGGTGGTGAAGCTCGTTGGCTTCGTCGCCTCAGCTCCTGATTTCACCGGGCAACCGGGTGTCATCAATGGGGCGAGTGAATTGTTGGGTGAGATCTTTGGCGAGGCTGGCCGGCACGCCCGCTCGGCGGTCGGTGTTGCCGTGCTGCCATTGGACGCTCCGGTTGAGATCGAACTCATCGTCGAGGTCGACTAGCCGGATCACTCAGCTGCGCTGAGGCCCGATTCGAGTACTTGGGCGTAGCGACGCTAGCTCTCGGTGCGCAGTTGTTCGGTGATCGACGACATGACCGAACTGTCGGTTAAGGTGGTCGTGTCGCCCACCTCTCGCCCTTCGGCGAGGTCGCGCAGCAGTCGTCGCATGATCTTGCCGGAGCGGGTCTTGGGCAGTTCAGAGACGATAAACACCTGTCGCGGCCGCGCAATCGCACCGATCTGCTTGGCGACGTGTGCGCGTAAGAGCCCGGCGGCATCCTCAACCGAAGCGGCCGCGGCCTCCTGCGAGTCCTTCAGCACCACAAAGGCCACGACGGCCTGCCCGGTCTGTTCATCCGAGGCACCGACCACGGCGGCCTCAGCGGTAAACGGGTGCGCCACGAGCGACGACTCGATTTCAGCTGTGGAGAGTCGGTGGCCCGAAACATTCATGACGTCGTCGACCCGGCCCAGCAACCAGATATCGCCGTCCTCGTCGCGTCTTGCACCATCCCCAGCAAAATAGCGGTCGCCGAACTTCTCCCAGTAGGTCTCGATGAAGCGTTCCGGGTCGCCCCAGATGCCGCGCAGCATCGACGGCCACGGCTCGGTGACCACGAGCAGACCGCCGTTTCCGCTCGCCAGCGGGGTGCCAGCCTCATCCATCACCTCGATCGAGATTCCAGGAATCGGCACCTGCGCACTGCCGGGTTTGAGTGACGTGACACCGGGCAACGCCGAGATCATGATCGCGCCCGTCTCGGTTTGCCACCAGGTGTCGACGACCGGCACCGAACCTCCGCCGATCACCTGTCGGTACCAAATCCACGCCTCCGGGTTAATCGGCTCGCCAACCGAGCCGAGCAGTCGGATGCTGTCGAGCCGGTAGTCGCGTGCGATCGATCGGCCCTGCTTCATGAATGAGCGGATCGCCGTCGGCGCGGTGTAGAGAATCGACACCTGGTATTTGTCGACGATCTCCCACCACCGTCCAGGGTGCGGTGTGTCGGGGGTGCCTTCGTAAATCACCTGAGTTGCCGCGTTCGCGAGCGGACCGTAGACCACATAGCTGTGACCGGTAATCCATCCAACATCGGCCGTGCACCAGTAGACGTCGCGCTCGGGATGCAGGTCGAACACGACCCGATGGGTGAAGGCGGCCTGGGTGAGATACCCGCCCGAGGTGTGCAAGATCCCCTTCGGCTTGCCGGTGGTGCCTGAGGTATACAGGATGAACAGCGGGGTCTCGGCCGGGAACGGCAAGCCACGTGTTCCGCCGGAGCCGCTTCGAGCGCCTCGTGCCACCAGAGGTCGCGGCCGGCCGTCATGGTGACCTCGCTTGCGGTGCGGCGCACCACGAGTACACGCTCAACCGGATGCTCTCCCATGCCGAGCGCGTCATCCACCGCGGCTTTGAGCGGAAAGGCTTTGCCCTTGCGGAACCCGCCGTCGGCGGTGATGACCAGCTTGGCCTGGGCATCCTGGATGCGTGAGTAGATCGACTCGGCGCTGAAGCCACCGAAAATCACCGAGTGAATCGCTCCGATGCGAGCGCACGCGAGCATCGCGACGACCGCTTCGACAATCATCGGGAGGTAGATGGCCACCCGGTCGCCCGCGCGAACGCCCAGCGATTCGAGCGCGTTGGCGGCTCGTTTCACCTCCGCGGTGAGTTCGGCGTAGCTGACCGCTCGGCTATCGCCCGGCTCACCTTCGAAGTAGATCGCGATCCGTTCGCCGAGCCCGGCTTCGACATGGCGGTCGAGGCAGTTTGCGGCCACATTCAACTCGCCGTCGGCAAACCAGCTGGCGAACGGCGGGTTGCTCCAATCCAGGGTCTGCGTGAACGGGGTATCCCAGTTCAGCGCACGAGCCTGCTCGGCCCAGAACTCAAGACGATTCTCTTGTGCCGCCTCGCTGAGTTCGGGTCCAGCCACCGCTTGAGCGCGGAACTCAGGGCTCGGACGAAAGCGACGGATTTCTTCAAGGCGGTGCTCAATCTCGGCGCTATTCATCGATCGGTTGCTCCCTTGCAATACGGCTTCAGATTGCCTTCGACTCTACCTCGCTCACCTGCAGCTTTGCCAACGGAACCTCTTCGTCGTCGCGGCCGAGAAGTGTTTATGACGCCTTGCATTCCCTGGACATTTGCGTAGACTTATGCTGTCTGAACGTTTCGGTTCTAGACCTGCGGCTGCATGGTTCCCCCCAACCGGCAGTCGCCGAGGCGGCAGCTGTTCCCCCCAACGGCTGCCGCCTTTCTTTGTCTGGCCGTTCTTTGCGGGTTATGGGTTATCGGCCAAAACGGGGGGAAATTCCAGCCCGGACCCTACGAACCACGACCTCTAGCCCTGCA
>NMRC01001623.1_pt1 | contig 15390 bp, 11 predicted proteins | sample 1520911 | NCBI WGS metagenome assembly NMRC01 (sample SAMN07342169, study PRJNA393822) | plant metagenome | isolation source: fluid collected inside the plant's | place: USA: Vermont, Morristown, Molly Bog | reverse complement strand
TCAGGCGGCTTCGCAAATTTCGACCGACGTGAAGAACGACAAGAGTCGGGAGCAGGAAGAGGTCTCACAGCAGGCGGCCGTTCTTGAAGCCGCTGCAACCGAGAAAGAAATCTCCGCAAAAGAGGCTGTTGAAGCCGCAAGACCTTATGCTCAAAACGCAGCTGAAGCCACAGAAGACCTTAACACCAAAAAAGTTGAGCAACGAGAAAATGGAAAGAACTATGATCTGGCCGAGAGCCTTGCCGAAGGAACTCTTGAGATCTCGCTAACAACAGATTGGGCCGAAAAGAACCAACCCGCGGCAAACGCTTATCAGGAAATTCAAAAAGCTGAGTTCGACTCCGAGAGGCACAAAGTAACTGCGGTTCAGCTCGAGGCCCAAGGACTACATGACCAAGCAAAGATTGAGATAGAGCTGTCGCAGAAGCAAAGTCAAAGGGCCGCGGATCTGAAGAATCAATTCATAGAGGAACACGGAGACGATAAATACGACGAGGCTAAACATAACTTCGCCGACTCAGAGAACGGGTTTATTTCTACGGTTAAAGATAGTGAACTTAGAGCTAAGTACGAAAAACTTACAGAACTAGACCGAGGATTCGAGTTCCATGCGGATGGGTATGCAGATTCTATTCACGCCACTCAGGAATCTTCGAGAAATTCTGCACAAGCTCAAAGTGAATGGGATCAGGTGGCTTCGGAGCTTCAGGCCGCAGCTGCTGATGCTTCGTCTACTCGAAGCGACGCCGAAGCGGTTCGAAGCCGTTCAGACTCCATGTTGAAAGACATTAAAGACTTCAAAGCCGGAGAGATCATCACCAAGAAGAAGATTCAAAAATTGGACAAGAACGCTGCTGACGCTGGTGTGAATGCGGCCGGAGAATATTCGGAAATTCTTCCAGATCTGAAGGACTCTCTAGAGTATCTCAAAAATCAGGCAGAAACGGATGAGTTGAAGCCTGACGCGCGAATTGAAAGTGAAGAGGCTCGAAAGATGCAGCTGAATCATTTGGCCTCTCGAAAAGAAGTTCGGAAAGCAAACAAAGAAAATAAGAAAAAGTCGAGCTAAACAGTCCGCATTTTCTCCAACCGGATTCGAGTGAGCACTTAGAGAGCTACCTCCGGGCGATATTTGTAGTGTACAGGAGGTGAAAAACCATGGCAACTGAAGAAAACGAAGATCCGCTTCTCGAAGAAGAGGCCCCAATGACTCCAGAGGAAGAGGAGTCATCTCCTGAAGATTTAGGAAAAGAAGAATCTGAAAGAGAAAAAGAACAAGAGAAACCCCGCAGACAACGGCTGGGTGAGGCCGATGACTCAAAGATCAACCCGATAAAAGACTCTGCGGCCGACAAAATAAAGGACTCCATACCCGGATCCGAAGTAGTTGAAGACGTAAAAGAAAAGGTTGAGAAAACTCGAAGGTTAACTCAAGGTTTTCAGGCTGCCGTTCAATCATTTTCTGTCGCCGTCAAAATGGGTGCGGCTCTTTTTTCAAATCCCTGGGTTTGGGTTACCTCTTTAATTATCTTGGCGATTGCGCTTTTAGGCGTTTCAGTTTCAGACGCCTATCAGGTGTACGGCACCACAAAGTCGACCAGCGTCGGTTCTGCCTCCAAGGACATGCTTGGACGCCTCGCTCAACGAGCAGAATGGCTTCAGACACACTGGAAAGAATATTCCGATTCTGAGAGTCTGACAGGTCTCGACACGGCTACAAACAAATCGAACTTAGCCGACAACCCGTGGTCTTCAGCCTGTCCAAACATTGTTGCAATAATTTACGGTTTGAGTCCATACCTCACCGGATATAACGGGAATCACAACGCCTATGACAATTGGGCGGCTCACCCCGATATGTATGACGCCTATGCCTTTGGTTTGGCTTTCGGAGGGAACGGTCAAGTTTCGCCTGGACGTAGTCTACAAGATCCGCCAGCTGGAGCAATCGTATCTATAGATTATGGTGATGGCGTTGGACACACCTTCGTCATGCTCACGGACTCATTAATTATTGATAATTGGGGAACAACAGGTATCGGTAAACTTGGTTCTTCAACACCAAGAGTCATTTCTCAAAGCCAAAAGGATCAAATAGTCGGTTGGGCTTTACCAAAAAGTCAAGGCTTTGAAGGTAGCTTCATCACCGGCGGTTTCGCCGGTGCCGCCGCTGAAAGTCCGCAGCAGTCAGCGATGCCTGGCTTACAGGATGTTCCAGCCTGGGCACAGACCACCACCGGTCAATAAGTTTTGATAAAAGAACTTTTTGAGGAGACTTTAGAATATGGATAGAAGAAAGAAAGCGATTCTTATTTCAGTCGCAGCTGTAGTTGCGGTGGCTGTGCTTATTGTGGTCTTAGGTTTCTTTACAAACAAAAACGTTTCACAAGCCGCGAAAGAGATTTCTCCAGGAATTAGCGAAAATACCCAACTCAGTGATGGAGACAAGGCTAAAATCAAAGATCTCACGTCACAGTTTATCTCACAAATGGGGAATTTCGGTTGGTATCCAAGCACGATTCAGAATCCAACGGGGATAACCGCAGAAACAGCAAATACTTTCTTTGCAAATCAGGATCACAGTACGGCGGCAGATGCTCAACAGCATTTGCGGGTTCTGACAAATTCCACAAACTTCGATTCTTCGATCAATCAAGGGATTTTCACAAACCCATTTTCTGTGGAGACAACTCCAACGGAAGATATTAGCGTACCAAACAAACCAGAGGTTGATGGAGCTTCCGTTTCCGTGAAAGTTACGGTTCCTGTTCAGTCAACGGTTTCTTTTATTTCGACCAGCATGGCCTACATCAATCCAGATGGATCAACCAGTCCTTCGGTGGTACAAATTCAAAAAAGAACCTTCGCTGGAAATCTCAACCTCAGTTTCCAGAAGAGTTCGGGAGACTGGGTTGTTTCGAGTTTCTCAGATACCACAGGAGTTTTCGTTGTTGACGACTTTTCAATCACAAATGGAGATCTCATCACAAACTCCGTTCCCATTTCCAAAGAAAGCCTGGTGGTAAACTGATGACAGAAGTAACTGAAGAAGAGCAGCGAAAAAAGATCATCAAGCTGTTAATTAAAGGTGTCAGCGTTGTTGTGGTTATTATTATAATAACGATAGGAATTGTGACTCTTTTCGGCAATCCACAAACAAAGCCCGCAGCTCAACTCAGTAGCGATGACAAGGATTTGGCCGAATCCACCGCTTCAAATTTTATCACTCAGGCGGGAACATTTGGTTTGAGCGAAAGCGCCATTAGTAGTGCTTCATTTAGTTATGCATCTGAACTTCTTACGGAAAATTCGGGTTCATACAACAATGAAAGCTTCGGTTTGTCAAGATCAGAATCCTTTCGGAAGAATGTTGTCCCGTTCGTTGATCCGAATGGGAAGATCAGCACCTCAGAAAGCGACATTAAGAATCTTGACAAGTATAGTCCCGATTGGAGCGGACAAATCGCCTCTTACAGCGTTTCTGGAATAACGACTGAAGTGAAAGGCTTTACGGTTATCAACGGCAGGAACATTCTCAATGTTCAGGTATCCTTCACGAGTACCATCAACATTTTCAAGAGTTCTGATGCTTTGAGCACCTCAAGCACAACTTGGACTCACTACACAGGGAACACGTTTGAGACGGTGAATGTTGCACTTTCGCAGCACAATGGGATGTGGTTGGTGTATTCGGTTGACCAACTCGCAGATAGCCCGTACCTTCTCAACACTTGGGCGAATCCAGATTGGAAAGTCGCTTCTCCGAACATAGCCTCACTCACAAAAGTTTGATAGAAGATTTCAAGAAACTAAGGAGCGCTCGTGGCGAACGCAAAAAATAAGTCTAAGACGACAAGTAAGAGTAAGACTCCCTCGTCAAACGTCAAGAAGGCCTCGGAAGAGGTTATCGTTGAAGAGACTCCCGAGCCAACTCTGGAAACTTCCGAGCCAATTCTGTCTGAAACTGAAGTACCCGTGAAGGTTGAGGAAGAATCTTCCGATGATGACGCTTTAGCGTTGAAGGTGCTTTCAGACGAACAGATCGAAGCAGCTGAAGATTACGCCGTTTTCAAACAAGAGGACGGGATGATTGCGTGGTCTTTAGAAAACTTTTATCAAGAAGACGGCTCAATTCGTTCGAAGAAGCAACTTCGTTTGGATCCTCCGGTTTTGAGAGTTCAAGGCTCCGAAGGTCAAGCGGCTGAGTTTGTCCTCACGAAAGGTTTCACAAAGAGTCTCAGCGAGGGTCTCAACGATGTGTACCGAGGCCTATTCGGGATCCATAAAACCAAAAAGCGTTTCGGGAACTTCCGCGAAGCACTTTGGAGTTCAATTGTAGAAAATCCTTTGCGTTTCGTAACACTTTTGGCATTTTTCGGCTTGTGTTTAGCTCTAATTATTTGGGGATAGAACTTGAGCTCCATTAAAGACGAAATAGATTTTATTGCAGAAGTCAAAAAGAACGTAACACCGAAAAGCGAACCTCAAGCAAACGCAAGAAGCGTTTTTGTCGGCAAAGTTCTTTTCGTTTTCGGCTTTCTATTCGTTGTGGTCGGTGTGGGCTTAGCGATTGTATTCATCTCAGTGATGGAGTCAACATACCTAACATTAGGCGGAAGCGAAGTCGGAGGAATTGTGCAAACGGCTCTCAACTCTGGCGAAGAGGCGAAATCGGCGGTACTTTCTGCGGGGCTCGGTTGGATTCCAACATTTATGAAAATCTACTCGATCCGCTGGATAATCACACTCGGAATTGTAGGCCTCACGGCCGCAATTGCGCTGATATTCTTCTCACTTGCATACAAAAGGAAAGACACAAATTGAAATCAAAAATCGCATGGTTCGGAATCGGAGCAGCAATAATTATTGTCGTTTCAATTGTAGTCTTAGTTGTCGTTACTATTTCTAAGCCGAGCTCAACGTCAACTCCAACTCAGGCGTCAAGAAGTGTTTCAGGTCAAACGGCTGAGAAAGATAAGGCCAACGCGCTACAGGCGGCCATAGATCTTTTGAACTCAACCAATGCGCCTTCAAACAAAGACGACTTTTCGGCTCTCATGACCAAGTTGGACGCAGGCACGGCCACAATTCCGGATGACTTCACAAAGCGGGTTCGCTATGTCGATTCACTCGCCTCAGACAAGAAGATCAACAACACTCTATACCAGACGATTGTGACACTCGCATTTTTAGCTAAAAAGTCGTCAACTACAGGGACCATTGCTCCATTGTATTCAGACAATTCAACTTCAATAATTCTCGATCAAGAGAACGGAATTGCGTATGTTCCAACCACGTTGTTCGTCAGCAGCTCAAGTGGTGTGAATGGATTTAGTTTAGAGTTCATTTACATGAATGGAGAATGGGTTCTTTCTCCATATATGACACTCGATGAATTGCGCTTAGCTCTCGTTCTTCAGGGTTCAACTTCATCATCCTCTGGAAGCTCAAATCAATAGTTTCGGGCCAAGCTCCAAACTGAGGTTAGCCGATATTTCCTTGAAAGAAGCCCTGAGGAGTCCTGAAAGAAATGAAGAGAGTTCAGCCTGCGGCCACGTATTTAAGTGGCCCCACAAAGCGGGCTGTTCGCAACGCAAAACCTTTTCGGATCATCTTTTCACTTTCGGGTTTGTTTCTCGTTGCGTTAGTCTTTACGATCAGTCTCGGTCTTAGTCCGAGTGTCGTGCTAGCTGACACCAACAACCCGGATGGCTCTTTCAATTCTTCTGGAATTTCTTCAACTCTTCAGGGTTCGAACCCAGACGATCTCAATACATATCTGAATCAATACCAAAATGAATCCTTAGGGAAAGACACCTTCCAATATGTTCTTGCAAGAGTGTTTACTCCTCAATACATCAACTATCTTCCAGACGCAACCATAGCGAGCAATGTGTCATCTGCCGCTAGTGCAATCGGATATTCTCCAAACGGTGGAACAGGTTCAAGCAATTATATTTGTAACACTAATACGGTTGGTGCCGGAACGCCAATTTATCACAACTGTGATGTTCCCAATTTTATGGGAGAATTCATCCAGAATCTTTACTCTTTGTTCGACAGATCCGGAGCACAAAACGCAACCGCTGTGAACGCTTCTTCAATTCTTCTTCCCGGTTTCGGTCAATCCAAAAACCTTCCAGGTGGCTCCGTTCCTGAAAGTCCGTCTTCAAGTACGGCAAAATATACGGCCTTAGAGGTGTACGGCTACAATCTTCAGGTGTCGAGTTACTTAGGTGAATGGGATCACATTAACACTCTCACAACCTCGAGAATGTTGACGAACTTCAGTTTCTTCGATTCGGTGAGCTTGACCGCAAAAACCATTGGAGATGCGATTGGTGGAGCCTTTAACGTCGCAGGAAGCATGGCCGCTACAGGCTGGAACACCGGAGGAATATTTGGTGCCATCAGTGGTGTGTATGTTGGTCTCTTCGAGGGTGGATCCACAGCTTCAGCGAATAGCCTGCTGGACACCTCAAGCGCGAATGTTATTTTGACAAATGGTTGGTATCGAGCCGATTACGCCAACACCGCGTATGGGATTCGGGAACTGACGGATCAAGAATTAGCCGCTCAGATTCGAGCTGAATTTTTGAGCTACGTCAACAGTTCAATGCCAAACAATGAAACTTACGACAAGTTTCTTCAAACCACCAATCCTACCGGCACGTTGATGGGCACGCCTCCACTCAAAGCCATCTCAAAATGTCAGGTGTACCAAAACCCTCAAAACGCAGGAACAACACTGGTAGAAATAACCTCCGCAAACGGCAGAAACAACACAACAAGCCCCGGCGTTTCTCAAGACGATTGTACGAGCGCACAGGTGAGCGCCAATGCGACATATTGGAACTATTTGTACGCTGGGAACTGGAAGTCTTCAAGTTCATTCAAAAACGGAGCAATAGTTTCCTTCAACGGATCGTTCTACCAAAGCCAAAACTCAGTACCGAGCGGATCCGGTGACCCGAGCGGAGATTCAACAAACTGGAAAAAGGTCTTTCAGCAAGACTTTGCTCTTGGCACCGCGGTCTGGTCGGTTGACGGAACACAAAAAGCGCAGTCGTTTAACGATTGGTTGTCAAATGTGAAAGCAACAGCCGGCAATTGGGACTCGAACATTACTACGTACAACGTCAATCTTTCGGCGGCGTCTTGCTCTCCAGCAAATGCCGACAGCACAAACGGAAACGATCCATCAGATGCGTACACCTCTTTTATTGCAAACTGTTGGAGTCCTACTTGGAAGACGGCCTCACACGACAATGAGGCGAAAAATCAAACCACCACGAACACCGGTTGGTTGAATAGTCTTTTAACTCAGGCCACTATCGCAAGATGGACCGCGAGTAACACCGATGTGTTCACCTTCAACAATCCTTACAACAGATACATTTGCCTCAATGCTGACGGAACTGACGTTGAAGATGGTACCTACACCGACACGCTTTCCGGTGGAGATTCAGGTAGTCCAATTCTCGTAAGAGCCTTTAATAAAGATGGAAGCGTAAATTCAAAGTGTCCTCAGTCTGAATATAGAGCTCCAATTCAAGGAGGGCTTCTGGGAAGTGGCTATGATTCCACGAAGGCAAATCAAAACCCAGGAAACGATACGAGACACATCAGCAATTTCTTCGGTGTTTCCACGGTGTTTCTGTATCCTATTTTGCTTCAACCCTTGGCAAATATTTCTCAAGCAATGTTCACTGTTGGTCAATTCGCAACGCAGGTTGCAAATGAGGTTTTGACGTGGACGTACATGCCGATACTTCAATCTCTCGGAATAACCAATCTTGTTTCGAGTCTTATCGTTGGATTTAGAGACACCATATTTTTCCCGCTTTCGATTCTGTTTGCTGCAGCCGGAGGAATTTACATTCTGTACCAGGCCGGAATAAAGAGACGCTATCGAGAGATGTTCACCTCCGCGCTATATTTGGCTCTTACGTTCATTCTCGGCGCAGCGTTGATGGCGAATCCCTCAAAAATGGTAAACTTCGTTGATACCGCTCCATCAAATGTTGAGAAGACAGTAATGGGTATCATTCTTGCTCCAACGGTCGGAGATAATAAGCTATGCTCAACGGGTTCAACCTCAACGACTTCGACTAGTTCTTCGTCCTGGGATAATCTCGATCTTGGGGCCTCAACATCAAATGCGACGAGCGTCAACGATCTCGCGAAAACTGGAACTTACAGCTCAGGTGACGACGCGCTGCGACAAGTTTTGTGCGCAAACTGGGAGGCTTTCGTATATGTTCCATGGGTATATGCTCAATGGGGAACATCTCCAGACAATCTTGATACATCGGCAATGAAAAACACGAATTCAGCACTCGTCGGAGACGCTGGGGTGAATCTTGGTGGATCCAACGGAGAAATGCATAACTGGGCACTCTACCAGTTGGACACGATGAAACTGGGTTCATCCACAACGGCATCATGGAACCTCACCGGTTACAATCTGAAAAACAAAAACTTTTATCGAATTGTCGATATGCAAGCGGGTCCAAACAACGGAGCGGGAACGGACTCTCGGTATTTGTATGAATGGTCAGGACAAGACCCAATGCAAAGAGTTACAACAGGTTTCACGAGCATGATTGTAGCACTGTTTGGTTCCGTCACCATCATTGCCTACTCTTTCACAAAGATTGTCATTACTCTCGTGTCTGTGTTGATGCTCATTTTCCTGCCGTTCGTATTTTTGCTTGGTCTGTTCCCAACGAAACGAAAATTCGTAAAAGACTACCTGTTGACAATTCTTGCAATGAGCATCCAAAGAATAGCTTTGGTTTTGGTTCTCTCACTATTCTTGTTTTTTCTTCTTTCGGCTCTTCAGGGTGCGACCAATTACTTGAGCGTTTTTCTCACGGCAATTATCTTCTGCACTATCTTTATGAAATTCCGGAAGCCAATCCTCAACTACGCGATGTCAGCTGGTGGCGCGGGTAGTAACTCATTTAGCAACTTCGCCTCAAAGGCCTCACATTGGGGAACAGGGATGTTAGGCCTCGACGGAGTACAAGCTCTTGATCAGTCTTGGAATCAAACCTCACGCGCTGTGAACGGGATGATTGCTCCAAGGTCACTCTCAGACTACATTGAGAGAAAGAAGAGCGCCGTTCGATACGGAACGTCTGGAGCGGTCGCCGGTGCTCTCACTGGTCAAGGTATAAAGAAGGGTTGGGAGACCGCCGCCAGTCCGCGTGAGGAAATTCGAGGAAGATCTCAACGTAGAGCTGGATTTGGTTGGGTTGAAAACTCAATTCGGACCGCTGAACAAGTTTCAGATAGTATCAAGCAAGACTCCAGAAAGTCTTCAAATTTCACGGATGCTATGGCTGATCTTAGAGCAAGTCTTCCAGAAATGCAAAAATATGTTGACGAAATGGATGTCTTCCAAACGAAAAAGGATAAATTCTACGATCTCGCGGCGAACACGGTGGGAAGCCGTGTTGAGACTACGTCATATATTGACGAAAATGGTCAAGAGGCCGAACTTCAAACACTTGTCGCTGAATCAACCTCCCATGAAGAGGGTGAGGCTCCTACTCGCGAGATTCTCATGGAACTCAAAGAGCCAGCTCGACCGATGTTAAACGGAACTCCGATGGAGATGGAAGACATTCGCATCGCCAACAGTTATCGCATAGCTAACGAAAAGAAGAAAGCGTTAGTTGCTCAGCAACAGAAGCTTCGAAGCCATCTGTATTCAGACTCGAGAGATATGAACGCACTCGACTCGTTGAATGGAGATTCAACTCCAGAAGAAATTGCGGAGGCCGTAAAGAAGGCCTACCCTGACGCCTCAGGATTTACCGACATTTCGAGAGGTAAGGTGACTTCGACTGTCTCAAAGCTTGCTGCCATGGAGAAGAAACTCGCTTCGATTGAAAAAGAAATCGACTCAATTAAAGCGGAGTATAATCGAAGAAATTCTAAGCTCGATTATCAAAGATCTCCAGAAGGAGTAATGCTGGACATTGTGAACAGAGTCGATAGTTCCATCAACGAGATGGATAGCCGAGGCAAGAACTAGCATGCACAAGAAGTCGAAGGCTCTCTATTTAGATAAACCGCCGGTTCGCAGAAAGCGTCGTCGGTCTTTTGCGATTCCTTCAATAATTATGTCCTTCCTAGTGATTTTGAGCGGCCTCGGTATTGGAGCGACTTCGGCTTTAAGTCCAACCACGGTTTCCGCTCAAGATGGCCCAATCGAATGGATCGTTTGCAACTGGGCGGGTGGTGAAGGTTCACCGGCCTATTTTGCCTATCAGGTTGCGTTTACTGATGATCTCGCCTACATGTTCAACTCGAAAAGCGCCATTGTTCCCGGAACCGACGACGTGAGCACGGGAGCAAATCTTCTGTTAGGTTTATCGAACGATTTTGTTGGAACGAACGAAAAGATTCTGGGGTACAGCCTCGACCCTACCAAAGCTGCAACCAGTACAACGTTCAACGGTGGAACAAAAGTTAACCCTTACGATAGGTTCGGTTTCGCTGGATTGTATTGGTCTTCTTACGGCGGTGAATGGAACTACCTCAAAGTAAATATTTGTAGCCCTCAAACCTCCGGCGTCAATATGAGAATCGGAGCGTTTTACGATGGTCGTCTTGCTCCTTTGAGCACCTGGAGTGGCGTTGCGAACTCGAACGACGTGCGCTCTTTGCTCGCCGCGGATAAAGGAATGGTTTCCTCAAACAACTGGATCAACATTGTTGCAAACGGAGTCTTTAACCTCACGAAGCTTATTGTGGCAACCACGACCGCTTTCATTGGAGTTGCGTTTAGCGATATCGTTGGAGCTTCAGGACTCGGCAACCTTGTGGCCGGAAATAACGGAGTATTTTCGAAGCTGTACAATGGGATTTATCTTCCGCTGATTGTTCTGATTATGTTGATAATGGCCGTTTGGGCGTTCTGGAAAGGTATCGTCAAGCGCTCATATCGCGCAACACTTGGAGGAATACTCCAAAGTGTCGCTCTGTTTTTCACCGCGGCGATTGTTGCTTTTAACCCTCTGTTTTTCATTTCGCTTCCAAACAACATTGCCATCGTTGCACAATCCTTGATTATTAACGCTCTTGGTAGTAATGTTTATGGCTCTGGAGACAGCCTCTGTGCGGTTGGAGGAAAATACACAACCGACGCCGACGGCAAGCTCGTCTTAGATACAACATCGGACGGATCATCTGATCCCAAAACTTCGCAAAACCTGTTAGAACAGGCGGCTTCCGCGACTCAATCGGTTATCGGATGTCAACTTTGGTACACCTACGCTTTCAAACCGTGGGTTTTAGGTCAATACGGAACTGATTACAACAGCCTATGGGCGAACGGTTTCACCAGTCAATCTTCAGACAAGGCCTCAGCGAAAGAGCTTGGTAATGACAATTCCTCTTGGGTTGGAAACGCCGCGGTTCCACTCGGTGGAGGCTACATTGAAAACAATTGGGCTCTATTTCAATTGTCCACCCAAACAAATGTTCATTCAGCTTTAGGAACGACCGCTCAAGGTAAAATTTCAACCTACACCGACGGAGTTGCGAACGATTGGTGGAGAGTTGTGGATGCCGTTTCAAATTATAACGAAGTGGTGCAAACGAACACCATTCCGTCAACTTCACAATGTCAAACCGGTTCAAATATTGCTGATTCAGCATGTAATGCTGACACGAATCAGCTGAATGCTGTTCCTGTGCAATCAAACGTTCCGGACGTCACCAAAGAGCCAACACCGTATTGGAGCGACTGGAACGGTTCGCAACCGACCAACAGGCTCGTTATCGCAATTTCAAGTTTGGTTCCAGCAATTTTCGGAAATTTGACGCCTCTGCTCTTTGCGGGTTTGTCTGCGATTTATGCAATTTCTCTCGCCGTGGCAATGGCGTTTGCTCCCATATTCCTTCTGTTGGGTTCTTGGCCGGGAGTCGGATGGAACGCATTTAAAGAATGGGGACAGCTTGTCCTGAACATGATGATGAAAAGAATTCTTCTTGGAACCCTGTTGATGCTTTCCATTGTCATTATTTCGATGATTCTTCGTCAAACGAGCGAAGTAAATTACTTTGTTGGAATTATGGCTATTTTGATTGTCTCGGTTGCGATTTTCAAAATGCGAACAACGATTTTTGAAAAAGTTTCCGGAATATTCTCGTTCAATTTCGCTTCAGGCGCATTTAAGGACACAACCACACCGGCCATTCAACGATTCACAAAAGGTGCGGCTTGGGCAGGGAAGTCGGCTGGAAGATTAGCCAGTTCAGCAGCGATAGGTGGAGTTGTTGGAAATTACGCAAAGACGGAGGCTGGCGAAGGTTCTGACACTGGTTTCTGGAATGGAGCGGGTCGAGGATTCCGACAACAAATGAGAACGATTGCATACCAGAATTCCACGCTCAACTCTGCGGCTTTGATTGCGGATCAGCTACAACCCACTTCATTCTCGGATCAAGAGATCAGCCATGAAGAAGTTTGTTCAATTTGTGGCCTCAAACTCTGGAACTTTGGTGACACAGAATTTTTCGGAGGTCAGCTTCCAGATGGAAACTGGGTTTGCGCGGCGTGTATGAATGGTGAAAACCCTGAAACCGGAGACCCTATGGAAATGGGTGCCAAATGGGTTAGCGACATTAAGTTTGTTGACAAATTCGATGACGCCAGAAGACCCGTCAGCGAAGATGACATCACACGAGCCGGTTACCTCAAGAAAGAAAAAAGTTCTCAAGAAAAACCGATTCTTTTGAGAAAAGATTCTTCAATGGACTCAACCTTAGACTCTATTGAAATAGATTCAAAAGCGAAGAAGTCGACTCAGCTTATTCAAGCGTTCCAAGAGGCATTCAAAAAGGAAGTCGAAGATTACCGAGAGACGCAGAACATTCCGGCCTTTCCAAAGGCTCTTCAAAAATATGTCCCTGAAGAAACGCAATTCCAAATGAATGAACTTTGGAGAGATGGGTCAAAACGAGCAATCGAAACGGCAACAATTGTGTACGCTCAGGCTATGGTTAATTATAGCTACGATGTTCAAAAACTCCCTGTCGGAGAACTTTCAGACGATCTTTCAGCAAGCGCGAAAGACGAGGTTCGCTTCATGTACGGAAAGTTGATTTCTGAAATGGTGGACGAGGCGAACAAACCGAAGTGAAGGACTTCTTAGAAAATACTTCGGCGTTCTTTGATATATTAGCTTTAAGAAATTCGATCTTCAAAAAGAAAGAGGTGCAAAATGTCAAATTCAGTAGATTCTGAACAGAAGGCGGCTTTTGCGTCTGAGTTTATCGGATTTCTTTCCGAAAAGATTGAGCCGACGCAAAAGACTCTTGAGGCGACATCTGAAGAAGCCCAGTCTGAACTGGCCGCAAACGCCGATCTGGAGGATCCTTTCGGTTAGATATTTTTCAAGTATTTGACATCGGCGGAAGGAACTCCATATCCCTCCGCTATTTTTGTGTCAGAACGTGGCTGACAGGCCTCTCAAACCCCAGAGGATCAGATCTGAGAGGGTTTTAGCGGCACTTCGGGTACGAATACCACCTCGAAGTTTTGAGGCTTAGATCTGCAGCTACGGACGGAAAACAAGTAGGGAAAATACAAAAACAAAACACGTTTGACAAAACAATGGGAAAACGAATACAATAGAAACTTACTTTAATGGTGAAAGTCGGGTGAAAAAAATGAGCAAGCACGAAGAGTTAGAAGCAAGACTTGGAAAAGACAATGTTCTTGTGGTCAACTCAACGATGGAGGTCAAAGAAATTGTTCATTGGCAGAAAGCCATGAACCTTATTCTTGACGAAAAGGTCTACATGCTCATGCCTCGAGCCGACGGAGCTATGCTTCACAGCCCAACTCTATCTTTTGAGAAACCACTTGTTATCACCTTGGTGAAATACGCTCGCCGCAGAAACAAAGTCTTCAATTTAGAGGACGAGGTGACGAAAGCTTATGTTCTTCAGCGGGATAACCACACCTGCTTGTACTGTGGTAACTACGGAAACACTGTCGACCACATTCAACCGAAATCTCGAGGTGGATTGAACGTTTGGGGAAACCTTGTTGCGGCTTGCAAGGGTTGCAACGGACACAAATCCGACAGAACTCCTGAGGAGGCCGGTCTCAAACGACCGGTCATTCGAGCCGGTTCGGTTGAGAGTTCGAAGTTGATGAACATTCAGTCACTGATGTATGAGGCCTTGCAAGAGATCTCGAGTACGTAAAACAGAAGAGGCGGCCATTTATTTGGTCGCCTCTTCTGTTCAGTTTGTGGGTGAATTTTTGAATCTCATTTTTTGTTCAGCTTCATTCGGCTTCCATCTCACCTTCACGGATTCACCAGGAGCGAAATACGCTTTTCTATTCTTCTCAATCCCTCTGATTTGCGTTTTGGTCGGCTCGAGACCGCCTTTTAGAATGTTGTGGAAATGACATAAAACCTGGGCGTTATCTTCAATTGTCCAGCCACCAGCTGACCATGGTTGGATATGGTCTATGGAGAGTTCCTTGACCTCCGGGCATCTTTCGCCTTCTGGAGAAACCCATTCGCATTGATAACCGGCCCGCTTCAGAACCCTCTTTTTTGTAGCGAATTTGTAAAAACGCCAAGGATCCAATGCTAAATGATATTTTTGAATCTGTTCATTGAGATTTTTGATTCTTCTATTTTGCCGCAAAATGCGCAGAACGAGATAAAGTGAAAAGCCTAGCACAAATGCCGCAGTGAGTATTATTAGTGCTATCTCCAATGAAGAGGTCCTAACTCTTGTTAAATGCATTTCTATTGAAAATATCGGCAAACGGTGGCGAGCGAATAACGATGGGCACAAGTCCCACCGCCTCGACCCAGCTTTCGCCGAGCCATCTGGCTGATTCACAACAGCCTGCTCACCGGCATTAGCCGGGAGAGAGTTTTTCAAGACCTCGGTCTCGAATATTTAGAGCGGCATTAAAGTCAGCGTGGGTGGTTAAGCCACAGCTTCCGCAAGAGTAGATGCTCTTATAACGAGCTCCCTCTGATCGCGCTCCGCACGCCGAACAGTCCTGGCTCGTAAAAGCTGGGTTTACAAACAGAATTTGAGTTCCTTTTGCTTCGCATTTGTAGCTCAGGAATTGAAGTAGCTGCGCGTGACTCCAGTCACTCAATCTCTTGTTGCGCTTGCGAGAGTAGCCGAATTTTTGTTTCGCGAGATTGCTGAGGTCTTCTAGCACATACGTCCCAACCTCTAGGTCATTAGCTAATGCTTTACTGTACTCGTGGTTAACCTGTTGAACGAACCGCCCTTCTCGTCCGGAAATTTGACGCATCCGTCGCCTTGCCTTCTTAGTGTCTTTCTTCTGTAGTTCACCGCGAGTGTAGAGATGCCTTCTGCGCTCTCTCC
>NMRC01001947.1_pt1 | contig 15789 bp, 16 predicted proteins | sample 1520911 | NCBI WGS metagenome assembly NMRC01 (sample SAMN07342169, study PRJNA393822) | plant metagenome | isolation source: fluid collected inside the plant's | place: USA: Vermont, Morristown, Molly Bog | reverse complement strand
CCGGTTCAACAACACCGGGGCGCTGACCACGCCGCTGCTGTCGCTGCTGCTCTCGGCTCCGTCCTCCAACACCGTTGTGTCGATGACTCCCACGGTGGTTGATAACTCGTCGCCGGCTTACTCGCCGGGGGCAGGGTACACCTATCAGGCTGACCCGAACGCGGGCCAGCCGGTCAACGTCACGATCAGCGGCGGCGGCCACGTCCTGGGCAACATCGCGGGGCAGGAAACGGCAACCAATGCGGCCAAGTACGGCAAGGCAGGCATGACGCCGGCCAACATGTGGCAGAAGGGCGTGTATTACCGCGCATCGTACCCGTCCACGCCCTCGGTTTATTCCGGGTCGTGGGTGCTGGCTCCAGTCACGCCCCCTGTGACGCCACCAGTTACGCCCCCAGTTACGCCCCCCGTCACTCCGCCTGTGACACCTCCAGTCACCCCTCCAGTGGTAACACCCCCGGTAACACCTCCGGTGGTCACTCCGCCAGTGACACCGCCCACGACCAACCCGGAACCGTCCAAGCCGACAGTGCCGGAACGCCCGGTGGTGAACCCGGAAAAGCCAGCCGCGCATGTGCCGGAAAACGCCGCCAACTTCATGGACTGCGGCGAGAAATCGAAGGGTTTTTTCACCTGCGCCATAGCGCGGTAAGCCCGGTTTGACGGTCGAAAGCCCGCCCCTGTGGCGGGCTTTTGCATGGATGCAACACTGTCATAAAACGAGATTGCATACACACGTTATATGTGCCAATATACACACATGAAACGAACCAATATCTACCTGACCGAACCTCAAAAAGAGGCTTTGCGCAGGCTTCATGAGTTAACAGAGATCAAACCTGCTGAACATGTTCGCAGGGCGATTGATGAATATTTGGAACGTCAGCAGGAAAAGCTGTCGAGGAATCAACAGCAGAAATGAAAGCGGCGTCAGACGGTGTTGCGAGCACCGAAAGACGCCTAACCAAGCCAACCTATACGAGAGGTCAACATGGCTACCAATAGTGTACCGCAATTCCATACCACGTTCCCCATGATGGGAACCCCCGCCCAACGCCAGCACGTCAACGCCTTGCACAAGGCTGCGCTGGCCTCTCTGGATGAGGCTGACCGCCTCGGCCTGCATACCAAAGTCACCCCACAACCCAAGCAACAAGCGCCGCGATAGTTGGATTGGAAGGGCATTTGCCCTTCCCCAACACAACACGCCACCGGGAAATGACGAAAGGATATGCAGTGAAACAAATTAATCAGCGAAAAGAGTATTTGATTATTGATGGCGATTGGGAACCGGTAATGTCCCCAATGGAAAAAAACCTTCGCCGTCTTTTCGTTCTTTTTATGGCATCTATACCGGCTTCTTTAATATTCACCAATATACCCGTGAATATTATTGGTGTTATTTCCATTATCTCCATCAATGCATTCTGCCTTGCGTTCCATTTAACAACAGGCAAGGTCAAAGAGAGGCAATTATTCGCCACAGCATTGATAACCATACCTTTCGCTTGTATCATTCTATTTAAGCCAAATGCATTAACGTTTGCATTTGCATTATCACTTGCAATTGCATATAGCGTTGCATTAAAAAAGGGATTACTGAAATGAAAAAAAATCTGATCGTTATTGCATCCTTTGTTGCAATCAGTGTTGCGCTTACCGCCTGCGACAAGCCCGCCCCCCAACAGGAAACCTCGGACAAGGCTATGAAAGACTTCGGGAACAACGGCACGTTCACTAAAATGCCTGACCCGAAAGATTTCGGTAAGAAAAAAGGAACAAAAAATGAAGCCAGCAAATAAATACCTTTGGTTTTTACTTGGTTTCTTTATGATGATGGCGGCAGTAGAGCCTGCATTTGCCGCCCTTACTGACATTCAAAACAATTTCACCAGTCAAGCAACGTCAATATCAAACTCGCTGGCCAATTATGGAATAAAAGTTTTCTCCGCCCTTATTTTGTTGCAGTGGTGGATGGACAATTGGAAAATGGCGTTTAGCGGTGAGTTCGGCAATATGCTTGCCAAAACCACCGGCTCTCTGATTTGGGTTGGCTTTGTAGGTTACATGTTGAGAACCTATCCAGACTGGATTAATTCGATATTCAACTACTTTGCCGAAGCCAGCCCCATTAACCTTGACCCTGATTATATTCTTATGGCAGGTGTCACCCTGGCAAAGAACATGAATGAAGCCGTAATTTCACAAGGCTTAGGAGACCTCCTCCGGAATCTCCTTCCATCCATCCAACTTGCCCTGTGTTCTATGGTTGTTATTTTGTGCTTTGCTATTGCCGCTCTTTCTGTACTCATGGTCAAAATCGAATTGGCTATGGTTATGGCGGTGGCTCCTGTGGTTGTCGGCTTGATGGGCTTTAAACCGCTCCGAGATACCGGTATCGCTCCATTTAAATCGGCCATGTCCTTGGGCATCCGCGCACTAATCCTTGGCGTAATTTGCGGCGTGATGCAGTCGAGTGCAGAAGGGTGGGCAAATGACCTGCAACATATGGATAAACAGTTCACGCAAGCATTTGTAATTGGTGCCAGCTCCCTAGTATTCGTCGGTATGGTGTTCATGGCAGGAAAGATCGCCGCTGCGATTGCGTCTGGTTCTGCGGCACTGGATGGCAGTGCGGGCCTGATGGGAGCACTTCATACAGCGAATACCGCTGGCGCACTTGCAGGGGCGATGGGGGGGTTAGCTGGTGGCATGGCGAACCTGGCTAAGAGCATGGGCGAGATGAGCAAGAACCTCGCTGGCGGGATGGGTAAAGCAGCAGGTGGGGCAATGGGCGCGATGGGTGACATGATGCGTGGCAACGGCATGAAAAATGCAAGCGGCGCATCTGCAATGAACAGCCCCGCTGCACACCAGATGGCGAATGACATTCTGGGCGGCATGAAAGATACGCCGCAAGGCGGCGGTTCAGATGGCGGTGGATTTGATGCCGGCCAAGGGGGAGCAACTGGCGGCAGTACACAACCAAGCGCTGGCGGCGAACCTTCGCGATACGACCAAACTGCCGATGGACGCCCCGCTTCTCCGACCATTCCAGAAGCGGCACAGGCGGCGCAAAGCGCACCTGAATCAACTGCACAAGCCAGCCAGAATTCTGGCAATGGATCTACTGCATCCATTGGAGGCACAGAAAATACCCAGCAGGCTGGCGCACCTCAACAACAGCTCGATGCCATGCAAAAACAGTTACAACAGATGTCAGAAGGCAAAAAGAAAACTACTGGCGATCACGCAAAAGACTTCTTGGAACAGCAGGCTAAATCTGGTGATGGCCACATGGTTCAGGCCCAAGTCAACGCCCATGTTGGCGGTGGCGATTAAACCCAGCCGACGAAACGAATGGAGTGTTTGAAATGAAAAAATTCTATGCTATTGCTCGCAAGGCCGCATTTATCGGTGTAACTGCTTTTGCAATAAATGTTGCACCTGCCAATGCAGGTTCTGTTGCTGGTACTGGCGGCTCTACCGAAGTCACCCAGATCCTGAACAATATGGAACTGATTCAGCAAAACATCACGCAAGCGAAGCAACTTGAATCGCAACTTAAACAAGCCATGACTCTCCCCGGAATTCCGTGGATTCAGAAATCGCAATTGCTCCAACAGCTGGGCCAGGTCGTAAATAAGGGCATGGCCATAGGCTATGAAATGGGGGGATTTGAAGATCGTTTTTCCAGCCTGTACCGGGATTATCGCAGCGGGAATGCATTCAAGCAGGCATACGGAAAGTGGTCAAACACCACTCGTGACAGCATCATGTCGGCAATGAAAGCAAACGGCATGAATATGCAAGATTTTGCGACAGAGAGCAGCATGCTCGATAACTTGCGCTCCATGTCAGACAATGCCACCGGCCAAATGCAAGCTATTCAGGCTGGCAATGCAATTGCCCATGCAATGGTCAATCAGTTTCAATCGCTGCGCGGCATGATGGCCGCTCAGAATCAGGCACACAATGCCTACATGGCGCAAAAAACAGCGCAAGACGAAGCGCAAACTACGTCACTGAATGACTACGGGAACAACGGCACGTTCACCGCAATGCCAAAGCCGAAGACGAAGAAACCGTAACCCTGATTTTTTCTATGCCAGTGGTCAGAAATGGCCCAAACCTTCGCCCCGCTTCGTGCGGGGCTTTTTTTATCTGGCTAAAACAACGGGCGGAACAACTGCCGTTGCAGCCAGCACCAAAACCGCCCACGGGCAGCGTGGGCAGGGCGGATTTCGGTACGTCCACGATTTTCAACGAGCATGGCGGGCCTCATTGGGTGTTGTCCTGGGCCGGCTTCTTGCCGGTGCGCTTCGCTGCCGGCGCTGGCTTGGTCTGGTCGGGGCTGGCCGGTGCCAGCTTGGCCAACTCGGTACGGGCGGCGTCACGCTCGGCGGCGTGCTGCGCAGCCTGGGCGGACACCTCGGCCAGCTTGTCGCCTTTGGCCTCCAGCTTGCCCGCCAGATCGGCCAGGTCGGTACGCAACTGGATCTCGCGCTGCTCGGCGGCGGCATTGCGCGTGCGGTATTCATCGGCCTGCCGTTCGGCGGCTTCCTTCTGAGCCACAGCCACAGCGCCAGCCTTCTCGGCGTCGGTGCGGGCCTTGCGCTCGGCCTCCAGCTGGGCGCGAAGGTCGGCCAGCTGCTGTTCCAGCGCTGGCACGGCCTCTAAGCGCAACTCGGCGCGAGCCAGTGCCTGACGGGCCTGCTCGGCGGCGTCACGTTCACGTTGGGCGTCTGTGCGGGCTTCGGCCACAACGGCAGCGGCTTCTTTCTTCACTTGCTCAAACTCACGCTGCATGGCGTCCACCTGGCCAACCAGCTGCTGATTGTCGGCCTGCACCTGGGCGAGTTCGTCGGCCAGTTCCTCGGCCCGCGCTTCTGCCAGTCGGCCAGCTTCGGCCACGGCCTCCGCGTCGGCCTCCAGATCGGCGGCACGAGCCTCGGCAGTGCGGGTCGCATCGGTCACGGCAGCAATGATCTGCTCGGCCAGGATGGCGGCAATGCGCGGGTCAATCGTCACGTCAGCGGCCTTCACGCTGGGGCGTGCAGCCTTCCATGCCTGCAAGTGCGGCAGGACAGCGTTAGGGCTACCGCCACCCAGCACGGCGATGATGGCGCGAACGCTGGGGCGCTGACCACCAGCGGCCAACGACTCGGCGGCGGCGGCGACGGACTCATACGACACGAGCGTTTTTTTGGCTTCCATGCTGGGTTCTCCCCGGTGCGTTTCGATGCCTTAATAATAACGCATAACGTAATGAATAACAAATAACAGTAACGTTATTTGTTATTTTGTTATCTTTTGCGCAACACCCCGGACGTTATCCAGCAGGCCGGCGAGTGGTCGTTAGCGTGGGAAAGCCACAGAAACGGCCTCAGAGCGATTTTCCTGGGTGTGGACAAGCGGATGGTCGGCGGCGAGGTCGAACGTGCGCCAGCGGCGCCGCGTTGCGGCTTGGCCAGCAGATCGGATGGGGCGATGCCATCGGGTTTTCGCCGGTGGCGTCTGCGATGGATGGTGAACACTCGTGATAGATGGTTGGCCTCGGTTTTCAGAAGGGCGAAGCCCTTCCTGACCAGATTCAGACTTGGACGAATCGCAGGCGCATGCAAAGGAGTAGAACGGCACCCTCCCCCTTATTGCAGACAGGAAAAACCGTTGTGTATCACAAACGTTTCCCCAGCTCCCGCCAGAGGCGTGCCGCTAGGGACCCGAGAGGGTGACGGAATCATCGTCGCCCGAACGGGGTAGCGGCGCTTGGCCGGCAGGGTGGGCGGTTTCATCGCCCGCCCTGATGGCCTTAGCGGGGCGCAGTAACTGCGCGTAACACTTGCGGCGCGCCATCGTGCGCGCTATCGCAAGGTGCGCCGCTTGCGGCGCTCATTTCAGGGGTTGGGTTTTGACCTGCTGATGAATCACGCATGCCGGTGAGTAGCTGCCCGCCGTGGCCGCTTGCGGCCACACTGATGGCGGGCTGGTGCGGCCTGTGGCCGCCACATTCTAGGGGAGGGGGAGCCGGCTTGACCGGGGGAACCCCGGAGGGGTGCCCCGTGCGTTTGCGCCGCGACAGCTTTTCCACAGTGCGCGGCGGGTCTGCTATCTGATTAAGAACTACGGGAAAAGATAAAAGCAAAAACTACTTGGTAAAATGCGTGGCAGGCCGGAAAGCCTTATTTGGCGGGGTATCTTAGCGATTACACGTCGCAAAAATCTTAGCGATTGCACGTTGGAATCTTAGCGATTGCACGTTGAAATCTTAGCGATTGCACGTTGATAACTTCTGTTTGCCCCTCTGCAACCCTTGCCAATGCTAGCTTTCAGCCAATCTTAGCGATTGCACGTTAGCAACCTCCGTTGCCAACAGGTTCTGTCCACAAAAAACCCGGCTCAGGGCCGGGTTTCGTGTCGTTCATCACGCTGTAAGCGCGTTGGCTTTGACGTGGGCTATGTGCAACTTGCACGGCTGCAATCTCAAATGTTCACCCGTGTCATCAATGCTGCTTGAGGCGTCCGGGTAGAACGCCAACACTTCCCGTAGTCGCTTCTTGAAATTCAGTTTGAAGTTGTAAAGCCCCTGTTTGTCATTGCCATAATTGCCGCCAAATTGCAGTTTCAGGCCGGCCCACGGAATGAGCACTTCACGGCGTCCGGAGACGTTCAGAACAAAGACACGGTAGGTCAGCCAGGTGTAAATATCCATCGCCATAGGCGACTTGCTGAGAGCGTGAAACACGCGAAGGTCAATGGGTACGGGGGCGCTGACAATCTCGTTAAAGAACCGCTCGGATAGCTCTAGTGTGCTGTCCCATAACGAGCGCTGGTTGACCTTTTTCGGGTGCCAGAACACATGCGACTGGTCAGAAATCATCAGTCGTTTCGACAAGTCGCCGTCATCATCGTTGGTGTACTCCACGGAAATGACCGACTTGAATAGCCGCAAGCTCTGCTCGCGGAAGCGGGCAATGTCACGGCCATTGTTGTGTAACTGGAGTCGTTCCAGAAAATCAGCCTGGCTGTGTCCCAGCGACAACGTGCGGTCTTTCGTCCTGACGACCTCTGTACAGATCCACGCCATGATGACGCGGGGAATAGATCCATACGGAATGCCGTGCTTAGGGCTGGTCGGGGCAACGGTAAGGGTCAGTTGGCCGGTATCGCGGCTGTACAAGTAACCGGGTGGTAATTTCGGGTCGAGGTGCGGCAACGTGGCCTGTGCCAGTGTTCTGGCCATGTAGCCGATAGCATTGGCTGCCTTGGCATCCTCCTGCTCGATCTGCAACGCTTCTTCAATCAGGTTGCGTTGTCGCTCGGTAACGCTGTCCAGTGGTGCCAACGCCTTGCCTGGCAGGCGTGTGACCAATTTCCGAGGCTTAGGCTCTGCCTGCGTGTCTGGAAACAGTCCTGGTGTGCTTGGCGCTGTTTCCGCCGCTACTGGTGCGGCTTTTTTCGGTTGTTTGCCGCCCTGCTCTGCTGCCACCTTTTTGCGCGCAATTTCCCGGGCTTGATGCGCCGGCACGCCGGCAGCAATCATGTCCTGTTCGTACTTTTCGGCGGATGCCGTAGAATTCAGTTCTGCCATGTGTCACTGCTCCATCAGTGTTGCGTGGAAGTCGGCAGGAGGTGTTACCGCACCTCCTGCTGGCGCCCTCAGTTATTCCAGTGGTCATTCTCCATGCTGAGCCGGGACTGATAGCAGCCATCGCACAGCACGTCCTCAAACCCTGAGATATTACGCCGCTTTGCCGGCTTGCCGCACACCTGGCACGCCAACGGCTCGGCATGAGCCTGCACTGCGTCGGCCAGCGACACAGCGTTGTCCTGGTGCGCTCCTACACGGTCGGCCTGTGCGCGGGTATAGCGCACAACTGATGGTTGTTCGTCCGTCATTCTGCATCGCCTCCTGTTTGTTTGGCTTTGACCTCGCGCCAGATCCGTTTGACCTGGCTTGTGCTGCACCCGGCCAGCCTGGCCGTTTCAGCAATCGAATTGCCGGCACTGCGCAGCTTCAAAATGCGCTCGTGGATGTTGGCATCTGGTCGCCGGCCACGATACTTGCCCTTCTCTCTGGCCAGCTCTATGCCTTGGCGCTGCCGCTCGCGGCGCGTTTCATAGTCGTCATGGGCCATTTGCAGGGCGAGTTTCAAAAGCATGTCCTGCACCGCCTCCAGCACGATCTTGGCAGTACCGTCAGCTTGCTTGGCCAGCTCGGACAAATCGACCACACCCGGCACGGCGAGCCGTGCGCCCTTGGCCTTGATGGTGGCAATCAGCTTTTCAGCCTCAACCAGCGGCAAGCGACTGATGCGGTCGATGCGCTCGGCAATGACGACCTCACCCGGTTGCAGATCCGCAATCATGCGCAGCAGCTCGGGACGGTCGGCGCGAGCGCCTGATGCCTTCTCACGGTACACGCCGGCAATGTAGTAGCCGGCTGCTCTGGCGTCGGCCTCAATGCTGGCCTGCCGGGTCAAGTCCTGCTCGTCGGTGCTGACGCGCAGGTAGATACGGGCAACGTTCATGAGTGGTTACATTGGGTATACATCAATGAGCCTATTGTATATGGCATAGGTCAAAATAGCTATAGCAATCTATTTTGACCATGTATTTTTTGACCACTTATCTTGACCACTTGCAACAGCCTCTTACCACTGAACGAGTGCAGGGGGGCTTGATCTTTTTTGAGTATGCGCGCACAATTCAAGTGCAGTCGTATGAACGGAACAGCGCGAGCTGTGCGACAGTCCCGCCACGAAAGTGGCCGCCACCCAAGTGTGGCGATACCCAAGAGGCCCGGTTAGCTTCATGAAAAAGGCTCCCGAAAGGGAGCCTTTTTCACTTTGGTGTTTTGATAGGCTTGTTGTTCTGGATGTTGAACAACAGAATTGAAAACCCAATAGGCTTCTTCTTTGGCTGGCCACCCTTGTGTGCATCGTCGCGGACGTAAGCACTCTGCACAAACAGGTTTAGTACGCCCTTTGTTGATGAGCGTGACGCCTCGAAATACACCTCATATTCAACTCGCTGGCCGTCTTCACCTACCAACTCGATCACGAAAAAGTTGCCCTTGCCAGAGTGGTAGCACTTCCGAACCTGTAGCCCCTGGACAATCTCAGGCAGTCGCGCCGATAGCGCATACCGTTGGAAGTCGAAAACACGGCACTCCCGCGAATCACAATAGAGTAGTTCCTTGTCCGGTTCCTCCCCTGCCTTCACACCTCGGGTGAAGGTGTGCAAGCTGTAGATCAGCTGTATCTTGTAAGTCCGAGCAGGCTTGTCGCCAGAAGCTGGCTGGACTACCTCGATCAGCTTCGGATGAAGATGGCTCAGATCATACGTGGTCCCCTGATATGTAAATGGTGCCCATGCAATCATGATTTCCCTTCGACCACTTTTAGCAGTGGCTTCCCTTTTCGTTTGATGCGACTGGCTTTGCTGGCTCGCTGTTCTTCACGCGCCTCCAGCTCCTCCTTGGCCAGCTTGGTTGCCTCATTCACCAGCCCGGAAAAATCGTACTGGTTCGTATTGCTGCGGTCGTTATCGTGACGACGCTCTATCCGTTTGATAAACCCGGCAGCCTCCATTGCCTGAATGCGGCGGCGCACAGTGGAAACGTCGCAGCCAATCGCATCGGCAATGGTCTTTTTGGATGGGAACGGCAAATTGTCGGCATGCCACCAATGGGAAAGCAAAACCAACAAGATGTTGATGTCCATCGAGTCGAGGCCCAACGCACGCTGCCTCATAAAAATGGTGTTTGGTAGCATTGTCCACCCGGCTTTCAGCAGATCGACTCCCCACTTCTTTTCATTCTCCTGGAGAGCCTTCTTACCGGACGGCAACGCTACAATTGGCGATGCTGCTGTACTCATGATGCGCCCCTTGAATCTGATATGCTCGGAGTATGGGGCTGCAAACCCATCTATACAATGCCTAGACGGGTGACATAGGGAGGCAGGCGCGCCCGCCTCGTATTTCCTATATGTTGCGTGTTGTTCCCCTTGTCTGCATAAAGGGTAATCCTGTTTCGGGAGGCACTACTCCCCCCCACGAGAGAGGCACTGCCGCCTTACAGATGGGAGGCTGTAGCCCCCCCCATGTTATGTGAATTTCAGGCGTAAACCCTAAATCATGGCAAAAGAAAGCAAGCACCTGTCACAGAAAATCGCGGCGCGGCTCCTGTCGCCGGCCTTTGCCGCCTTTGAGGCAATAGCGGCTGGCGAGATCCAGCAGGCCCAATTGGAAACCTTGGGCATGACCATGAAGCTGGCCCGCCTCGCCGGCCAACGAGGTATCCGCGTGCCTACGGCCAGCGAGGATCTGGCCACCATCGTTGACGCCATCGCCGGCGCTTTTGAAACCGGGGAGGTGGTGCAGCTGGACGATGACCAGATCACGCGAGCCAACCAATGGCTCAAGGCCATGCGCAACCAACTTGGCCACGCCAGGCACGACGCGCTGTTGGCACTGATTGACGACCTGATGTTGATTACAGGGCTGCGGAATTTGCAAACAGCAGCCGGGTAGCTGGGGACATGACCATGCTGGTTTTCATCGATACCGAATTCACCGACTTTGCCGACCGCGAGCTAATCAGCATCGGGATGGTGGGCGAGGATGGCCGGGACACCTTCTATGCGGAGGTGCAGGATTTCGACCGCGACAAGTGCAACGACTTCGTGCGCTCGACGGTGTGGGCGCTGCTGGGCGGCATCGACGGGGCGACAGTGAAGCGTGTGGATCTGCCTGCGCGGTTGCGGGCGTGGTTCGCCACGCTACCGCGCAACGTTACGCTGGCCAGCGACAGCCATTTTGACATTGAGCTGCTGGGGCAGACGCTGGGTGGGCCAATGCCGGCGAACGTCGCACCAAATCGCTATGATCTGCGGCCACTCATCGACACAACGGTTTTTCACCACGCGGTCGAACGGTATCACGCTGCACCTGGTCGGCCTTGGCATCACGCATTACACGATGCCCACGCGCACCGCGCCGGCTGGTTGGCCTGGATGGACAGCCAGAAAAATCGGGCAACCACGATATAATGTGAGGGCAGCCCTAGCCTGCCCTCTCCCGGCCACCATACCGGAGACGACTCTAGGTTTCATACTGCTCCCTTCGGGGGCTTGAGAGACTTCCGCCTGCCGGAAGCCAGTACGCAATAGGCGATGACAAGCCCGCAGGGGCTGCAAATAGGGCGCTTTCGAGCGCCCTTTGTCATTTCCAGCCGAATAGTTTGGCCAGCTGGCTGAATAGCAGCACACCGCAAATGATGGGCAACGCCCATTTGCAAAACCCCATAAAAACCCGGCTGCACCAGTTCTGCACGCCCACCAGTCCGTTGTCCAGGGCGTGAATCCAACGCTGTGCCGGCGTGTCACGCGGCAACCATGTGAGGCGGTCGCGCTCGGCCTGCGGCGGCTCAAACAGCCGGTCATAGATGTGCTTCTTCTCCGGTTTCTGCTCGGCGGTCATCGTTCAATTCCCCTGTTGTTACTACGCTCGTCTGGCTGTACCTCGTCCTGCTGGTACATCTTTTTGTTACGGTCAACGGTCATGACGACTTCATTGCCCGGCATCGTATTGACCCGGCCTGGAACAATAACCCGCTCTTTCGTGCCGTCCTCGCGCTGCTGCTCGATGATCGACACCCGTTCGGTGCCGATGATTTCTTGCTTGACCAGCTTGCCGTCCAGCTGCTCGCCTTGTTGGGCTTCGCGGTGTGGGATACGGGTACTCTCGCTGCGCTCCTTCAATAGCTTGTCCCTGTCGCTGACCTGCTCGGCCTCGGCCTCGTAGTTGCGAAGCTCAAGCCCTCCCCTGCCCTCATGCGCGGTTCGCTCCTGCACCAGCCGCTTGGCGGCTGCGTCCCGGCGCTCGGCCTCGCGGGCCGCCTGCTGCTCCTTGGCGACCTGCTGTTGCTGCTCGATCTTGGCCAGTTTTTCAACGGCCTCACGTTGGCGATAGGACTCGTGTTGGCCGTAAACCTTCGCGCCTCGCGTCCACTGGCGGTGTTTCACAAAATAGGGCTTTCCTGCCCCTTCCAGTGGCGCACCGATGAGGTTGGAACGGGCTTCTGCCCTCTCCTTCGCCTGCTGCTGGATACGGGCGTCAGCGGCCTGCCCTGCCCCGCCAGAGTCACCCTGAATGGTGTTTTCAACCTGGCCACGCTCCGACTGCTGTCGGTTGCGCTGTTCGGTGGCAATCCGGGCGCGGGCGTCTGCATCCCGCTGGTTGCGCTGCAATTCCTCGCTGCGGGAAATGGCCTGCCGTAGCTGGTCGCTGGCCTGCTGCCGCTGTTCCGGGGTCAGATCGGTACGGCCAGCGTGCTGCCCCAGCTGGTCGATCTGCTGCTTGATTTCGTCCTGTTCCATATCGCCCCCTTATCGAGGTATACCCCTGTCTTTGTCGATTTTGACCTGAACCTTGCGCACGGCCAAGCCGCGGTCAGTGCGCTCCAGCACCAGCCGGGTGCCAGGGTGTACTTTCATGATCTGTTTGCGCTCGGCCTCGGTGAGCGGCACGGCGAGCACTTCTACCGGCTGTTTGCCCATGCCCGCCCTCTCGTACACGGTGAACAGCGCCACGTCGCCGGCAGCGGTTTTGGCAGGCTGCTTGAACTCGGCCCAGCGTTTGGCGTCCGGGTCGTCGCTGGCCAGCGTGGCCAGTTCCTCCGGTTCGGCCCGTCGATGCGGCACGAAACCACGGGCGCCGGCACGCTCGCGGTTGACCTGCCCCAGCCACTCGTCCACGTCGCGGCGCGGGTCGGGCTGGATCTCGATCGCCGGCTTCGGCTGCTCGATCTGCGGGGCCGGCTCGGGGTGCTTTTGCACACTATTGTCGGAATTTTTCGGCTTGGCCGGTTCGTACCGCTCGCGCTGCTTGGCCTGCTCGGCGGCAGCGAGTTGCTGGCGCAGCTGCTCCAGCTGTGGATCTGCAAACTGCACCGTGACACGCTCGCGCACCACGGTTTCCACGACCTGCCGTTTGAATTCGTCGCTGCCGGTCAGCGTCAACGTGCCGCCGAATTTCTCCTTGGCCAGCAGTACGGCGGTCAGAATGGTGTCGCGGTTCTCCTGGAGCACGGCCACACGGTTGCCCTCGTCGCGCAGCGCCTCCCGGCCTGCCATACGGTATGTGACATGGCCAGCCTGGTTGACGGTGTAATCCAGCCGGCGAATCGGAGCATGGTTGGATTCCATCGGCTTGGCCGGCTTGATGGCGTTGGCCCGTTCGTCCTCGCCCTGGTGCTGTTCGCACTGCCGGCGCAACTCGTCCAGCGCCGCCCCGTTGCCGGCCTGAGCCTGCGACTGGAGCCAGTCGCGGTAATGCTCGCGCACTGGCTTGTCCTGGTACTGCTCGCGCAATGCGGCCTTGGACTCGATCAGCGCCTTTTCCTGCTGGGCCTTTTCCATCTTGATGACCGACAGCGCCGCCTTGCGCTCGGTGGTGGTCATGCTGCCGCGTTTGGCGTCCAGCGCATTCTTGGCCTTGCGGTAGTCGTCCCGAATGGCTTTGCCATCGGCCCGGAGTGCTTCCCACGCTTTGGCTTTCTGGCCAGCCCGCTCTTTGCGGTAGGCGTGAAACTCGCTCCACAAGCCACGGCTGGGGCGCACGGCTTCGCGCACGATTTCCTTGCCAAGCTGGCGCTCGTACACCTCGCGCAAGATCGGCGCGGCCTCCTTCCACGGCAAAGCCATTTCTTTGGTCAGAAAATCGTTTGGTGTGTAATTCTTGGTGCCAGCACCTATTCTCGGCGTGCCATCCTCTTTGAAGCTGATGGTGTATAGGCTGCGGTTTAATCCGTGGCTGCGCGTCAAATACGCCAACAGCAATTCCGGGTCGATGTGCTTGCGGATTTCAGCGTACTTCTCTTTGTCCTGGGCGCGTGAATAGGCTTCGGCCAGATCGGAGCGGTAAAAATCAATAACGTTCGATGCCTGGGCGACTCCTTCTTTTAACCTTCCTCTTGCCCAATCGTCAGGCCGTCGCAATTCACGATGGATTCCGGCTTGTTGGTTGTCCACGACAGCAGAAACATCACCCGGCAATAACACCTCACTTCGTCCGGGGTCGCGTGCCACATTGAGTTCGGACAGGTGGTGCAGGCGATCTCTGCGGAAGGGCGGCGGGATTCGGGTAATTGGCTTAGAACGTTGCTCATTGGATGGTCTCCATTGACGGTTAAATTCTGCATCCAGTTTGTTCAACAACTGGAGTCGGGTTTGTTGGTCGGCTGGTTTGTATTCTGTCTTGTAAAACTTGCTGCCAAAATGAATGTGTTTCAGTTCGCGGGCGCGGGTCGAATGCCACTCATTCAACAGTTTGGAAACATGGGCAGGCTCTTTCTTGACCTGCTGGGCCTCTCGATAGCCTTCTTGAATGGCGGCTTCAACAATTTTGCGGCGTTCTTCGGGAGACTTGGCAAGAAACTCTTTACTGAAAACTCGCTTCTCCAAGCGCATGGCAACAGGTTTTCCGTTCTTCCCTTTTTGCCCTGGCAAATAGACCTTCAAGTATTCGTCAGACCGTCCCTTCTTACCCGTACCGACTTCGCCATAACGGCCAGCGGCTTTTTTTAGGTCATCAAAGGTGGCAATCTGCCCAGACAGGATTTCACGGGCAAGCTGGCTCTTAATGTCAATGTTTCTCTGACCATAAAAATCAGCCGCACCATAACGGCCAAGCATATCGGCAGCATCTTCAATTTCAATGCGCGGATTGTCCTTTGGCGAACTCAAACCATATTTGGCGTTGATATGCTCCTGAAAAGCATCAATGAAATGCTGATTAATGGAAACTTTGCCGAATGGCAGAAGCGGTTTACCTGTCAGCTGATTTTCATTCACGACACCAAGATGGATGTGTGGCAAGCGTTCGCGCACCACTCCATCAGGATCAACATAGGAAAGGATTTTAGGAATATGCGCTTCGGCATACATCACATATTCATCTGACCCATACGCCGAAAATGCAAATTGGCGGAATTCTTCTGTGATGTTTTTTAGCACATCACCGGGAATGCTATGCTCTTTGAATGAGAAGGTCAGGTGCATGTAACGCTCGCCCTCATTCTGCATTGAATTAACGACCTCCTCAAACAAGGCAAGGTCGCCGGCAAGTGGTATGCGCGTATCCAGTTCGTCACGGGTTTGGCTACGACCCGCTTTAATGCCACGCTCTAGGTAGTCGCCAAAACCAGATTCAGCACCACGCGGCCTAATCAACATTGCCGATTACCTTTTTCAGATAGGCATTCATCAGGGAAAGCTCGTCCAGGAAAGCCATATAGGTTGATTCCTTGATAACTCCAGCCTGCGCCTCAGAGTTTGCACGGTGGGCCATCTGGTTAATGTTGTTACTGATTTTGTTCATCAGAAACAACATGCGCTTTTTTTCAAGCGAGGCAATGGGCTTGGCAATAACCTGCGTTCTGTTTTCTAGAACACATTCGCGGAAGAATTCGGATTGAGTCAAACCGGAAGCGGCAAACTTCTTTTTGTAAGCATCGTAATCCGTGACGGTCAGCCGGAAAGAGGCGACCTTTTCAAGCTTCTCGTTTTCTTCTTTTTGTGGCCTTGCCATCGTCATAAACCTTTCATTGCCAGAGCTACGCTCGTCCGGTTCCACCGGCCCAACCCGAACACCTGGCAAGGTGCGAGGGGCTGGGGGGTCAAGGGGGGCGCAGCCCCCTTTGGCACGGGTCATGTTCGGAAACCGTAGGTTTTCGTAAACATGACCGTCGTGCCTTAGTTCCTAGTGTAAGTGGTAGCTACCGAA
>NMRC01000764.1_pt1 | contig 16058 bp, 14 predicted proteins | sample 1520911 | NCBI WGS metagenome assembly NMRC01 (sample SAMN07342169, study PRJNA393822) | plant metagenome | isolation source: fluid collected inside the plant's | place: USA: Vermont, Morristown, Molly Bog | reverse complement strand
GCTGCCGTTGAGCAGCCTGCTCAGCAATGCGGGGATTTCGAGCTATTACGCCAATCCGTCCAAATGACGGGCGCTCACGTTCCAGCACGGATTTCAGGAAATCGGGTGCGCGCGGATTTTTGGACACGCCATGGCGAACTTGCGGAAAACGGCATTCGGGAAGCTCTTGATCGTGTGCGTCGGCGACATGGGCCCCCGAGGTCAGCGGCAAGGTGTTCCTGCTCGGCAAGTGGCTGGATGGTCGCGATGTTACCGATCCCCACCCGCAAGACCGGCCGGGTTTCGAGCAAGTCTACGCATTGATCGAGGACGCCGTGTGTTGATTTGCCCCGAAAACTTGAGTCGGTTTTTTCATCGAAAAATGAGCTACCGGTTGCGGGGTCAGCTTAGCTGCGCGTTAAGTGGAATACCTGAAGGCGGCGGTACGAGCGAAAGTGGAGCACCCGTTCCGGGTGATCAAACGGCCGCTCGGCTATACGAGGTTACGTTAACGGGGATTGGCAAAAAACACCGGTCAGGTACTGACCTTGTTTGCGTTGTCGAACCTATGGATGGCGCGCCGGCGTTTGTTGGTGATGGCATGAAGACGATGGTGTGGATGGAAATGCCATAGAGCCAAGTCTTTGTCATCACAGGCATACCGTCGAAACCTGCCCACGTCGGCGCCAAGCTCGAAAGCGATTAGTTCAGAGCATCCCTAAAGCTAAAAAGGCTAAATAAGGTGGCCGTCTTTGCGCCAGTCCATAGAGACGACCCACTTGAGTCACTCCAACCAGAAGCGAATTACATGGCTGCCGCGTCAAGCACATCTTCCCGAGACGACGAAATCGACCTCAATGCCCTGCTGGGCACCATGTTCGATCATAAATGGCTGCTCATAGCCGTCACTTCCTGTTTCTTCGTGCTCAGCGTGGCCTACGCCATCCTGTCCACGCCAATTTACAGTGCAACGGCCATAGTGCAGGTGGAGCAAAAGGTGCCCGATTTGCCCGGGCTGAGCGCGATCACGCAGACGCTGGGCGCTTCCAGTTCCGAAGACACCACTGAAATCGCAATCATCACTTCCCGTTCAGTGATCGGTAAGGTAGTGGACAATCTCGGCCTCAATGTAGTGGTGACGCCGCACCGCTTTCCGCTGTTCGGAGGTTTCATTGCGCGCCACTTCACGCCCGACAAGCCCGGCGATGTCGCCGCGCCGTGGCTAGGTATCAGCCGCGACGACTGGGGCGGCTCCAAGCTGGACGTGTTTCAACTTGATGTGCCGGACGCCTTGTTGGGTAAGAGCCTGACTTTGATTGCAGGCGAGCATGGGGCTTACACCTTATTGGACGATGACAACAATCCATTGCTGCAGGGCCAAGTGGGACAGGTGGCCAAGGGGCATGGCGCCACCATGCAGGTCAAGGAGCTGGCAGCCAACCCGGGCATGCGCTTCAGCGTGATGCTCAATCGTGAGCTGACGACCATCAATAAGCTGCAGCAAGACGTTGATGCTGTCGAGCAGGGCAAGGACTCGGGCATCATCGACTTGACCTACGAAAATGCTGATCCGCAACGGGCATCCGATGTGCTCGACCAGGTGACCCAGGCCTATGTGCGGCAGAACGTGGAGCGTAATTCCGCGCAGGCGGCCAACAGTCTGCAGTTCGTGAAGGAACAATTGCCGCTCGTGCGTGAAAAGTTGCAGCAGGCGCAGTCGACGCTGAATGCATATCAGGTAAAGGCCCGCTCCGTTGACATCAATCTGCAGACCAAGGGTCTGCTGGATCAAATCGTGGCCGTCGAGAGCAGCATCCAGCAGTTGGAGTTGCAGCAGGCTGACATGGGACGGCGCTTCACCAGGGATCACCCGGCCTACAAAGCCCTGATACAGCAGATTGGCCAGCTGCAGGCACAGAAGTCGGGCATGGAAAAGCAGATGGACAACCTGCCTTATACGCAGCGTGACCTGTTGCGGTTGATGGAGGACGTACAGGTCACCAATCGGACCTACACCGCGTTGCTGGACCAGGCGCAGCAGTTGGAGATTGCCCGCGCAGGCACGGTGGGCAACGTACGCACCGTGGATACGGCGGCGGTGGATGTCTCCCATCCGGTTAAGCCGAAAAAGGCGCTGGTGGTGATCGGCGGTACTTTTCTGGGCGCCTTTCAGGCCGTGGCTTTTATTTTTCTGCGCCAGATGCTTAATCGAGGCGTGGAAGATCCGGCCAACATCGAAGAGTTGGGCCTGCCGGTATACGCCTCTATTCCGTTAAGCAAGGACGAGAGTAAGGTGCTGCATCAGCACGGCGATGGGCGACAGCACCTTCTGGCATTGGCTTCCCCGGCTGATTTGACCATTGAGGCATTTCGCAGCCTGCGTACCAGCCTGCATTTCGCCCGGCTGGAGGCCAAGAACAATCTGTTGATGATCTCGAGTTCCAATCCGTCCGAGGGTAAGACCTTCGTGTCGATGAATCTCGCGGTGGTGATTGCCCAAGCCGGGCAGTCGGTACTGCTGATCGACGCGGACATGCGCAAGGGCAGACAGCACAAGGTGCTGGGCTTGCGCGAGGAGGTTGGCTTATCCGAACTCATTTCTGGTCAGATCGACCTGGCCAATGCTGTTCGTCAGGTCGCCGGCGTGGAAAAACTGAACTTAATCGCACGCGGCAAAGTGCCACCGAATCCTTCCGAATTGTTGATGCATAAGGGGTTCACCGATTTCCTCAAGCAGGTGATGCCATTGTATGACCTCATCATCATCGACACGCCGCCCATTCTGGCGGTGACGGATGCTGCCGTGATCGGCCATCACGTCGGCACCAGCTTGCTGGTGGTACGTTTCGGCGTGAACCATGCGCGCGAAATTGCATCGGCCAAGCAGCGCTTTGAGCAGAACGGCGTGCAGATCAAGGGTGCTATTTTCAACGCGGTGGAAAGGCGCAGCGGCCGCTATTATTCCTACGGCTACTACGAATACAAGGCCGCCAGCTAGGCCCGAGGCGCGCATTACTGCAATTTGCGCATGCAAGACTTCGCGCTGCATCCAGTGAAAACACGACAAGACTCCCACTCTTGTCCGCAGGAGAAGGCGCGAGGGAGCAATTCCAGGCTAGGCATGGCAAAGGATGGCCAATCTTCCAGAGAATCGGGGCGTGCAGCCGCATGCCATTGTTCCGGAAGGCGTGCATCTTCTGCGCGCCGGCCCTTCATGTCACTTGGACCATTCGGACAACGGATACAATATGCAACCACTGGACAACACTAGGATCGCTGTCATCGGCTTGGGGTACGTAGGCTTGCCGCTGGCGGTGGAGTTCGGCAAGAAATACGACGTGGTTGGTTTCGACATCCGGGAGACCCGCATCCACGAGCTCCGCTCCGGTACAGACGGCACGCTGGAAGTTTCGCCGGATGAGCTGTCTGCTGCCTCCCGACTGAGTTATGCCAGTGAGCTGGATGCGTTGCGCAACTGCACCGTGTTCATTGTTACCGTGCCGACTCCTATCGATAGCGCCAAGCGGCCTGACCTTACTCCTTTGGTCAAAGCCAGCACGAGCCTTGGCAAGGTGTTGAAGCGAGGCGATGTCGTCGTATACGAATCCACGGTTTATCCAGGCTGCACGGAAGAGGTTTGCGTTCCGCTGCTGGAACGAGAGTCAGGACTGAAGTTCAACGTGGATTTCTTTGTCGGTTACAGTCCGGAGCGCATCAATCCGGGCGACAAGAAGCATCGCGTGACGACCATCCGGAAGGTCACGTCTGGCTCGACGCCGGAGATCGCCGAATTCGTCGATCGCCTATATGGAAGCATCATTGTAGCGGGCACGCACAAGGCCAGTTCGTTGAAAGTGGCCGAGGCCGCCAAAGTTATCGAGAACGCTCAACGTGATCTCAATATCGCCTTGATCAACGACTTGGCTATGCTGTTCAACAAGCTGGGCATCGATACACTCGAGGTGTTGGAGGCCGCGGGCACTAAGTGGAACTTCCTCCCTTTCCGCCCGGGGCTGGTGGGGGGACATTGCATTAGTGTTGACCCCTACTATCTGACCCACAAGGCGCAGCAAGTAGGGCATCACCCGGACGTGATCTTAGCCGGACGTCGTACCAATGACGGTATGGGGCCGTACATCGCCAACGAAGTGATGCGGTTGATGGTGCGTAAAGGCATCAATCCGGTGGGTGCGCGCATCTTAATATTGGGCTTGGCTTTCAAGGAAAACTGCCGGACTTGCGCAATACGCGGGTGGTCGACATCGTCGAGGCGTTGCGCGACTACAATGCCTCGGTCGATGTGCACGACCCGTGGGTGGATGCTGCCGAGGCGCACCACGAGTACATGATCAATCCGATCAAGCAGCCGGAACCCGGCGCCTATGATGCCGTGGTTGTTGCGGTGGGTCATCAGCAGTTTGTCGAACTGGGTGCGGATGGCATTCGCGCGCTCGGCAAGTCGTCGTCGGTACTCTACGACGTCAAGTGCGTGTTGCCTCGTGGTGCGGCAGATGGCCGCCTGTGAAATCATCGAGGACATTTGCATGAAAGTTTTGGTGACCGGTACGGCCGGCTTCATTGGTTCTCATGTCGCTATCAAGTTGTTGGAACGTGGCGATCAGGTAGTGGGTTTTGACAGCCTCAACGACTATTACGACGTCAATCTGAAGAAGGCGCGCCTGGCGCGCTTCATGGATCACCCAAGCTATGCCCACATCCAAGCGGATCTCGCCGACCGCGCAGCGGTCGAGGCAGCGTTTTCGGAGCACAAGCCGCAACGCGTGATCAACTTGGCGGCCCAGGCCGGTGTGCGTTACGCGGCGCAGAATCCGCATGTCTATGTCGCCAGCAATGTCACGGGTTTTTTGCATATCTTGGAGGGTTGCCGCCACCATGGTGTGGAGCATTTGGTGTTCGCGTCCACCAGTTCGGTGTACGGAGCGAATCGCCAGATGCCATTCAGCGAGCACCAAAGCACCGAGCATCCACTGACGCTGTACGCTGCCACGAAGAAAGCCAACGAGCAGATGGCGCACAGCTACGCGCATCTCTACGGGATACCCAGCACTGGCCTGCGTTTCTTCACGGTGTACGGTCCTTGGGGACGACCTGATATGGCCCTGTTCCTGTTCACCAAGGCTATTCTTGCGGGTGAGCCAATCAAGGTTTTCAACCACGGGCACCACAAGCGCAGCTTCACCTATGTGGATGACATCGTGGAAGGTGTCATCCGCACGTTGGATCGTGTGCCGAGCAAGAACAATGCCTGGGATGCCAATGCGCCGGATCCAGCCAGCAGCGGCGTGGCGCCCTACCGTCTATTCAACATTGGCAACCAGGAGCCGGTGCAGTTGTTGCGCTATATCGAGGTGCTGGAGCATTGCCTTGGGCGCAAGGCGAAGATGGAGATGCTGCCACTGCAGGCGGGAGATGTACCTGATACGGAGGCGGATGTCTCCGAATTGTTCGGCGCAATTGGTTACCAGCCCAAAGTGCAGGTGGAGGAGGGAGTGTCCAATTTTGTGCGATGGTATCGTGAATGCTATTTGGCTAGATAATCGATACTGAATGACTTATGTGGTAATTCGTCATTCATGTGCCGGTTGAAGATGCATCGGCCGGCTTTTCCGTAAGCTTCTTCGGTTTGCGTATAGAGCCCGGCCAATCAAAATCTATTTTGGAGTATGCATGGCGTTAGTTCGGCACGGTGTTTATTACCTAGTTGGTCGACTTGCCAGCGCTGCCGTAGGCATGCTTTCACTTTATGCGTTTACTAGAGTGCTAAGCCCGTTTGATTATGGCCGCTACTCGATAATTGTTGCTATGGCGGGTCTGGTCTGTAGTTTTGTATTCCAGTGGCTTCGCCAATGCCTGGTCAAGTTTGGCTCGGATCCGGATTGTGATCGCCAGGAATTATTGGGTTCCATTGGTATTATCTTCTTGGTGCTTGCCGTTTCTGCAGCCTTGGTATCAATAGCAGTCTTCGCGGTAGGGCATGATGAAAATAAAGGTTTTGATGCACTCCTGATTGCGGCGACTTTTGCAATGACCATGGCGCAGGCCTGGTTCGAGCTTGGGTTGGACGCCAACCGAGTGGATATGCAGCCAGGGAAATATGGTGTGGCCGGATTGCTGCGTGCAGCGTTCTGCCTTGTTTTTGGACTGGTGGCACAAAGGTTGATGGGTTCGCTGAATGCGATGGTGTTCGGCATAGCGGCGGGATATATGCTTGCGAGCATTCTGACGGCCCCGCATTGGCTCAGTGGATTGGCTCGGGTTCGCTTGGCGAGTTGGGAGCAGGTGAAAGGTCTTGTTGCCTATGGGGTGCCGTTGGCATTGACCCTGGGTTTCACGTTCGTGATTGACAGTGCCAATCGCTTGATGCTGGCGGGGATGAGTGGCGTTGCCGAGGCCGGGATTTATTCGTCAGCCTACAATCTGGGGCAATACGCATTAGGCAATGTTCTTGCGGGCCTTGGACTGGCCGTTTTTCCTCTCGCTGTCAAGGTTTATGCCGAAAACGGGGCGGAATACACGGGTGCATTGCTCGGTCAGAACCTGCTGTTGTTGCTGGGGTTTGCCTTGCCATCCGTTGCTGGGTTGGTGGTACTTGCTCCGACCTTGACCAGCTTGTTACTCGGTAATTTCGTGCCTGGGCAGTCAGCGCTCATTACGGCCATTGTGGTCATCGGTGTGGCATTTGCTGCCATCCGTTCTTATGCGTACGACATCATCTTCATGCTGACAAAGAGAACTGGCAAGCAAACAGGTGTCTTGGCCGTCGCCGCCTGTATCAATATGTTGCTCAATGTTGTGCTGATTCCGCGCTTTGGAGCGATTGGTGCGGCATCAGCGACACTGTTTTCGTTTCTTATTGCACTTTGCTTGAGCATGTGGATGGGGCGGAGCCTCATAAAAATCCGGGTGCGCTTGGACGATCTGGCCAAATTGGTGGTTGGTAGCGGTGTCATGGTTGGAGCGCTGCTCATTCCTGTACAGCGTCACACTTGGTTGTCGCTGATATCGCAGATCGCCCTCGGTAGCATGGTTTACGCTGGCGCGATGCTGATTTTGAACCCCATGAATGCAAGAATCCGTATATCAGAGTGGATTCAAGGGAAATTATTGGCATGACGTTGCCCGCAACGACACCCGGTGATGAACTATGGTTCACCGTATTTACGGGGACATACAATCGTGCGCAGACGTTACGCCGAGTATATGATTCACTACTGGCTCAGACCATGCGGAGCTTTGAGTGGCTCATCGTGGATGATGGATCCACGGATGGTACGGAAGCACTCGTAAAAGATATGATTGAAGAGGGTCGCCTTAATATTCGGTACATCAAGAAGCCGAATGGGGGCATACATACTGCACATAATCGCGCTATTGAAGAGGCGAATGGAAGGTTTTTCCTGCGTTTGGATTCCGATGACGCCTGTGTTCCCGAGACACTGGATATCCTTCTGCAGAAGTGGCAAGAAATACCTCAGGATTTCCATGATCAATATTCTGGCGTGAGCTGCCTTTGTATGCGGCCGTCCGGCGCGATCGTTGGAGATCCTTATCCGTCCGACGGCTGGGATTCGGATTACGCGACTTTACAAGCCTTGCGTGGTGAAAAATGGGGGGTCCACCGGCTGGAAGTGCTGCGAAAGTATCCTTTTCCATTATTCGTCGGGGAAAGGTTTTGTCCTGAAGGCCTGATATGGGCTCGATTACACGATGAATACAAGACGCGGTGTTTCAATATTCCTCTAAGGATTTATTTTGATTCCAGTGATTCCATAACAAGTAAAATAGTGCGTACGCGTTACCTTTCTCCCAAGGGGGCGGCCATCTATTACAGCGAACAGATGTGTCGGGCGGGTGGTATACGCGCTTTTCGCCATGCGATCAATTATGTGCGATTCAGCTTGCCAAGCGATGGCATGTGTAGGGCTATGTATTATTCGAAGTGCAAAGGAATGACGCTACTTGCGTTGCCATTTGGATGGATGCTGAATGCGCGCGATCGACTACTTGGTGATTGCACATGAGTGATTTTATTGTTGCTTTTGTAGGAACTCTTGCATTTGTTGGCATCTTTGCCTACAACTGGCTCCATTCCAAGTCGTGGCTTGATCCATCTGTTGCCATTTCCGCCATATGGTCTTTGACTTTTCTGTTTCTAACCGTTGCGGGTGGCCAGTTATACGGAGTATCTTGGGAGGCATTATTTATTTTTGTCCTCGGCTTAGCGATGTTTTCTTTGGGTGCTCACATTGGCAAGAGCCTGCCGATGCGCGTGGGCCGGCCGGCTGTCTACGGATACCGCAGCGATCATGTGATTCTATGGGTTTTCTTGATGACCCTGGTGCTGGGGCTTCCTTTTTATATTTCTTATGTTCGTCAATTCAGCAGCGCTAGTTTACTTTCGCCTGCATTTTTCCTCGAAGTGCGACAGGCGATGATGTACCAGTCGAGCGAAAGCGCGCGTGCGCCGTTGATATGCAACTTGGTGCCACTATCCAGTATCGCGGCCATGCTTGCTTTTGGGTTGACAGAATCGGGGCGACGCTGGCGGTTGGTAGTGACACTTATTGTGATATTGACTGTTTTCTATAATTTATTAACTGCTGCCAAGGAGGGGGGCTGATCTTGGTAGTGGTGCTTTTCGCCATTTACAGTTTGCAACGTGGAAGGTTGCCAAAGTTAGCTTTATTGCTTGCGCTAGGGACTTTTGTAGTCTTTTTCGGTGTAGTGACTGTTCAGCGTACATTGTCAGCGGGGGGGAGTATTCAATCATTCGGTGCGGCTGCCAATACTACTTTGGCGCAGTTTGGGAATTATCTAGCTTCGGGGCCTGTAGGATTCAGCGTATATTTGACCCACCCTCAATTGGTGCCGCCCGTGTGGGATCCTTGGAGATTTTTTGAGCGCACGGCCAATTATTTGGGAAATTATTACGATGTCCCGGATTTGAATGCAAGCTTTGTTCAGATAGGTAATGGATTGTATTATAATACGTATACGGCTTTCTTTTCCTATTATCCCCCATATGGATTGTTGGGCGTGATTGGATTCATGCTTGGAATTGGTTTTGTTGCTGGCGTGGCCTATCGACGAGCATGTAATCAGAGTCTATTGTGGCAGTTATTATTCGCTTGGGCCTTTTTTGGTACGTTGATGACCATTTTTAATGAGAATTTTCTACTGGCGCTAAATCCAATGTTGAAGATTTTTGTTATCACGATGCTCGTGATATGGATTAGACGTTTACGTATTCGCAAGCCAGTGGCTGGCATTATATAAGTGCCTTAAATATGAGTAACGTGAGCGCCGTTTCACTTGGAGCCTTACGAGTGGCTGCATACACTGGCGGACGCGATGTCCCCAGCGCGCGTTTTCGTGTGCGTCAATATTTAAATGCCATGCCAAGACTCGGCATCGAGCTGAATGAAATTGCGTCTCGTGCTGGTCAGTACCCACCTCATGCCATATGGCGCCGACCGGCATGGCTGCTAACTGCACTTGCGGAGCGCGGCCTGCAAGCCAAGGAGTCGAATGGTTACGACGCGGTGATTTTCCAGCGTGAGTTCATCAGCACACTGTTGACATTGGAGCGATGGTTCGGACGCCCGCGCGTGCTGGATGTGGATGATGCCATCTGGCAGCACCGGCGAGGAGGCTTTGCCGGCAAGCTGGCGGCGTGCTGTGATGCGGTGATCTGCGGCAATGCCTACTTGGCCGACTATTTCAGCCAGCACTGTCAGCGGATTTTTGTACTGCCTACGGCAGTTGATGCAGACCGATTCTATCCGTTGCGTACGCAGGGGGCGCCGTCGCAGGTGATTGGCTGGTCGGGTACGGGCAGCAATCTGGCCGAGTTGGAGCGGATCCAACCTGCCTTGCGAACAGTGATGAACCGCTTTCCAAGGGCGCGGTTGCGAGTGGTGTGCAATCGCTGCCCTGGACTAGGCGACTTACCAGCGGATCGGGTGGACTTCGTTCGCTGGACCCCCGAGGTTGAAGTGTCTGCTTTGCAGGATATGCAAGTAGGTCTGATGCCATTACAGGAGACGCCGTGGACGCGTGGCAAATGCGCTTTCAAGATGCTCACGTATATGGCATGCGCAGTTCCGGTAGTGGCTTCGCCTGTGGGTATGAACGGTGACGTGCTGGCAATGGGCAGTATCGGCTTTGGTGCACGTAACAACGACGAATGGGTGGATGCATTGACGGAACTACTGACTGATTCCGGCGCGGGATATGCGATGGGCGATGCTGGGCGAGCTGTCATCGATGGCCATTTCAGCGTTCAGGTACTTTCCGTGCGCCTGGCTGAAATTATTCGCGCGGTCGCTGACGGCTGATGAATATCGGGAATGCGGAGAAAACGGCGGCGATGCGCATATTGCACATCATCACGAGCCTCAATACGGGAGGGGCAGAGACGGCGTTGTGCCGTCTGCTGGAAATCTTGCGCCCACCGGCTTTTGAGCATGTCGTGGTTGCACTCGGTCAGCAGGGGACGCTCAGTGCGCGTGTCCAGGCCGTGGCCGACATCCATCATTTGGGAATGAACGCAGCCCGGCCGCGCCCGGCGGATTTCTGGCAATTGCGTCGTATTGTGCGATCTTCAGCCCCGGACGTGGTGCATGGCTGGATGTATCACGCCAATATTGCCGCCACGTTTGGGGCTATAGGATTCGGCATCCCTGTTCTGTGGGGCATACGTCATTCGCTTCATGACCTGGCAAGTGAAAAACGCTCGACTAGATTGGTCATCAAGGGGGGTGTGCCTCTTTCCCTCTACCCAAGACACATCCTGTATAACTCGATAGAAAGTGCGCGGCAGCATGAACATCTTGGGTATGTCGCAAGCCGCACACGGATAATCGCCAATGGATTCGATGTGGAAGCGTTTCGGCCCGATGTCGCTGGAAGGTTGCGGGTGCGCAGTGAATTGGAATTGCCCCCGGATGCGCTATTGATTGGCTTGGTGGCGCGCGTGCATCCGATGAAAGATCACGCCAATTTTCTGCGTGCGGCAGCGATGCTTACGCAAGTCTGTGCGCGTGCCTATTTTGTGCTGGTAGGTGATGGGGCGGACGCCTGTAACCCGGAGCTCACGGGTTTGATTGGTGAGTTGGGTTTGCAAGGACGCGTGCTCTTGTGCGGTCGGCGTACCGATATTGCGGCTATAGACGTGGCACTGGATATTGCTTGCCTCTCTTCTTCGAGCGAAGCGTTTCCCAATGCCATCGGGGAGGCAATGGCCTGTGGCGTGCCTTGTGTCGCCACTGACGTGGGCGACGTGGCGCAGATCATTGGCGATACTGGAGTGGTGGTGCCTGCACGCGACGCACGAGCGCTGGCCGACGGGCTCGGAAAGCTTGCCGTGCTTGATGAAGCTGCGCGCAGGGTGCTGGGATTGCACGCCAGGCAGCGCATTGTTGAGCATTACTCACTTGCGTCGGTAGCAGCCCAGTATGCCGACACGTATGTATCGTCGATTCGGAAGGGTTGAGACATGTGCGGTATCGCAGGATTTTGGGACGCAAGGCATCGACTCGGGGCGGTGACGGGTGAAGATGTAGTGCGCCGCATGACTCGTGCTATTTCCCACCGCGGTCCGGACGACGAGGGGTATTTCCAACAAGCTGAGGTGGGTATCGCGCTGGGGCATCGGCGACTGTCGATCGTCGATCTTTCACCGGAAGGGCATCAGCCCATGACGTCGGCGAGTGGTCGCTACGTCATGGTGTTCAACGGTGAGGTGTTCAATCACAACCGATTGCGTCCGGAGCTTAACACAGCAGGTGCCAGTTTTCGTGGGCATTCAGATACCGAAGTCATGCTGGCTGCCTTCGAGCACTGGGGCTTGGAGAATGCTCTTGCTCGCTTTATTGGCATGTTTGCGTTCGCATTGTGGGACCGTGAAACGCAAACACTGATCTTGGCAAGGGATCGGTTGGGTATAAAGCCCCTTTATTGTGGGTGGGTGGGCGGCACGTTTGTTTTTGGTTCGGAATTGAAGGCAATTGCTGCCATACCGGGTTTCGCCAACCCTGTGGATCGGGATGCGTTGACGTTGCAATTGCGCCATAACTACATTCCTGCGCCGTATTCGATCTACCAAAATATCCATAAACTGACGCCTGGCACGTTGCTTCGGGTAGATCAAGCGATGGCGCTAACTCTTGCAGACGCGGAGACGTTAGCCGTGCATTCGCAGGCGTACTGGTCTGCCCGAGGCGTCGCCGAGGCAGGCATGTGTGGAAGGCTTGATCTATCCGATGGCGAAGCGGTCGCTGAACTTGAGAAGCTGTTACGTGATGCGGTTGCGTTACGGATGGAGGCGGATGTGCCGCTGGGTGCTTTCTTGTCTGGCGGGGTAGACTCCTCACTCGTGGTGGCCTTGATGCAGGCGCAATCGCCGCGCCCGGTACAGACATTCTCAATCGGTTTCGATGATGCCGAGTACGACGAAGCTCGGCATGCCAAGGCTGTGGCTGACCATTTGGGAACAGATCATCACGAATTGTATGTCAGCGCCCAGGATGCGCTGGATGTGGTGCCGCGGTTGCCGATGATGTTCGATGAACCGTTTTCAGATTCGTCGCAAATTCCCAGTTACCTCGTTTCGCGCATGGCGCGGAAGCATGTGACAGTCAGCTTGTCGGGTGACGGCGGTGACGAACTGTTTTCCGGCTACAAACGGTATTTCCTTGGGCGCCGATTGTGGCAATCGATGGCCGGCTTGCCATTGCCATTGCGGCGTGGTTTTGCCGCTGCGTTGCGTGTCGCACCGCAATTTTTGGCCGGTTCTTTGCTGCTTGGCACATCGCTGCTGCCGCCCACACTGCGCATCAAGGATCCCGCCAATAAAATTGCAAGGTTGGCGAAGTTGTTGCCCGCGCCGACATGGGATGCCCTGTATCGCGGACTTGTATCCCATTGGGATCAGCCCGCTACGCTGGTATTGGGTGCGAATGGTGAGCCGCCCACGGCTTTGACTGATTGGCGCGGACAAGCAGACTTGGAGGACGTCGTCGAGCGCATGATGTTCACCGATTTGGTCAGCTATCTGCCGGATGACATCCTTACTAAGGTCGATCGAACCAGTATGGCGGTGAGTTTGGAGGCTCGTGTGCCTCTGTTGGATCATCGTGTTGTGGAGTTGGCCTGGCGGCTGCCCATGCGGCAAAAGGTTCGGAACGGCCAGGGGAAGTGGCTGCTGAGACAGGTGCTGTACCAGTACGTGCCACGAACTTTGATTGAACGCCCAAAACAGGGGTTTGCTGTGCCGATAGGGCAGTGGTTGCGTGGACCCTTGCGAGACTGGGCCGAGGATCTGCTTAGCGAGCGTAGGCTGAAAAATGAGGGCTTTTTTGACCCGGTGCCGATTCGCAGGTTGTGGGCGAATCATCTATCTGGCCAGGTGGATGAGTACTATCGGCTGTGGGACGTGCTGATGTTTCAGGCATGGTTGGGAAGCCGGCATGGCAACCAATGACGCGAGGTGATCTATGGCGCAGGAAGAATCACGGTGTGAACCATCCGAAATTAATGTCGCGGCAGCTATATCTCGGGCGGGGCCGGGGCGAAAGCTAAGGCCCGTATCGGGAACGTGTTTTGGGGTGCCAAGCCGTGACATGGAGCCATGTGTAGGTGCTGCTTTTCGACGGTGCCTATTCCTGGTTTTGCTGTGTTTGTGCTCGGTCGCGGTAGCGAATGCGCAAGTCCAGCAACCGCAGTTATTCCTGACGTTTGATTACCATATGACGCCAGATCAGGTTGCTGCCTCCCATGGTCGATATGTCTTTGTGTGGGGCGATTCGGCGAAATTGACTTCGACATTTGTCAAGAACTCTCCGAATACGCTGCTCAGCGCATATTTTCCCTATGCAAGGGATCAGGATCAGACGAAAGGTCTTGCTTATTGGCATGCAAAGCACCCTGATTGGGTGGCTTACCGTTGTGATGGGCTTACGCCGGCCTACTTCCCCGGGGATACGAATGTTCCATTAAATATATTGAATTCTAGTGTGGTTCAGTGGCAAATTGCGCAATTTAGCAAACTCCGGCCCGGTTTGGGTGCGGTCGCCTTGGATAATTTCCAGTTCGAAAATAAATTGAGTGTGTGTGGGGCGCATGACGCATCGGGTCGATTTATTCAGAAATATAGCGGTGGACTCGACGAGGCGTCATTTGCAAATGGTAGAATTGATTGGCTTGAAACTGTTTCGAATGCGTTGCATAAGCGAAACATTAAGGTCGTCGTTAATCACATTCCTGATCTGTCGAAAGATGGTGATGATCCGGCTTCGCCGCTGGTGCAGAGGCTGGTCGGAGCAGTTGATGGTATTGTGGATGAACATGCGCAGGATGCTCTCCATGATGTGAACAAAGGAGAACTTTTGGCCAAGCTGATGAGTTATGCGCAGTCCAGAGGGAAATGGATGTATCTCATTTATCAGTATCAAGGGAATAGCGCAGAACTGACCGAGTCGGCAATGGCTAACTATTTAACCATGGCCGGGCCGATGACGGCGATTTATATACCTGTTAAAAATACGGTTTCTGGTCAAGAGCCAGGCTTGCATGGTTTTGATCGAACAATCGGTAAGCCATGCGGATCTGCAGTCAGGAGGGATGGTGCCGTGCTTAGAGTTTTCAATCAAGGCATAGCCATATTTGCGCTGGCTAACCGAGCATCAGGAACGATCGTTATCCCTAATGGTTATCAAACCGTAGACGGGCATAATGCTGGAACCGCGCTCCACTTAAATGGTGGGCAGGGTCGAATTCTTTATACAACTAAGAGTAATGGGTGTGCCTTTTACTGAGTCTCGCGGATTGGTAATTCTCTTCGCCAACACGGACTGGTATCTCTACAATTTTCGACGCTCGTTTGCGCTGGCGTTGCGGGATGCGGGCCATGAGTTACTGCTGATCTCGCCGCCTGGAACATACGGCGAGAGGCTGCGTGCGCTGGGTTTGCGGTGGGAGCCATTGCCGATGGATCGGGGTAGCCTTAATCCGTTGAGTGAATTACGGCTCCTAAGTTATCTGCGCAAACTCTTTCGTCGCGAGAGGCCCGTGCTGGTACATGGATTTACCATCAAATGCGCAATATATGGATCATTGGTGGCGAGATTGACTGCCGTGCCGGCACGGGTGAGTGCCGTGGCCGGCATGGGCTATGTATTCACAAGTTCGGATCTGAGGGCGCGTTTGCTTAGGCCGTTGATTCGTCGTCTTTTGAAATTTGCGTTGGGTGGCGAAGGTGCGCGGCTCATTTTGCAGAATCCTGATGACGTGGCGATTTTTGAACGGGCAAAACTGGTCGATCCGACGAGTATTTCCCTGATTCCTGGCTCGGGTGTGGATTGCAGGCGTTTCGTCGCGACGCAAGGTGACAGGCATAATAAAGAACTACGGGTATTGCTGGCTGCCCGCTCGCTTTGGGACAAGGGTTTGGCCGAATTCGTGGAAGCTGCGCGATTGTTGCGTGCCGAGGGGAGGTCGATACGGTTCCTGCATGCTGGTACACCTGACGAAGGAAACCCCGCTGCGGTCCCTGAAGCAACGCTGCATGCTTGGGTCAAGGAGGGCTTGATCGATTGGCTTGGCCATGTGGAAGACATGCCGGATTTGTTGTCATCGGTCGATATGGTCGTCCTCCCCAGTTATCGCGAAGGCTTGCCCAAAACCCTGATTGAGGCTGCGGCATGTGCATTGCCGTTGGTAACGACCGATGTACCGGGATGCCGAGATGTCGTATCGGACGGCAGGGATGGGTTGCTGGTGCCGCCACATGACGCCCAAGCCTTGGCGCAGGCGATCGCGCGGCTGGATGACGATCCGGCATTGGCACGCAGGCTTGGCAACGCTGCCCGCGTCAAGGCGCATGCTGAGTTCGATGAGCGCATCGTGATCGAGCGGACCATCGGAGTTTATCGAGAGATCCTGGATAGCCCTGCATGAGGCCATAGCGCATGCCATGTGCTCTGGAAGTCCTGAGCAGGCAGTTCGCTGTCTTATGGGGGATTGGACTCCAAATCGACGTGCTACTCAAAACTGGGGGG
>NMRC01021717.1_pt1 | contig 16381 bp, 21 predicted proteins | sample 1520911 | NCBI WGS metagenome assembly NMRC01 (sample SAMN07342169, study PRJNA393822) | plant metagenome | isolation source: fluid collected inside the plant's | place: USA: Vermont, Morristown, Molly Bog | reverse complement strand
CCAAGGGCTCAAACCGCTATAAGAAAACACTCTCTCAGCTCGGGCGTTCTTACGAACGCTTGAGCAACCGTAAGGGTGACGCCGCCGCAAAGCTTGTGAACGAGCTGAGTGGACATGTTCTGGTAGCCTACCAGGACGAACAGCTGGCGCAGTGGAAACGCCGGTACGGACGTAGTGTCCACCACTCGGCTCTCGGCCGAGTGAAACAGAGACTAGCTTCTCTCCCCCAGGGAGTAAAGCTAGACAAGTGGGCACCGACAACAAAACTGTGCCCGAGCTGCGCTTGTCTGAATGATATAGATCTTTCAGAACGCACTTACCGGTGCGACTGCGGCTACTCGCAGCAGCGTGACGTCCATGCTGCACGAAACATGCTCCTTCTGGCCGCCGTGGGTGGCTGGGAGGCTAATACACCCGGGGAACCCGGGGGTGCGCCCGTGGAGGGAGGTGCCTCTTCCAGCAAGCTACGCTTGTCGGTAAGCACACCCTGTGAAACGGGAAACGGTCAACCAAACGAACTGGGAAGAAGAAGTAAGAGCGGCAAATCAGCTCCGAACCGACCTCCCATTTCGCGACAGTAGTTCACATAGGAGAACAGTGAAAACAGTTCAAATTACTCCACAAATTGGCAAAGCTGATTTGGAGCGAAAGATGAAGCAAGCGATAGGCTTTCTGGATCATCGAGAACAGGTAAGAATCACTTTGGTTCTACGGGGTAGACAAAAGGGACATTTAGAAAGTGCTCTTCAGTTTTTGACAAAAATTCACACGGAATGGTTTGAGGATGTCGGAAGTTTGGCTAAATACCCGACGTTTGATAATCTTTCGTTGACCTACAACCCGAAAACAAGAAATCACAACTAGCGGCCGTAGGCGCGGATCTGAGCTTCAGAATCTCGGGGTGGCGTTCGTACCCGAAGTTGAGCTAAAAACCTCTCAGATCTGATCCTCTGGGGTTTGAGAGGCCATTGGACCGCTCAGATGGACACGGTTTCCCATTCTCGTATATTGGAGCGGTTTTGGAGGGCCTGAGGGTCACTTCGAAGCCCATTTTTGAATGCTTTGATGTTCATTACCGAACCGAGCTCTTCTGGAGTGAATAAGAAAGATCCATCGACGCACACAAGAAGCAGATCTCCAGAATCTTCTTCGACGTATTGAATTGAGTGGTATTCTGGAAACTGTCTCGATTTTTTGATGTTCTCGAAATAGTTTTCGGCTATCGCGTCGCAGATCTCTATCGAAGATTTCTCAAAAACAAACTCTGAATTGTGTCTGTCTTCTTCTGTCAATGGAGCTCTCCTCGGTTGGTTCTAAAAATTCTACCAAGAATCCGCCAAAAGTACGTCTCTCAGGCTGAATTCGGTGTTCACCAGAAGCCGAAGCGCCGGAAGATTTTCGAGAGAGTTTTTGGGAAAATCTCCAAGAGCCTCTGAGAACCTGTAAAACCAGCAGGTAATTACTCATCTCCAACCGGTTAGAAAGAACATCGAATTAGAGGAGTTCTTCATGGCTAAATACCATCTCAATCGCACCACTGGCAAAACATCGAAATGTTCTGCTTCGGTGAGACCCTGTCCGTTTGGTGGCTTCGAATCTCACTTCGAATCCGAAGAGTCCTCGAATCGTTTTTATCAAATAATTGATGTTCCTGCGAGTTTAGAGAGGCCGTCTCTTGAAGAGGAACGGGCTTATGTGATTTCGGCAAATCGATTTAAAGAGCTCGAACTTTCTGGAGATTGGAGAGGTCTGCAAGATTTTGTGACCGAACGCTCAAATGATCCAAAATATTTGAAAGCTCTTAAGCTTCGAGAAAAACTCAGCAAAAAACTCGAGGATCTTTCAAAAAGCATGGAAGAAGTGAAAAGAAGAAGCGGTCTCGTTGACCCGGAGGTTTCGGTTCCGGCCGAGCTTGAACTACGAGAACTTACCTTACAGTATCGAGATATTTACGAAGATCTGGCTTACAATAACGCACTAATGAATGAGTACCGCACTCTCACCGCACGGGCGGCCTTCGCGGCGTCAACTCTTCGTGCAAACTCCGAAAGAGCAGAAGGTAAGTTCCTTGAATACACGAAAAAATCTTTAGGAAACCTCGAAGCAATGGGGTCATATCCAACCAACTCTCCAGAATGGCACGCAGCAAGAGCGGAAGGAATCGGCGGTTCGGACGTCGGTGCAATTATGAAAGTAGATCCAGCCTATTCTTCACAAAATTTTCTGAGAGTTTTGGCCGCAAAGACGGAAGATCCGGAAACTCTCTCCGACCCTAAAATGGACGCGGCGAGAGATGATATTTCTTCTGCAATCGGTCGAGGAAACGCATGGGAAGAGCACATTCGATACATGGTTCAAGATCAAAATCCAGAATTGAACGTTGCTTTCTGTAAAACATCCTGGCACGGTAAAGGTGACGCTGCATATCGACACGCAAATTTCGATGGACTTTTTCTAGACGACAACGGAGTACCTGAAGGCGTTCTCGAAATCAAAACCGGTTCAAATCCGAAAAAATGGGGCAACCCGGAGGACGGGCTCGGCGCCGTTCCGGCCGGTTACCGAAAGCAAGCCTTATGGTACGCGGCAAACGCCGATCTGAAATATGGAAAAATAGTCGCTGTTATTGACGACAACGATTACCGTGAATACAATTTCTCCATGAGTGACCCGGCCGTTCGGAAAGAGGTTGCTGAAATGTACGAGGCCACAGACAAGTTCTGGGACAATGTGAAAGAGAAAAGGGCCGAAAAAGAGTCCGGGCTCAGCAAAACACACAAGAAAATCAACGTGTTTCGGTCGAAAGAATCAATTGACACAATAGCCGACGTATATTCAGGTTATTCGGGAGAGAGTAAGGCTTCAGCCAAGAGAAAGCTTCAAAAAGCCATCGCTGAGGCGCAAGGAAAAGAGAAGAGAGAGCTCAGTTCTTCAGAATTCCAATCAACCGTATTTAAGGTCTTCAGTCAGCACAACCCTGAGGACAGGAAGCGGCCCCTCGTTGGAATCGACATTGAAACCTCCACGGCATCTCCTCGCACAGGCCGAATTATCGAAACAGGAATTGTTGAGCTTTCAAAAACCGGCGAATCAACGGTTGTGTACGGAGAGCTTCACGGTGTTCCACACAAAGCGATGGTTGGGATTGGAGCCGGAGCTACTGAAATCCACGGAATCACTCCGGATCGGCTCGAAGGCAAAAAGGGTTTCGAAGATCCAGAGGTTCAGGCAACAGTTTTAAGCAAATTGAAAAACAGCACAATGGTTGCTCACAACGCGAGCTACGAAGATCGCTGGCTTTCGGCGAACCTTCCTGGATACATTGAAGCAAAGGCGAAAGGCGAAATTCAGATTCTCGACACGAGAAAAGTCGCGAAGTATCTGATGCCTCGTTCGAAGGACAACACTCTCCAGTCGTTTTCGGAAGACAATGGAGTACCGTACGTCAACGCACACACCGCATCACAAGACGCAAAATTGATGTGTCAGGCATTAGCTCGGCTTCAGAAAAACGTTCACACATCACAACGGTTTATTACAAGAAAGCCGACCGATTCGGTTCGTGAATCTTCTGAAAGAGATGCGCAAAGCATCGACTCCAACAGATAGTCTTATTAGGTATCCCTTACGAAGAATTTAGTTTCGAGTTCCATATGACCTTAAGGATTTTCTCATGCCAAAGTACCACATCAATCTGGAGTCCGGAGAGCCGGGGCCATGCAGTGCCGATAAAGGAAATTGTCCTTTCGGTGGAGATGAGCTTCACTTCACTTCTGAGGATGCTGCCCGTCAAGCCTACGAGCTAATCGCCGCCGCAGAAAAGGCTAAGACACTTCAAGCTTGGAAGAAGAAGCCGCGAACCGCAGCGAAAAGCAATAACTCTTACTCCGAGAATACTTATCTAAGCGGTCACGGTACAGTAGGCCACGGTGCTGTTACACCGACCTATTCCTCCGGTGGTCACGGCGGGCATGGTTACTGATGGTATTCAATACAAATCTTCAAAACAAAGAATACTTTCAGGTAGTATTGACTCACTCATGTAATCGCAACTGTCGTTTCTGCATCGACTATCGAGTCGGTGACGATGCTTGGCTTTCAAAAGAAGCTCTAATCCGCGCTTTGGATTGGGCGAAAGCCGCCGGAGTTCGTGAGGTGCTCTACATCGGCGGTGAACCTACGTTGCATCCGCAATTCCGTGAATTCTGCCAGGAAGCTAAAGCTAGAGGTTTTGACCTCATTGTCACCACTAACTTGCAGGATCCCTCTATGGTTGCGAAAAACAACGATCTAGTGGATTCTTGGAATTTTTCCTACTACGGTCAAAAGAATATTCCACTAATTTCTGAGGCTGACATAACCATCTCCGCACTTATCTACCAGAAGGGTTTCCTATCCTCGCAAGAAAAGTTGGACGCTTTTATCGACCGTTTTCAGGATGACTATACTCTAAAATTCTCAACTCTCACCGTGGTGAATGAGTATACCGCGAAGTATGGGGATCCTGGGGAGTGGATAGATGAGCTACCCGGTGATCGACTGATCCTATTCGATTTTATTGCTGCCCAGTTCTACCGTGGACACCTCATCAAGCGTTACGATATCGAAGGCCCGGATCTACCTACTCTTGATTCGCACAAATGTTTAGTGGACGGCACCATTACACGCTCTTGGGAAAATCTGGTACCGCCAACCGTAGATGGTATAGGCTCACTCACTCTAAGTGAGCTCACTAACGCTTGAGATTAGTTGGAGTTTAGTCTTTTTCTCTAAGACCGTATGTGTGTCATCGAGAGTGAAGAGACGCAATGGTCACGAAGAGTATACCCTCTAGAGACTCTTTCTCGCAGATTATCCTCAGTTGATATTTCTTCCACCTCAATCTTCAGGAAAGAAAGTTCAGAAATATGGACATACAAGTTCTTTTGATAATCCCAGTCGTTGTCATCTTCGTTGTTTTGCTAGCCATTTTGTATATTTTCAAAGCAGCAGACAAGTCAACAAAAAAGTCTGCCCAGTTTTATCAAGACATTGCCGGTCGATTCGGTCTTGAAGAGCTTTCAGGCGGCCGTCGATCTGGCGAAAAGAATCTGAAACTTCTCAAGGGAAATCTGAAAATACTTTGGAATAAAAAGATTCTCGAAGAAATTGAGATTAAACCTGAACTTGAAGGTTTAACTCAGGAAGATGCATTGAGTCTCACATCTGAAGCTCAAGATCTATTTCTCGCGAAAAGTCATCGAGGCTTTCTGTATGACATTCAAGATGCGCGTGATGGAAATCTTCGACTGTTCACGGCCGAAAAAGACTCCGATGAGTATCTTTCTTTCACGTACAGTCAAGCCATCGTATCTCTCATGAAGACCGTCGCAAGGCTTCGAGAGTTTCCGTACATTGAGTTCCCCGAAGAAACGGATCTTTCAGCAATTCAAAACATCGAATCCTTCGTCATTGCGAGCTCAGGAATCAACCTTGAGAATGACGATCTTCGCAACATCGCCGAAATTCTTGACGAAAAATTTGGAGAGTTGTGGAAATACTACTACGTCTCCGAAGATGCGCTGAAATTTGAAAAGGTTGACCCGGAAACGGTTGAAGAGGTTGTTGAAGAGGTTTCGGTGAGTTCACCGTTCCTTGAACAAAAAGAGGCTAAGCGCATCGCAAAAGAAGAGGCGGAGCGAGCCGCGGCCGAGGCTGAGGCCGTGCGTTTGGCCCGTTGGAAGAAAGCCGAAGCCGAAAAGAAAGCGCGTGCGGCTCGAGAGTTGCAACGGGCTATCGAAGACGGAAGAATTTCAGAAAAAGCCGCGAATCCTGCGAACTTTCTTCTTCAGTCCGCGAAGGAAGCGGCTCAATTTGCCGGCTTAACCTCTCTACAGAAAGACATTGAGATCGTTCGATCTGACAACATTGGAATCCCAACCTCATTTGTTGTGTATTCAAATGAGCTACTCTCTTCCGACGACGAAAGATTCCACAATTTTGTCAAAAACCTGAGAAACTCTTTGAATGAGAATCTCGGCTCAGGTTGGAAATGCACCATTGAATCGAAAGAGTTTCATTCGATTTCTTTTCTGAAGTCGGTGTAAATAGGATAGCTTTGAGCTCACCGAAGAGGTTAGAAAAGCTGTCATGAACAAATTCCATGTCAATCCAGAAACCGGCGAAGTCGGTAAATGCTCCGCTTCTAAAAGAGCTTGCCCTTTGGGAGAATCTTCAATGCATTTTGAGTCAGAGTCTCTCGCGAAGCGGGAATCTGAAAAAATGCTTTCACAAAGATTTGAAACTGAAAAACCAAAAGGAAAACTGATTGTATACGTTGGGCTTCCTGGTTCGGGTAAAAGCACGTTAGCCGCCGAAAAGGTGAAAGAAACAGGTGGAGTCGAGCTCAATCGTGACGACAAGCGCACAGAGCTGTACGGAGAAGATTACCACAAGTCAGCTCCAGTTGCGAAAAACGAAGCCGCGATCACCGCCATTTTACACAACAAAATGGTTTCGGTTCTTCGATCTGGCGGAACGGTAATTGACAGCAACACGAACACCAACAAGAGATTCCTTGCGGCGATGATCTCTCAGGCGAAATCACTCGGCGCAGACATTGAAATAATCCATGTGGACGTTCCAGTTGAAGAGGCTAAACGAAGGAATGCACTTCGTGGAGAACAAGGTGGACGCTTCGTTCCTGAGTCTGTCATCGACTCGATGGCTAAAAATCTTTACGAAAACGGCAAAATGAAAGAGGTTGTATTCGGAGAAAAGGGCCTCTTTTTCGTCGCGAAGGATACTCCGGGTCAAAAACTTGTGGATGATTACTCGAAAAAACTTGAAGAGAGATATCCAATTCTGAACGAACGCATAGCCATTGTAGACATCGACGGCACTCTTTCGTTCAATTCCGAGCTTATCGAAGAGCATGTGACGAACGTACAGCCCGGAGAAAAGAAAGACTGGAACGAATTTTACAGAAAATCCCGAACAGCTCCGGTCAACCAATCTGTTCTTCAACTGGTAAAAAGGCTTCGAAACGATGGAATTAGCGTATTCGCAATAACCGGTCGGCAGGACAGCGTTGCAGAAGACACGATTGCGTTTCTCGAACGCACCAAAGCTCCGATTTCTCGGTTGCTGATGCCAAGAAAAGGCGATTTCCGTGGAGATTATGAGTGTAAAAAGGCTATCGCCGAAAATCTTCTTTCTGAAGGTTTCACAATTGTTCATTCAATTGACGACCGAGACACTTCAATTGAGGTCTGGAACGAACTTGGAGTTCCCGTCTCAAAAGTGCCGGCCGCCAAAAAGGTGAACGGAGTCTTCGTTGAGCCAGTAGTGATCGAGAATTACTGATGTCAAGAATACACTACTCACCAAAGTTAGGAAGACTTTCAAAGTGCGTCAGCGAGAAATGTCCATTCGGACACTATAATGTTGAGAACTTGCGAAGAATAGAGCCGATTTCTCTTACGGGAACTCCAGAGATTTTGAAAAATTCCTATTCAGGAGTAATCGTTCCGTCCGAAAAAGTTGAGCCCGTTCTTCGCCAGTTGCGTGAGGCCATGACTCCAGATCTCTACGACTTCGTGGTTGGGAACAAAGACGTAAGAGACGGGATCGGTAACTACCATGTAACCACCGTAACTCCATCAGAGTTGAGGGGCCTTTCTCGGGACGGAAAGTCTGCGGAGGTTGAGAGAAAATTCTCCTACGAGATTCTTGGACTTGGTACGGCTTCCAACGAGAAGAGTTCAGCGTGGTTTGCCGTTGTGAGGTCTATACCTTTGCAGCATTATCGAGCGAGCCTCGGTCTACCTGAGAAAGACTTACACATAACAGTAGGCTTCACAAACGGCGATGTCCACGACAAACCAAAAGGTCTTAGCTCTCTGATTTGAATTGTCACCGGATTGTGGTAGAATTCTTGAAGAAAGAATCGGAGAGAATTATGGCAGCAGAAATCGCATGGATCGACCTTGAAACCACCGGTCTTGAACCAAACCGCGGTCACTTTCCTTTGCAGATCGCCATCGTTTTGACCGACGAGAACTTTGAGGAAATTGACGCCATCGAAAGGAAAATTTATTTTCGAGAAGACTTTCTGAAGACGCTGCGTTCACTTTCAGATGAGTACGTGAATGCAATGCACGAGAAGACCGGTCTTTGGGACGCAGTGGCGGACGAAACACAGGCAACGCCGTTGATGAAGCTTGAAACTGAATTGATTTCTTGGATTCAATCGTATGTTCCAGTAGAGAAGGTTCTGATCCTTGGTGGAAACTCAGTCTCTTTGGATCGAGAATTTCTTCGAGAATTCTTTCCGAAGATTTATCGGCATCTGTCGTATCGAAACCTTGACATGACGAGCGTAGAAAATTTCTTCACGTTCACCGAGGGCCGCGCGCCGTTTGAGAAGGAATGGGCGCACAGCTCGCTCGATGACATTCGGGACTCTATCGAACAGGCGAAATACCACAAGCGGCTGAGTATTCCGTTCTAACGGGGGCATCAAAAAGGGCCGGGTAAAACCCGGCCCCTTTTTATTGAAACGCTTAGTTCTTTTTGAATCCGAAGAAACCTTTCAGCTTCTTTTCTACATCTTCAGAATTATCTGAAACCGGCTCCTCAATCAAATCGGAGGCTCGGATAATCTCTTCAAACGAATCCTCTGAATCATTGGAGCTTGTTGAAACGAGCGTGTCGAAGTCTGTTTCTTCAACATCGAACATTCTTCCCGGCTTCATATCTTCGTCGTTCTCTTCGATCTCAGAATCAAGAATCTCTATTTCTTCGGTTTCTGTGCCGAACGACTCGATTCTTTCGGGAACCGCAGGAAGATCGTCGGACGGATCGTCTTCATCCTCAATCTCGAATAACGGAATGTCGGTCATATCCTCGCGAGCTTTTTCCGCCTCGACATTTGCTGTGGCCTGTTCAAGAAGTTCCTCAACGATGTCTTTCTTAACCTCTTTCGGAGCAATCTCGAAAAGGACCTCTTCCTCTTCTTCGACAGCCTCTTCAATTTCCTGAGCCTCTTCAAGAGCCTCTTCGACAATCTCTTCTTTCAGAACCTCTTCGACAATCGGCTCGGGTTCCGCAACCGGTTCGGGTTCCACAACCGGAAGAATTTCTTCGACAACATCTTCGGTCTTGATGGTTGGAGCCTGATGGATAATTTCTCGTCGTCATCAACCGTAGCAAAAGCTGAAATTGAAGCGTTATCCTGATGCTCTTCGAGAACAAATTCGTCAACATCGTTGATTTCATTCAGAAGTCCGCCGAGATATCCTTTGAGTGACTCACGATAGCGAATCTCAAAGTCTCGATGAAGAACAATTTGTTTCTTCAGAAACTCCAGTTCTTTTCGAGAGCTTCCTAAGGTTTCTTCGACCTCTTTTTCTGCGGCCAACAGTATTTCAGAGGCTTTATCTTTAGCCTCCTGAATGTGGGCTTCGTAAGTTTGACGAGCAAGCGAAAGAAGGCTTGAGACCTGTTCCACCTCATCGGCATACTGATCTTGTGGCATAATTTGGATCCAATCAGATTTAAGTGAATGCTAGCAGAATAACTATCAGTTTAGACTGATAGTTATCTTCTCACCACATTCGCACACACATGAAGGATTTTTAAATGGTAACTGAAGATGACATTCAGACGATTCCAACAGCTGTCGTGAAGCCGAAAAGGGCTCCAGCTAAAAGAAAGCCGAAGGCCACAGCTCCAGAACCGGAACCTCAATTAGACGGAGTTGAGCAGATTCAAAAAATGTTTGAAGAAGCCGAATCGACTTCAGAAAATTGCGGCTGCGGTTGCGATTGTTGCTCCAAAGAAGAAACGGTCGAACCGACCATTTATAAAGACTCCATCGTCGCTCCTGGTTATTGGCAGGGTTTTGAAGGGAAATACGGAAGAGTGAATGTTCTTGCAGTTTTGGGATTCATTTCCACTTTCATCTTCTTTCCTCTGGGGATTCTCTTCTCGGGTCTCGGTCTTCTGAACGCAAGAGCCGTTCCGGATGACATTGTCGGTCGAGTTCTTGGTTGGTTCGGAGTTGTGGCCTCACTGCTAATAACAATGCTGATGGTTTTCCTAATTACTTTCATGGTGGCCTACGGCCGAAGTTTCTAAAAAATTTCTCAAACGGAACCGTTCTCTCATTCTTCATGATATAGTGGTTCTGTTCCCGCTTCTATAGCTCAACGGTAGAGCAAGCCCCTCTAAAAGGCTCGGTTCTCGGTTCAAACCCGAGTGGAAGCACTTTTTCAAACAACAGGAGAAACCAATGCGCTAGATTTCCCATTCACTCTATCCTGCTTTTCGCGCGCGGTTCAGTTCCGCACAGCAGACATCGCAAATAGCTTACACTATAGCAGGCTTTGCAAATCTTAGAGGGAAATCTTTTCTGAATAGGCCTAGTAGCCAATATCCTGTTTCTCTTCGGACGGAAAATACGTCTGAATTTGAGGAACTTTTTTCGCGCGCCTTAAATCGAGTCTTCGATGTGACGCCATTTCGCGAACCGAAGTCAAAAGCTCTTGCGCGCGTTCCGAAAGATGGCGTACTTCAATTGTCTTTAGCAGGAAAATGTCTCACGTCTAACGAAAGGTCCCAAAAGTGAGTGACAACAAAAGATACCAAAATTTAGTGAAACTTCAAGAAGAGTTCAACGCCGGAGTGAGAGATCTTTCACATCGGCTGTATCTTCTGAAACGGATTGGGATTTCCGTCCTGGATAAGGAGACGGGCCACAAATGGGAGTCAAACGACGCTCTTATCGAAAGTCTTGGCCGCTGGGGTCAATTTTTCTCAAATTACGGCACAACTCCCACGGCTTTCGACTCAAAGTGGATCGATCTGAAAACTGATATCGGAAACAAATACACAATTCCCGCGAACGTTCTCTCTTTGAGTGACCGAGATTTTGCGAAGATGATTCGTAGTACCGTCCAGCGATTCTTTGAAAACCAAAGAAGACTTGCCCGAGAGAAGAGAGAGGAAGAGGAAAAGAACGCCGAACGAGATCTGGAGAGAAGTATTCTCGAAGCGAAAAATAAGATAATGGTCTACGAAAGAGAGCTGAAAAAGCTAGAAAAGCTTCAAGAGAAGCAACTTCAAGCGAATTCTTGATAGAAGTTCCTAACTCACTTTTTAAGGACTTCTCTCAAATGACTGCGGAAAAAGCTTCATCAGATTACAGGGCCATTCGTGGCACTCTAGCAATTCTGGCGGCACCAATTCTGTTGTTCGTAAGTATTTTGATGAGCTCGGCCGTTGCCGTTCTTTTCGGTCTGAAGGCGTTCGACATTCAAGCCTCGATTTTTATTTCGGCGGCCGCTGAAGTTGTGTCGTTGATTCTCGTTCTTCTTTTAGGAAGACTGCGTCCACTGAAGGAGTTTTTCTTTCTTCGGATTACTAAATGGTGGCATATTCCTTTTGGAGCATTCGTTGGTCTCGTCGGATACGTGTTTCTGCAGCTCGGTGCGAAAATTACATCACAGCTTGTCGGTTCACAGGTTGGGACTTCGGACACATCTTCTTCGCTTGGAGAGATACCGGGAATCCAAAAAGTTCTTATTCTATTTCTGTTCGTCTCTTTGCTTGGACCTATTCTCGAAGAACTCTATTTCCGAGGATTCATTGTTTCTTCGCTACAACACAGCAAATTGAACAAAACGTGGTTTATTGTTCTCGTTTCCGCGATTTCTTTCGGCGTGATGCATTTTCAGGGCGCATCAACAGCAACGGACGTGTTCGTTCTTCTTTGGACAGCAATTATTGGAGCCGGTTTTGCCGGATTGTTGATCTGGTCGAAGTCGATTTGGACTTCGGCTTCGGCTCACATTGCCTACAACCTCATCACAGCGATTTCGCTTCTCACCCTCGCAAAATAAAGGAAACTTCATGACAGAACCACTGATGACGGTCAGCAATCAGGGATTATCAATTACCTCCACGGAAATTGCGGAAGCGATTTCTAAAAAGAAGCTTTCTCCCTCTTTGATTACGTCACTCGAAAGCTGTCCGGCGCAATGGGTGGCAGGCAGCTATGTTCTTCCGAAGATTATTGAAGAGGACGACGACAACGCCAAAACGCGGGGGAGTTTGTTTCACAAAGTTATGGAAATCGTTTTTGAGAGGGATCCGGAGGTTCGAACTCGAGAGTTTATAACCGAAACGGCCAAGGAGGTCGTTCAAAATGATCCAAATTTTTCGCATTTTGCTGGAAACGAAGACGCCTGGTCCTGGTTAATGAACGCCGTGGATGGATATTATCGAATGGGCGGACGGCCTCAAAAGGTTCAAATAGCCGAGTACCATAAAAAGGGTGACAAGGCTCCGAAAAAAGGGCTCGAAATCTTTGTCAAAGGAAACCTCGGTGGAGCCGAGCGGGACACACTCGGGTTCATTGACCGTCTTTCTGTGGACCGAAAAAACGAGAAAGCCGTCGTTATTGAAGACTGGAAGTCGGGGTCGAAGGCTAAGATCTGGAACCCGAACACAAAAAACACGGACGGTTTATCTGAAGCTCGTCAGCAAATCATTTATTCAATGTTGCTGAAGCAAGACGGAGTTGAGGTTTCAGGAGCGCGACTCATTTATCCGGTGGCCGAAACCGTGGTGGATGTGGACATCAACAACAAAGAGTTGAACGAGAGAATTCTTCGAGACATTAAAGAAGCGGACGAATCTCTCACGACGATGATTGAAACGAATCTTTTTGAGTTCAAACCGAACAGTTTTTGTAGCTGGTGCCCGTTGTACGCAATTTGTCCTCGTCCAATGAAGGCGAATTACGAAAAAGGCCGAATCGCCTCTCGTTCTCAACCATCGATTGATGTTCTTGCCAAAGGCTTCGATTTCGTGTAAGAGGGGAAAATAGTGAAAAAAGCTCGTCAGATTGAAATTCCAAAAGATCGGCCACTCACGATTGATGAATTTGTCGATTTTAGAAACCACGCCTACAACAGTTCTCTTTGGTACGCCTCCGAATACACTCGAAGCGAACGACAGATCACTGAAAAACTCCTCAACAAGGGTTACGTTGAAGAGGATGTTGAGTATCTGGATAAGAACGGCAAACTTTCCAGTTTCAACATTATAGATTTTGTTCTTTCAGAGCTTCGGAAGGGTCTCGTTGTGGACGACGAAGCCTACGCGCGAGGTCTTATTCGACGGTACTCCGAAGGGAAGAGAGGAGTTCGCTACATTTCACAAAAGCTCTTCTCGAAAGGAATTGACTCTGATCTCGCTGCACGGCTTCTTGAGGAACTTTCCGACGACGAAGAGATCTTAGAGGCGATGGACTCCCTTGCGAAAAGATTTCAAAACACATCGGCCTATCTTCGCGTTGAAAGCGATTTTCTTCGGAGACAAAAACTTTCCAACCATCTCGCTTCTCGAGGTTACAGCTACGACGATATATCTTTGTGGGAATCGACTCAGGAGGATTGATGTCTGAGGAGCTGCACGACTCTCCGTTTTTTGGGATACGGGTGATCGACTTCGTTTCATCACTTTTGTACTCAAACGGTGGACGGCGTTCAGTAAACCCGATCACAGACTTCGAAAAGAAACTTCTTTCTCATTCAAAACAGGTTTTTTCACTCAACGAAGAGCTTGGTGGCGAACTGTTTCCATTCTTTCGGAGGGTAAGGATTATGTTCCACCAGCCGTGGCCTTACGGTTTTTGCTTCATTTGAGAAAATATGACCTTGCGGCCAAGGGTCGTCAAATTATTTACTACGCCGCCCGAGATGAAATGAAGCTTTCCGACTCTGAAATATCTGAAATTGTTTCCGAAATCAAAAGAAATCCGGATTCAAACATTGAATGGCATTTAGCAATGCTTGGAGACTCCGGAACACCAAAAGAAGAAAGCTACGTAAAAAAGAACAGCATAGACCTTCCGACCGACTTCAAATGAGCTCAATGGCCTCTCAAACCCCAGAGGATCAGATCTGAGCGAGTTTTAGCTCGACTTCGGGTACGAACACCACCCCTGGGTTTCTGAAGCTTAGATCTGCGTCTACGGCCGCTCTGCGCCGAACTCTGAAATGGGTATTTCGACGCCCGAAGAGGAATCAAAAACTCTTGCAACCGTCGGAAACATGCCCTTGTCGAAAAGTTTTTTGAAAAGTTCTCCATTTTTTGAACGGAATCGTGAACCCTCTCCCGTGCGCGTTGAAGAAATGGCCGTTCCAGGAACCGGTCGCCCTCCGTACCCGACGCCTTGCGTGAGATACAGGTTGATTCCCTCTTTATGCCGATTGCGGATCCTTGCGAACGCCTCTTCCGGGTCAACATCCACAAAAACTCCCGAAAATTCGGTGTAACCCTTGTCTTTCAGTTCGGCGACCGTTTTATCCATTTGGTTTTCGCTCGTTAAGGTTTTATCCACGACGATGTTTTTTCTTGTGTCGGAAATCAGAGAAAAAGTTGGTTGTTGATAACCGTAGCTTCAAATCGAATGAGCTCGTCGGTTTCCATCGGCAAAAGCCCTGGAATTTTTGGCTCCATCGACCGCTCAATCATTTTCTCTTTGATGAGGTCAGGATTCGAGGGGAAATAATCTTTTCCGTTCAATTCGGGGTGGGTCCTCAACATGGTCGATTTTCCTGAACCTGAGATTCCTCCAACAAAAAGAACTTTACCGTCACTTGGAAGAGAAGAATACTCCTTCAAAAGCTCGGCAATAATTTCGTCGTGCAACGCGGCTCGAACCGCAGGGTACTTTGAGCGCACCGTAAACTTTTTGTGGGTGCTCGGATGTGATCTGCGAACTCTACGGATGTATTCGTAGTGTCGTTCGTATTCATCATCGGTGATAGGCGTCTTCGATGCGGTTCTTTCGGCCAAAAGAGCGACCTCGGTGGCCTCCAATTCGGCGTCGGTCATTAAGGCGTATTTATCGACGGCAAACGTATTCTGATTTTGCTCGTAAAACAAGCGAGCCTCTTCTTTTGAAGAGAAGTGCATCTCAGGGCCTCCGAACGGACAATTCTTTTCGGCGCGGCAAGGCCCAGGTTCACCCTTAGGGTTGAGATGGAATTTTGACATGCAGCGGCCCTCGATAGAATTTGATTAAGTCTCTAATCTAAAGCAAAACTATTTGCAAGGATCGAGGAAACTCAGAACTTCAGCCCGAAAAAGACTTTGCTTCCTAAAACTCTTGATACAATAAGGCTATGACATTATTTCTAGATCTGCGGTTTGACAGCTCCGGTGTTGAACCTTCATTGAGCCACGAAGAAAACAAAGAGATTCTGAAGAGGTCCGTTCTCGAATGGGCAGAAACTCTTTCGGACCGAGTGGAGTTCACAAAGTTTTCCAATGAGGTCCGTCTCAATCACGTAATTGTCAATTACGCTTCAGACGCAACCAGTTCTGAAGACTTACAAAACCGCAAAAGAGAGTTGTTCGAGCAAGGAATCGAGCTGTACTTCGTGTACCCTTGGGAACTCAAGAACCTTCCGCGTCTTTTTTCACATTTCTCAAGTCGACTCGGTCTTGACGAACGCACATTCGCAGCGAAACGGTTACTTTTAGAAAAAATTCCCAACAAAGAGGCCGACCTGTTTGCGCGCCAGAACCACATCCAAGGTTCGGCCTCGGGTTCGCAAAAGATTTCCTACGGATTGCGTCACAAGCAGACCGGAGAGCTTCTCGCCGTTCAACAATACTGCAAAAGCCGTTGGATGTTGAAGAGTGTTTCAGAAAATCCAGGAATCTGGGAGGGCCTGAGACTCGTCATCAAAAATAACGTACAGATTCATGGAGCCGCGACGCGCTTGCAAAAGGCTTTCCTTTCAGAATTTCAACCGACGGAAATTATGAGTTACGTTGACTACAGTCATTCAATCGGAGGCTACAAGGTTACTCAAGGCTTCGAATCGAGCGGAACTTCGCAAGAGTCGTACATGTGGGTTCTGACGAAGGAGCCTGTTTCTGTGACAATTATTGACAAAGATGGAAATCCGAGAGTCCCTGATCTGGACATTGCTCGGAGGACTCCATATCTCAATCCAAATAGAATGGCGGGCCGTTTGGCAAAGGTTCCGGACAAACGTTCTTCGGCGGTAAACTCGGCTCCCGAAAACAACTTCTTGAACGAGGAAACGAGCTGTACCACAATGATCTAATTATGGAGGCTATCGGCTACGAAAAGGTGTTTACGGCCGGTCAACTTCGATGGAGTAAAAAATTCAACATCGAAGACTCTGAAGAGACCTCGGAAAAGGAGTAACTCTTGGTTTTCAGGAAAGGCCCAAGACCGGGACCAAGGCCGAATCCAGGCTCCTTAATGCTCGAGGACACTCCTCTTGCAAGACTCTATTCTGATGAGAACTGGTTTCCGATTTCTGATATCTCCGTCAGTTCACAATACTCCGCC
>NMRC01023476.1_pt1 | contig 16449 bp, 16 predicted proteins | sample 1520911 | NCBI WGS metagenome assembly NMRC01 (sample SAMN07342169, study PRJNA393822) | plant metagenome | isolation source: fluid collected inside the plant's | place: USA: Vermont, Morristown, Molly Bog | reverse complement strand
CCCAGACGCTCAACGTAGCGGAAGAACGCGCGGCCGAGGGCAAAGGCACGCACTCCCACCACCGCGAAGCTGAGGTACAGGATGGGCGGCCGCTCAGCGGCGCGGGTGATGAGCCACATGCTGGTTGCCAGCAGCGCGACCGAGCAGCTCGCGGTCAGCAGCGCGAGGGCGACTGCCCTCGCAAATTTCCGGCGATCGGGAACGGATGCACGCAGCACCTCCCTGGTGCGCGATGGATGCACGGGGTCGCTCATGCCGCACCACCTTCCCGAGCCACAGCTGGGCGCACGGTGAGCTCCAACACCGCATCTGCTGCCGCAACGAAGCCGTCGCGGTGGCTGACCACGATGACGCAAACGCCCGAGTCGGCGAGCTCGCGCAGTTGGGCGATCACGCGCTGCTGGGCATCGCCGTCAAGTGCAGAGCTCGGCTCATCGAGCAGCAGGATCCCCAGCGAGCGCCGCTGCAGGCGATACAGCGCCCGCGCCAGGTTCACCCGTTGCGCTTGCCCACCGGAGAGGCCGCTGCCACCAGCACCGAGCCGAGCCGATGGGTCGAGCTCGCTCGCAGCTGCCCGATCAAGCGAGCGGCGGACGAGCTCCAGCTCGGGGGTGGGGTCGCCCAATGCCACGTTGTCAGCGATACTTCCAGCAGACAAGCTCGGTCGTTGCGGAGCCCAGGCCAGGGCGTCGCGGGCCGCGGCTTGGGATCCCGGGCCAATCAGCCGGTCACCCACACGAATCTCTCCGGTGAACGGCGCGAATCCCAGCAGTGCGCTGAGCAGGGTCGTTTTGCCGACTCCGCTCTCGCCGGTCACCGCCGTCAACGCAGCCGGAGCAAAGCCCGCGCTGAGACCCGCAATGATCGCCCGGTCACCACGCCACACACTCAAATCGCGCACCGCCAGTGCCGCAGCGGATGACGGCAGTGACGGCAGTGCGGTCGACGACGGTTGGGACGACTCGTGGGAAGGAGCTGGCGACTGGCCAACTGATCGCGCGAACGACCTGGCAGACGGCCTAGCAAACGACCCGGCAGACGGCCCAGCGGGCGCAAGCTCAGTTGCGCCGCCAACACGCTCGGGTGAGTCTGCCCGCTCGATCAGGGCGAACAGCGCGTTCGCCGCGCTCAGACCGTCAGCTGCCGCATGGAAACTCGCACCGACTTGGCGCAGCGGAGCGAACACGTCAGGGGTGAGCAGGAGCACCAGCAGGCCAACGCTCAGCTGCAATTCGCCAGCGACCAGCCGCGTTCCAATGAGCACCGCCACTAAGGCCACCGACAGCGTCGCGGCCAACTCAAGCACGAAGCCGCTCAGGAAGCTCAGCCGCAGCACCGACATGGTGCGCCGGCGATACTGTTCACCGGTTTCGGCGATGCCGCGAGCCTGCGCGTGCTCACGACGGAAAATTTTCAGCGTCGAGAGCCCCTCAACGAGGTCGAGAAATTGACCACCCAAACGATTCAGCGCGCCGAACTGCCGATCCTGCAGGCTTCGAGTGGCCAGCCCGATGAGCACCATGAACACCGGAATGAGCGGCAAGACGAGCAGAATCGACAGGCCGCTTGTGGGGTCACACAACCAGATGACGATCAGCAGGATGGGCGTGGCGACGGCGGCCAGCAATAGCTGCGGCAAGTAGGACGAGAAATACTCATCCAGCGCGTCAAGGCCGCGGGTGAGCGTCAGCGTGAGTTCGGCGCGCGAACTGCCTGCGAGGGCAGGGCCCGGCCGCACCGCGCGCATCCCCAACTCGCGGAGTTGCGCTTTCGCCTGTGCGGCGCCGCTGGAAGCCGTGCGCGCGCTCCCCCATACGGCCACCGCTCGCAGGCCACCACCCAGCAGCAGACCGCTCAGCAACTGCGCCCAGTTCATGCTCAACGGGCTCTTGGCAAAGGCCACAACGATGGCACTCGCACTCACGGCAAACAGGACGATTCCAGCCGTCTGCAGCAGACTCCACAACACGCCCCACGCCAGCAAGCGCCCAACGGCCGGTGATGCGCGAAGCAGCCGCGCATCGAAGGGTTTCACCGCTCTAGTCTTTCAAAGCTACTGCCTGGTTTTTACCATGATCGCGTTGACGCGAGCCGAGCGAGACCTCCGCGCCGGGAATATGTTCGCGGCCGACGCGCTTCCGGAACACCCAGAAGGTCCAGGCCTGGTAGGCGAGCACGACCGGCAGCATGAAGCCGGCGATCCAACTCATCAAAACGAGGGTGTTGTACGAACTCGAGCCGTTCCATATGGTGAGATTTTCAACGCCCGGCGTCGCACTGACCACGAGGTTTGGAAACAGGGTGAAGTAGATGAATCCGACCGCGGCAACAACCGTCACCAGGTGCCAGACGAATGCCCAGCCGTCGCGACCAGCGTGCGTCGACAACAGCGAGGCGATGAGCGACGCAGCCGCCAGTGCTCCAAACACCAAGACCAACCAGAGCAGTTCACCATTGATGTTCATTGCCACCGTCCACACGATGAACGCCGCTGCGAGCAGCAGGGTCAGCAGGCCGACCTTTCGGCCAAGCACCCGCGAGCGCTCCCGCACCTCGCCGGTGCTCTTGAGCGCCAGATAACTCAGCCCGTAGCTGAAGAACAGGAACAGGGTCGTCAGCCCCGTCAGCAGCGGGTACGGGGTGAGCAGGTCGAACAGACTGCCGGTGAATGACCAACCACCAAATTCCAGGATCCGCATCGGGATGCCCTGAATCAGATTGCCGAACGCAACACCCCAGAGCAATGCTGGCGTGACCGAGCCGATCACAATGAACCGGTCGAACCAGCGCGACCAGCGCTCGTGAGTGCCCTGATGGCGGTACTCGAATGACACGCCACGCAGAATGAGCGAGATGAGCATGAGCAGCAGGGCGAGGTAGAAGCCGCTGAACATCGTGGCGTACCACTCTGGGAATGAGGCGAATAGGCAGGCGCCTGCGACGATCAACCAGGTCTCATTGAGGTCCCAGACCGGACCGATGGTGTTGATGACCACTCGACGATCAACGTCATCCTTGCTCACGAACGGCAGGGCCATGCCAACGCCGAAGTCAAAGCCGTCGAGCACAAAATAGCCGATGAGCAGGAACCCGACGATGAGGAACCAGGTGAATTGCAGTGCTTCCATCTCAATGTCTCCGAATGCTCAAGATTAGTAGACCGTGGCGAGCGTACTCGAACTGAACGAGCCGTCGTCTTCTGTTTCGAGTTCCGGCGGCCCAGCTTTGGCCGCCTTGGTGATGAGTCTGAATTCGACCACCGCCAGCGCGCCGTACACTGCGGTGAAGAGCACGAGTGAGAGCACGACCCAGAGCCCTGGAATGGGCGAGACGGCCTGTTCGGTCGTCATCAAGCCGAACACAATCCATGGTTGACGTCCCATCTCGGTGAAGATCCAGCCAACCAGGGATGCGAGCAAGGGCAGTGGGGCGCTCCACACGGCCACCCGCCATACCCATGGCTTCACCTCGCGCCCGCGGCGGGTCACCCACAGGCCGACCACCGCGATCAGCGCAGAGAGTGCACCGAGACCCATCATCCAGCGGAACGCCCAGTAGGTGACCCAGATGATGGGCGTAAATGACCCGTCGCTCGGGCAGGTGAGCATCGTTGATTGGGCGCCACAGAAGACATCGGTGTAGTGCGCTTGCAGATTGTTGATCCCTTCAACGGTACCGTTGAAGTTCCCGGTTGCCAGGAACGCGGTGACGTACGGGATGCGAATCTGGAACAGCGGTGTGCTGCCATCGGGCGTGCCGAGGGTGAAGATCGAGAACGAAGCGTCAGCACCGGATACGGTGTTGTACACCGCCTCGGCACTAGCCATCTTCATGGGCTGGGCTACGGTCATCGCCTTCGCCAACAGGTCACCTGAGAAGAACACGCCCACGAAGCCGATGAGGTTCGCCCAGAGCCCGAACTTGAGGGCCTTGCGCATCTCGAGTTTGTGCTGTCCGCGGGACAGATGCCATGCGGCGGTTGCGATCATCACGGTTGCCGCGAACATGAGCGATGCGAGCAGGGTGTGCGGGAACTGCCAGAGCGCAACCGGGTTTGTCAGTACCGCCCAGATGTCGGTCAGTTCAGCTCGCTGGGTGACCGGGTTGAGCCGATAGCCAACGGGGTTCTGCATCCAGGCGTTCGCCGCCAGAATGAAGTAGGCCGAAAGGATGGTGGCAATTGAGGTGAGCCAGATGGTCACCAGGTGCAGGCCAGCTGACAATCGATCCCAACCGAAGATCCACAGGCCGATGAAGGTGGCTTCCAAGAAGAAGGCGACCAGGCCCTCCATCGCGAGCGGCGCACCGAAGATGTCACCGACAAAGCGCGAGTAGTTCGACCAGTTCATTCCGAACTGAAACTCTTGAACGATTCCGGTGACCACGCCCATGGCGAAGTTGATCAGAAAGATCTTGCCGAACAGCTTGGTCAGTCGAAGGTATTCCAGCTTGTTGGTGCGATACCAGGCTGTCTGCAAGATGGCGACCAGTAGGCCCATACCGATCGTCAGTGGCACGAAGAGGAAGTGGTACAGGGTGGTCAGACCAAACTGCCACCTGGCCAGCAGCAGAGTGTTGAATACATCGTTCAAGATGATCCCCTTCGTGTGAATCCACTGTGAATGGATTAACTCTACACGAAGTAGAGCAGTCGATAATCTGCGCAGATCTTATAATGAGCTATGCGCAATCTCGGCGAACTTGAGCGGGCACTCATGGAGGTGCTCTGGCAACACGCCGACCCCATGACCGCCGCCGATATTCGTGCTGAACTCAACGAATCGCGTGAGAGCCCAGCCGCACTGACGACCGTCCTCACCGTGCTCAGCAGACTCGAAGCCAAGGGCTTCGTTGGTACCGAGCGCGACTCACGTCCGCGCCAATATCGCGCCGTTGCTGACCGCGCCAGCCACACCGCCGAATTGATGTGGGAGGTGCTTGGCTCAGCCGAAGACCGTGAGGCGACCCTCGCCCGGTTTATCAACACCGTTCCGCGCAGCGACGCGGCCACGCTCCGACGCCTGCTGGGCTAAGTGGAGATCGCGCTCTCGGTCGTCATCGCCATGGCCGTAGCACTGGCCTGGCCAGCCCCGCTCGCCCTCAGCGGAGCACGCTGGACCGAACGTTCACCGCGAGCCGCACTGCTGCTCTGGCAGGCCATCGCACTCGGAGGCGCGCTGTCGATGTTCGGGGCACTCCTCGGCATCGCCTTCTTGCCGCTCCATCTGCCGATCTCGACCATCCTGAACGAACTGAGCGGCGCTCTCTGGCGCGGCCCGCTCCCTGAGCGCTGGGGTTTGCTGAACGTCGGGGCGCTGTGCACCGCGGTGTTGTTCGGCGGACTCCTCCTGGCCAACAGCATCCATACCGCCTGGGTCAGTGAAATCAAGCGGCGTCGGCATCGCGCCCGCATCGATCTGCTTTCGGCACCACTGGCCGATCATGAGCACGTGCGACTGCTCGACCACCCAGCACCCCTGGCGTTTTGTCTGCCCGGCATGCGCAACCTCACGGTGCTCTCTTCTGGGCTGATCGAGTTATTCGATGAGGATGAGTTCGCCGCGGTTCTCGCGCACGAACGCGCTCACCTGCGCGGGCAGCACCAGCTGGTGCTGCTGGCCTTTCGCGCCTGGCATGACACGCTGCCGTGGTTCCCGATCGCCTCGCGGGCTGAGCGCGCGGTCGCAACCCTCACCGAGCTGATCGCCGATGATGTGGCAGCTCGCAGCGTCGAGCGATCCTCAATTGCCAGTGCGATTCGGCGGGTTGGCGGCTCATGGGATGACGGCCTTGCCAGCGGGCAGAGTGCGGCATTTGTGACCGATGCGGCGACACTCGGCCCACGGCTGGCCAGGCTCGAACAGCCAAGCAATCGGCTTGGCGTCGGCGCGCGCATTCTGGTCGGGATGCTGAGCCTCGCGCTCGTGACCGCTCCCGTACTGTTCATGGTCGCACTCCTCGCGGCATGAGACACTTAGCTGATGGCTGAGTCAAAGCGGTTGCATCGCGCCGCGCGAATCGAAGACTGGCTGCACCGCAAGCGCGAGGGATACGCTCGCCGGCGCGGCCGCGTGCCGACCGTGATCGCCTATACCGGGTACGGCTCAACCAGTTCGGTGCGCGTGTTCTGCCGGGTCCTGCTGACCAACCCGAATTCGGCCGCGAATCTGCATCCGGAGAGCGTGCGAGGCTGGCGCTCCTTCGTGAGTATCCCGGTCGGTGAAGCCGAGGTGCAGGTGCGCATTGGATCGGTCGAGCTGACACTGTTCGCCGACCGAGGCGGAGTGCTCGATACCGATATTCGGGTGGACTTGAAGCCGGGCTGGCACACCGCGGTGTTCTCAACGCCGGGCGGCACCCGAGCGGAAGCTCCGGTGTTCGTGGTTGCTGAACAGGTGCAGTACGGAATGCTGTCTGACGTGGACGACACCATCATGGTGACCATGCTCCCGCGGCCACTGCTGGCGGCATGGAACACCTTCGTGCTCAACGAGCACGCCCGGATCCCGACGCCAGGGATGGCGGTGCTCTACGATCGCTTCACTCGCGCGCATTCGGGGGCACCGATTGTGTACCTCTCGACCGGGGCATGGAACGTGGCCCCAACACTGCGGCGCTTCCTCTCACGAAACCTGTTCCCGCCCGGGCCGTTACTCCTGACCGATTGGGGCCCGACCCACGACCGGTGGTTTCGGAGTGGCAAAGCGCACAAACGGAACAATCTCGACCGGCTTGCCGCTGAGTTCCCGAACATCAAATGGGTGCTCGTCGGCGACGATGGGCAACACGATATCGAGACCTATTCTGCGTTCGCCAAATCTCATCCCGAGCAAGTGGCAGCGATCGTGATCCGCGAAATGACCGGCGGTGAAGCGGTGCTCGCCGGCGGACGCGCCGAGCACACCGTCGAGAGTCCGGTCCCGATTGTCTTTGGCCCAGATGGTGCGAGCATCGGCGCCGAACTGGTCAAGCTCGGCCTGCTGCCCAACTGAGTGGGCCCGGGCACTTTCGCCAGTGGTGTCGCGACGTTCCGAGGCTCGCGGTTAGCTGCGATTCAGGCGAGCGAGGCCGCGGTTGATCTGGCGCAGCCACAGTGGGCCGCGATAGATGAAGCCGCTGTAGCCCTGCACGAGGTTCGCACCGGCGTCGAGACGTTCGCGCACGTCATCGGCGGTCTCGACGCCGCCAACCGAAATGAGGCACAGCTCGGCCGGCACGTGCGCACGCAGGAGGCGCAGCACGGCGAGCGAGCGCTCGGCGAGTGGGGCACCAGAGAGGCCACCGGCCCCGGCCGCAACCACCTTCGCAGGCGGTGTGCGCAGGTCATCGCGCGAGATCGTCGTGTTGGTGGCGATGAGGCCGGCCAGCCCCTGCTCGACCACCAAATCTGCGATGGCGAGAATGTCGTCGTCGACCAAATCGGGTGCGATCTTCAGCAGCAGTGGGGTCGCGCCACACTCGGCGAGGGTTGCCGCCAGAATCGGACGCAACTCATCCACGGCCTGGAGCGAGCGCAGGCCGGGGGTATTCGGGGAGCTGACGTTGACCACCAGATAGTCGGCGAGCGGAGCGAGCACGCGGGCGGCGCGCACATAGTCATCGATCGCCGACTCGTTCGGGGTGAGTTTGTTCTTCCCAATATTGACGCCGATCACCGGCAGACCGCCGCGGCCTGAGCCGCCTCGGTGTGCGCCTCGCAGCCGTTGCAATTCCAATGCAGCCGCATCCACGCCGTCGTTGTTGAAGCCCATCCGGTTAATCAGCGCGCGATCGGCGACCAGCCGAAACAGCCGCGGCCGATCATTGCCAGGCTGCGCCACGGGAGTCAGCGTGCCGATCTCAACATGGCCGAAGCCCAATTGACCAAGGCCTCGAATGGCCCTGCCATTCTTATCGAAGCCGGCAGCGAGACCGAATGGTGAGTCAAAACGCAGGCCAAGCGTCGTGACGCCAATGCCTGGTGCCACCGTGAAGCGGCGCAGCACCCGCCCAAACCCGAGCCACGGCAGCCTCCGAATCAAGCCAAACACCCAATGGTGGATGCGCTCAGGATCCATGCGCACGAACACCGTGCGAAACAGCAGTTGATACACGGCTAGTCCACCGGTCGGGCCGGGAGGCGCCCGTGTTCTTCGCGGAGCCCGGTGATGGCTGACTCAAAGTCATCGAGTGATTCAAAGGCCTGGTAGACGCTCGCGAAGCGCAAATAGGCGACCTCGTCGAGTTCGCGCAGCGGCGACAGAATTGCCAGACCAATATCGTTCGCTTCGATCTGCGATGCACCGCTGGAACGCACGGTCTCTTCGACCTTCTGTGCGAGCAGCGCAAGGTCGCTATCGGTTACCGGCCGGCCCTGGCAGGCCTTCCGAACCCCAGCAACGACCTTGTCACGACTGAATGATTCAACAACCCCGGAGCGCTTGACCACCATGAGGCTGGCCGACTCGATGGTTGAGAAGCGGCGCTGGCACTCCGGGCACTGCCGACGACGACGGATGCTGGTGCCGTCGTCGCTCGTGCGTGAATCGATCACGCGCGAGTCGGGGTTCCGGCAGAACGGGCAATGCATCTCGCTACTCCCCCACCCGCGAAGCAGCGTGGTCTTCATGCCGGATGCTGATCGCTGCCGCATGGGCCGGCAGGCCCTCTGCGGCCGCAAAACGCTCAATCATGCTCGCCACTACCGCAAGACCCTCAGCCTCATAGCGCACCACTTGCTGCGACTTCAGGAAGGTTGCGGCAGAGAGCCCAGAACGGTACCGTGCCTGGCCACCCGTTGGCAGCACATGGTTCGAACCAGCCAGATAGTCGCCGAGGGCAACTGGGGAGGAACCGCCAACGAAGATCACCCCGGCATTGCTGAGCTTGGCCAGTACCGGCTCAGGGTCGGTCAGCTGCACCTCAAGGTGCTCAGGAGCGAAGGCATTCGCAAAATCAATCGCCTGCTGGAGGTCGTCAACCAGCACCAGCGCCGACTGGCTGCCACCAAGGGCCATGCTGACGCGCTCGCTGTGTGGCGTCGCAGCTGCCTGCGCGACCAACTCAGCTCGCACGCTCTCGCCCCATGCCTCATCGCTCGTGACCAGCACCGCCGCCGCAAGCTCATCGTGCTCAGCCTGGCTGAGCAGATCGGCGGCAACCCAGCGCGGATTCGCGCTGGCATCGGCGATGACCAAGATGTCGGTCGGTCCAGCCTCCGCATCGGTCCCCACCACACCCGCGACCACACGTTTGGCAGCCGCAACGAACACATTGCCCGGACCAGTCACGACCGAGACCGGTTCAAGTCCGAGATCTGCAACACCATAGGCGAAGGCCCCGATCGCTCCGGCACCGCCCATCGCATAGACCTCAGTGATGCCAAGCAGCCCGGCAACACCGAGCACCAGCGGATGCACATCGCCGCCATATTCGGCCTGCGCAGGTGACGCCAAGGCGATCGACGGCACCCCGGCCACCTGAGCGGCAACGACGCTCATCACGACCGTCGAGGGATAGATCGCTTTGCCACCGGGAACATAGACGCCCACTCGGTCGACCGGCTGCCAGCGCTGATCGATCACCGCCCCAGTGGCAAGCTCGGTGCGCTGTGGGGCAGGCACCTGGGCGGCACTCGCTGCTCGCACCCTGAGGATGCTCTGCTCGACCGCTTGGCGGAGTTCCGGCTCAAGTGCGGCGACGGCCGCGTCAATGGCGGACTTTGGCACTCGCAGTTGTGCCGGGCGAACCCGATCGAAGCGTTCGGCCTGATCGATCAAGGCTGCACTGCCACGCTCGCGCACCTCGTCGATGAGCGCGGCTGCGGCCTCACGCGCATCCGACACCTCAACCTCGGCGCGCGGCACGACGGCGAGCAGTTCGGCACGGCTCCAGGCGCGGCCTCGCAAATCAAGGGTGGTGAGCATCAGCAAAAGCCTAGCGGGCCGCTCAAAGGAACAGCACGCATACACCGACAGGCACCAGGATCGCCAGCGTCCATGTCCGATCGAGCCACACGAACTCCCAGCCGGGAGGGACAAGGCGCTGCGCCCCGTCGAGGAACGCGAGATACCACAGCGCCCCGCCACCGGCAGATGCGTTGCCCGGATCGGCCGGCCCATAAGTCCAGATCGGGTTCACCGTCACCGTCGCCGCGATCGCGGTGAGCACGCCGAACACAATGGAGAACAGGCCGACGCTCTTCACCGCCGCGGCACGCAACGTCCGCCCGACGACATTGCGCTCCGTCCTGCCGGGGCCAGGGAACTGCGCCGGCTTGTGCACGGCGGCGAGGATGCCCTCCACGACCATCAACACCACGATGACCGCTGGTAGGACGATAATGTGCAGCGGATAGAACGTGGTGATCGCGCCGGCGGGGAACTGTCCCTGGAACACCAGGAACGACAGCCAGGTGCCCATGATGGGGATCGCTTTGAGTATCCCGTCGAGCACAGCCTGGCTGCTGCCGGAGAGCAGGTCGTCGGGCAGGACATGGCCGGTCAGTCCCGCTGCCATGCTCGCGAACAGGATGCCGAACAGGATCAGCCAGTTCAGCTCGCGCGGCTTGCGGAACGCGCCGGTGAAGAACACTCGCAGGATGTGCAGCAGGAGCGCCGCGATCATGAGCGATGCGCTCCAGTGATGAAGCTGCCGCATCAGCAGGCCGCCGCGGACCTCGAACGAGATATCCAGCGTCGACTCCAACGCCCGCGACATCGTGGCCCCGTGCAGCGGGGCGTAGGGGCCGTCATACTCCACGATGGTCGTAGAAGGGTCGTAGAAGAACAACAGGAACACTCCTGTGAGCGAGCAGACGACGAAGCTTGCCATGACGACCTGCCCGAGCAGCAGCGACCAGTGATCCGGGAACACTCGAACCCGCCAGGCGCGGACGACCGAACCAATGCGCGTCCGCTCGTCCAACCAATGGGCGATCCGATCCGTCACCTGAGTCCTCTGACGCATTGATCGAACCACGTACTGTTCCCTCCGCTGTTAGGAGACGGAAGCCCGGCTCCCTAACAGAGACGAGGGAGCGAGAGGAACTGTGAGACTCGACGCAGAGGGCGAGGTGTCAGCGTCCGCGCGGACGCTACTCGGAGCCGGGAAGCGACTTGCGCCGCGGTTTCACGGCCGCTGGCCGCAATGCGTTGATGACGAGTTCTGCATCCTGGGCGGGGAGGATATCTACCGAAGCGCCGGTAGTCGCCTGCCTACCGTCGCCCGATGCGAGCGCAACGTTGGTGACGATGAGGCCGACGATGATCCTCGCTGCGGCGTCGGAGTCGGCGCTCGCCGAGGTCTGTCCCCGCTCAGCGGCGCGGTTCAGGATGGCTGACAGGTGGTCACGGGTGGGATCGAGAATGCTCTGTCGCACGGCCGCGGCAAGGCCCGGATCGTGTGCGGACTCTCCGACCAGGGCAACAAGGGCGGCGCCGGCTTTGCCGGCGAACACGCGGCGCTTCTGCTCGAACAGTGCTCTCAGATCGCCGTCCAGCGAACCGGTATCGGCGTCGGGCGTCTCGGCGGCGGCGATCTGGCTCGCCACGGCCAGGATCAGCTCGCGTTTGGCGGGCCAGCGCCGGTAAACGGTGGCCGTGGACACCCCCGCACGCGTCGCGACCGCGCCGAGCGTGAGCTGCGCGTACCCGGCCTCGGCGAGCAAATCGAGAACGGCATCCACGATCAGCGGGCCGAGCGTCGTGTCAGCGGGACGACCCGGCGCCCGATGGGCGTGCTGCACGCGCTTCGGATCGGTCATGTCTCGATCCTAGCGAACAGATACGAAGTCGCTTCATTTCGGAATAAGATACGATGGGTCATGCGCACATGGTCACGACTGCGTGCGATACCGACGTTCGAGGGATGCCATGAGAACCATCGTGATGACCGGCGCCAGTCGCGGGATCGGCCGCGCAGCGCTCCACCGCTTCGCCGCGCAGCCGCACACTCATCTCGTGCTCCTCGGCCGGAGCGCACCTGCCGGCCTCGTGAGCGAAGCGCGTTCCGCGGGCGCAGACGTTTCTGTGGTCCACGCGGACCTCTCGGCCATGAGGAGCGTTGATGCCGCTGCCAAGGAGGTGGCCGAGCTTGTTGATAGGGGACGGCTCCCGCCCGTCGAAGCGCTGGTCCTCAACGCCGGGGTACAGCATACGAACGCGCTGACCGAAACCGTCGACGGACTGGAGTCGACGTTCGCTGTCAACGTCCTGGCCAACCACGTTCTGCTGACGCACCTACGGAGCCATGTGTCTTCGACCGCGCGGATCGTGGTCACGGTCAGCGATACGCACTTCGGCGACTTCCGGCACAACCTCGGCATGGTGCCAGGGCCGAAGTGGCAGCCTGTCGAGCGACTCGCGCGCATCGGCGCGTTTCCTGACCCCGGGAGCGTCTCGGCGGGCCGCACCGCCTACTCCACCAGCAAGCTCGCGGCTATCTATCTGGTCCACGAGTACGCCCGGCGCTTCCCCTCCGGGCCGTCGATCCTCGCCTACAACCCCGGGTTCGTCCCGGGAACCGGTCTTGCTCGCGACGCGGATGTCCTCTCCCGGTTCGCGATGCGGTGGATCATGCCGCTGCTGACGCTCACGCCTCTGGGGACGACGCCGACTCGAGCAGGGCGACTCCTCGCGGAGGCAGCGCTGGGCACCCTCGCAGCACCGAACGGCGCCTATATCGACCGTGACCGCGTGGCCCAATCGTCGCCGGAGTCGTACGACGCGGCACGTGAACGACACACGTGGGCGGCGGTTGAGGCGATCGCCGCCGACGTGCTGCAACGCCCCACGACGAACTGACCCGGAGCGAACGGAGTGTCCATGCGAACCATCGTCATCACCGGTGCCAGCGATGGCATCGGCGCCGCCGCAGCCCGGCAGCTCGCGGGCACAGGAGCGCGCCTCATCCTCGTCGGACGCTCCCCGGAGAAGACCCGGGCCGTCGCCGCTGAGACCGGAAGCGAGCATCACGTCGCCGACTTCACGAGGCTCGACGACGTGCGCGAGCTCGCAGCCGCCCTGCTCCAGGACGGCGACCGGATCGACGTGCTGGCGAACAACGCCGGTGGGTTGTTCGCCGGCCCGACCCGCACTGTGGACGGCTTTGAGAAGACCTTCCAGGTCAACCACCTCGCCCCGTATCTGCTGACCTATCTGCTCCGCGACCGCCTCATCGCCAGCCGTGCCGCGATCGTGAACACCTCCAGCATCGGCGCGAGACTGTTCGGACGGATCGACCTGGACGACATCCAGACCTGGAACCGCTATCGCCCGAATCGGGCCTATGGCAACGCGAAGCTCGCCAACATCCTCTTCACCAAGGGTCTGCACGACCGCTTCCACGACCAGGGATTGTCGAGCGTCGCCTTCCATCCCGGCAACGTCGCCACCAGCTTCGCCTCCGACACCGACAGCTACTTCCGCTGGGTCTACCACGGCGCCCTGAGCCGATTCCTCATCTCACCCGAGCGGGGCGGCGCCAACCTCGCCCACTTCATCGCCGGCACCCCCGGCGCCGCCTGGACATCGGGCGAGTACTACAACGACCGTAGAAAGGTCGGACGCACCAACAAGCAGGCCAGCGACCGCACCATCGTCACCGAGCACTGGAACCTGAGCGCGCGACTACTGGACATCGCATGGTGACGGCAAGGTACGCCCGCCAGCGCGTGGGGCATCGCTCGCTTCTGCCGCACCTCACGGTTCGCGGGGCCATCTCGTCTCTTCCTCAGAGCAGGCGCGTGCCTGCTCGCCCGACCAGACGCGCATCTGAGCCAAGGCCGCGGACACGAATCCCGAGAACCACGAGAGAGAGGCCGGACATGTCCAGTCCCGTCACATTCATCAACGTCATCGACGTCGACCCGTCCCAGCAGCAGGAAGTGATCGACATCCTCAACGAAGGAACCGAGCAGGTCATCTCCAAGCGACCCGGATTCATCTCGGTCACGATCCTCGCCAGCGCAGACAAGAGCCGCGTCATCAACATCGCCCGCTGGCACAGCGCCGACGATGTGAAGGCCACCCAGGCCGACCCTGTCGCCGCCGAGTACGCCAAGCGCACCGCCGCCATCGCCACCCCAAGCCCCGGCATCTACGCCGTCGTCTCCGAGTTCGGCGCCTGAACCCGTCACCGATCCGGTGGGTCAGCCTTTCCAGGCCCGACTCACCGGATCGCGGTACAGCACCCCTGTTCCATCGACCGCCGTGACACTCGAATGCCAGCGCTCACGGCCACAGCAAAAGCTCGCTTCACGCCCTTCGTCGCTCGGACCCGCACCGTGCACGCAGCCATCGATCCCATCGCCTACGACTGTGTGAAGATCATCGTCGTCCGAGCTGGCAGCGCACTGCTGTTCAGCGAGTTCGGCGCGCGGCATGTCAACGTCGGCGATGTTGTCGTGCTCGCGGCGAACACCTTATGCGGTGCAGAGCCAGAAGGATGGATAACCACAACAACGCTGTACGTGGACCGAGACTACGTGATCGACCAAGTCTTCTGGCAGTATGCCGAAAGCTTCGCTGACCGCCTCGATGCAGAGCAGTTTCTGGACTCGCGATATGCGGAGTCTGCCCAAGTCCTTCACCTGGGCGAAGACTGCGCTGGACTTTTGATGCCGTGGCTGGACGAACTCGCAGCGTTGACGATCGACGGCATGAGCTCGGTGCGCTTCTACCGGGCTCAATCCTTGCTCGCCGCGATCCTCGATGTCGTTGTCCCTCGTCTTGCGGTCACCGAGCACTGGATCACACTCGCTCAGCGGAGCACCGTCGCACCCTCCGCGCCCCGTCACCGCTCGTTCCGGCCGCTACGTCCCGAAGCGCGTCAGCTAGGGCGTGTCTCCCATATGCTTGGTGATTGACGCGCGATTCTGGGTCTGTGGCTTCGGTTCTGGATTCTCGTACTCGCCGGTTGACGGACTCGCAATGGTCGCTGATTGCGCCTGTGCTGCCATCGAACGAGGGTAGGCGGGGGCACCCGTTTGGTGATGACCGGCGGGTCGTGGACGGGATCATCTACCGGTTCCGCACCGGGGGCGCGTGGAGGGACGTGCCGCGGGAGTTCGGTCCATGGCAGACGATATGGAAGCGTCACCGTCGTTACGCGGGCGACGGGACCTGGGATCGGGTGCTGCAGGCGCTGCTCTCACAGGCGGACGCGGAAGGGCTGATCGGCTGGGACGTGTCGGTCGATGCGACGATCGCGCGCGCTCATCAGCATGCGACGAACACCACTCGCCCGGATCAGGACACAGGGGGCACGATCGAATCACAAGAATCTGCTGCTTGACCAGGTCGAGCCCGCCGGTCACGGCATCGGCCGGTCGCGGGGCGGGCTGACCACGAAGATCCACCATGCCGTCGATGCTCGCGGGCTGCCGCTGGCGATCGTCGTCACCGGCGGGCAGCGCAACGACGGCGCGATGCTCGAGCAAGTCCTGGACGACATCCGCGTCCCGAGAATTGGCGGTGGCCGGCCCCGCACCCGCCCCGACGCGGTCCTCGCGGACAAGGCCTACGGGTCCGGAGTGAACCGTCGCATGCTCCGCGCCCGCGGGATCCGAGTCGTGATCCCGGAGAAGAGCGACCAGATCGCGTCCCGCAAACGCAAGGGCAGCAGAGGAGGGAGACCACCCGCCTTCGACGCCGACGCCTACAAGGACCGCAACGTCGTCGAGCGGTCCTTCGCGCTCGTCAAGCAATGGCGAGGCCTCGCGACCCGCTACGACAAGCTCGCCATCACCTACCGCGCCGCAGCCGTCCTCCACGCCTGCCTCACCTGGGCCACCCTATTAGGAGACACGCCCTAGCCGAGTGCGCCTGGTCCAAGCAGACTCTTGATCTCACCATAAAAATCGGCGGATGGTTGCACCTGGTGCGGCACCGCGAAGACGCGAACTCCGCTGCTCCCGAGCAGTTTCAACCGCACCTCGTTGGACCCGGGGTGTCGGCGCAGCACCCGCTCCAGCTCGGAGATCACCGGCTCGGTGGCGCGGCTCTCCGGAACGGCAAGTGATATCGGACCGGTGTCGCCAGCAAGGCTCAGCTCCAGTTTGCTGAAGCTGAAAGCGTGCAGGTTCAGGCCGTCATCGCGCACACTCACTCGACCGCGAATCACGGCAATGCTGTCGGCAATCAGCTCGGAACTGAACTCTTGGTAGGCCTTGCCCATGAACATGACGGTGAGTTCGCCGCCGAAGTCTTCGACCGTGATCGAACCATATGCGTTCCCGCTCTTCTTGGCGATTCGATGCGACACGGTGGTGACGAGCCCGGCAATCGTGACCTGGTCGCCGTCTTGCACCTGCTCGTTGGCCAACAATTCCGCAATCGAGGTGCCAGCGTGCGCAGCGAGTTGCGTTTCCAGCCCGGCCAATGGATGGTCAGAGACGTAGAGTCCGAGCATCTCCTTCTCGAAGGCCAGCTTCTCTTTTTTGGCCCACTCCGGCCGTTCGGGCACCAGTGT
>NMRC01020879.1_pt1 | contig 16656 bp, 16 predicted proteins | sample 1520911 | NCBI WGS metagenome assembly NMRC01 (sample SAMN07342169, study PRJNA393822) | plant metagenome | isolation source: fluid collected inside the plant's | place: USA: Vermont, Morristown, Molly Bog | reverse complement strand
GCCACCGGAGAGTGCCGTAGCCGAGCTCGGTCCCAAAGGCGGCGTCGCGCGAACTGAGCGCGGCACGGTCAAGCAGCTTTGGCATCGCCAGATTGGCATAGGCATCCTGCTCATCAACCGCAGTCAGTAGCTCGTAGGCGGTACGGCGGGCGTTCATCGGCGGCCTCGCCACCAATCAGCGGCACTCATCGCCGCTTTGCCTGCCTGCTGAACGCGCAGCAGCAGCAACGAGCCGTCACCCGTCCCCCAGCGCACCCCGTGCGGCACAGCCTCAAACACCCCTGAGGCCATCACGGTGGGGTCAGGCGCCGCAACGAGCACCTTGAGCCAGTCGGCAGCTGGGGCTCCGCCGTCTGCGGCGAGCAGGATGCGCGCACCCGGTTCAGGCGTCACGGCTCGATATCGCGCGAGCACCGCGGCGAGACCGTCATTCGGGTTCAGAATCCCGTCATCCAAGCCGAGCTTGGGCGCAAGGGTCGGCACACCATGCTGTGGGATCGGAGCGCGGCGGCCATCGGAGATCACCTCGACGGCCCGGCAGAGCAGCTCTGCGCCGCGCACCGCAAAGTCGCCCAGCACCTCTCCGGCCGTCGCGGTGTGCGACACCGGATACTCTGCCTGTTCCCAGATCGGCCCGGTATCCATGCCCGGCTCAAGCTGAAAGACCGTCACCCCCGTCGGCCCGCCAGCCAGCAGACTGTGCTGCACCGGTGCCGCACCACGCCATGCAGGCAGCAGTGAGAAGTGCAGATTGATCCAACCGCGCGGTGGAATCGTCAACACCGTCGGCTTCAACAGTGCACCGTAGGCCACCACGACGCCGAGCTCGGCATCAGCTGCGGCCAATTGCGCAGCAACCCGCTCGTCGATCCGGTTGGCTTTGCACAGCGGAAGCCCCAACTCGGTCGCAGCCAGTGCCACATCACTCGGCGTCATGACACGCTTCCGACCGCGCGGTGCATCTTCGCGAGTGAGCACCAGTGCGAGTTCATGCCCGGCAGCGTGCAGGGCTCGCAAGCTCGGTACGGCCACCTCGGGGGTGCCCGCGAACATCAGCCTCATGCGTACACCTCCGGATCGTCCATTCGCACTCGCAGCACTGCCTGCGGCCTGGAAGTGCCGCGAGTGGCGAGTGTTCGCCCTCTGGTCGCAACACGCACCTGTAAGGCTTTGAGAGCTGCGACGAGCACTGCTGCGACCGCGTAGTCACAGCGTACGGTCAATTGCGATTCTTCGGCGTCGATGGCGACCGGGCCGAGCACGGTAATACTGCCAGCGGGTGCATCGACCCGGTCCATCACCTGCTGCGCTTCACGCAACAGCTCTGGGGTGCCGCGAATGGATGCCACCCGAACCGCCGGCGGTAACCGCAGCGCGCGGCGCGCGGCGAGCTCTCGGGACACCCAGCTGTTGAGCGACCAGGTTGCGAAGGCGCGCGGTAGCTCGCCATCGAGCTGCGGAAGGAACACCGGCGCGTCGGGGGCGGCGAAACTCGCGGCGGTGGTCCACCAGCGCAAGGCATCCTCTGACACGCTCAGGCCCTCGCGGGCGAGCATCCGTGCCGCATCGAGCAACACCACCGCGCGGTAACCGCGAGCGGCAATCGGCTCGGCCCCGCGCGTGGCAATCACAAGTGCTGGCCGATCCGGGAGCTCAGTGATTGCTCGCTCCCCATCGGACACCACAACCGGTACTCCGGGAAACGCCTTGCCCAGTTCTTCAGCGGTGCGACCGGCCGCGTTGCCCACCGGCTGGATCCGGTCATGCTGGCAGTGCGGGCAACGCCAGCTGGTGGCCAGTGCGCCGCACAAGCGGCACTGTGCCGGTCGGCGCGGATTCGGGAGGAACAGCGCGCCAGCGCAACGTTGACAGCGCGCCGGCAGATGGCACTTTGCGCACATCCCCGAGCTTGAGTACCCGGGATGAGCAACTTGCAGCAGCACCGGGCCATCGGCGATCGCCTCCTTCGCCGCAGCATAGGCGGCAGAGCCGAGTCCGCTGCCGCGCTCATGCTGTTCGAGAATCACCCGCGGACGAACCGTACGCTCCGGTTCGCAGGCAGTCAGCCAGGCAAGTTCAACGAGCCGCTGCGTCTCGGTGCTGCGGGCGTATCCGGCAAAGACCAGGGCGCATCCGGTCTGTTCTTGGCGAATCAAGGCCACATCTCTGGCATGCACCCCCGGTGCGTGCTGCTCGCGATACGAGGGGTCGGAGTCGTCCCAGATGGCGATCAGGCCAGCGTTACTGATTGGGGAATAGACCGCCGAACGATTCCCGAGCACCACATAGCTGCCCCCACGAATGAGCCGCAAGTAATTTGTGTAGCGCTCAGCCGGGCGCTGCCTGGCGTCAACGGTGATGATCCGTTCGGCCGGGATCACATCGTGCAAGGCTCGCGCGAGTGCGCGCTGGTCGCGATAGTCGGGCACCGCGAGGATGGCGCTTTCGCCGCGCGCGAGCACCACGGCGGCCAACTCGGCAAAACTTGCGCACCAGTGTGGGATCGCGCCGTCATCGGTGGCCAGAAGTCGCGGGATCGCGCTGAGGCTCGTGCGGGCTCCTGCCTGGCTGAGTGCGGCTGGCCGTTCCGGCGGCATAGCCGGTCAATTCACGGGCCACGCACTGTGCCTCGCTCGAAGCCTCAAACGATTCGGCGAGCACAGCCTTCTCGGCACGCACGTGACGCGGCGGAATGGCCAGGCGCAGCACATCGCTGACCGTTCCCGCACTGCGGTCGGCCACCCGACGTGCAAGTTCGTAGAGCTGCGGCGGCAGCACGGCGAATGAGCCAAGCACCGCGCGGAGCTCAGCCAATTGGCCGCCAAAGTCGCTCTCGCTCACCCGCTCGATCAGCCAGCCCTGAGCCAGCCGCCCAGCACCGCGCAGCGGCACACTCACCCGAACGCCAGGGACCGCCGCATCGGATAGCTCATCGGGGACGAGGTAGTCGAAGGGATGATCGAGTTGCGGAAGTGGCGAGTCGAGAATGACGCGCGCGACAGCGCCAGCCATCGCTAGCGCCTGCTGGCAGCCAGGAGTTCCTCGACCCGGTCGGTGCGCTCCCAGCTGAAGTCAGGCAGTTCCCGTCCAAAGTGGCCGAAGGTGGCGGTCTGCTGGTAGATCGGACGCAGCAGATTGAGGTCGCGGATAATCGCCGCCGGTCGCAGATCGAACACGGCGCGAATCGCCTCGGTGATCACCTGATCGCTCACCGCGCCTGTGCCGAACGTTTCGACGTAGAGCCCGACGGGTGCGGCCGCGCCAATTGCATAGGCCACCTGCACCTCACAGCGCTCAGCCAATCCGGCGGCCACCACGTTTTTGGCGACCCAGCGCATCGCGTACGCGGCCGAGCGGTCAACTTTCGAGGGGTCTTTGCCGCTGAAAGCGCCACCACCGTGCCTGCTGGAACCGCCATAGCTGTCGATGATGATCTTCCGGCCGGTCAGACCGGCATCACCCTGCGGCCCGCCGATCTCAAAGATGCCGGTGGGATTGATCAGGAACTTCACGCCGTGCGAGTCGAGGCTGAGTTCATCGAGCACGGGCGCAATGACCAGCTCGGTGACCTCGGCGCGAAGCCGGGCGGTCTGGATGCCGGGCGCATGCTGGGTTGACAACACGACCGTCTCGATCGTTTTCGGTACATCGCCCTCATAGCCGACCGTCACCTGGGTCTTGCCATCGGGACGCAAATAGTCGAGTACACCTTCTTTGCGCACCCGGGTGAGCTGCTCAGCCAGGCGATGCGCCACCCAAATCGGCAGCGGCATGAGCACCGGGGTTTCGGAGCTCGCGTAGCCGAACATGATGCCCTGGTCCCCAGCGCCCTGCAGGTCGAGTTGCGCCTCACTGCCGCCCTCGCGGGACTCGTAGGCAGCATCAACGCCCTGCGCGATGTCGGGTGACTGCGCCCCGATTGAGATCGATACCCCACAGGAGCGCCCGTCGAACCCCACCGCCGAACTCGTGTAGCCGATATCGCTGATGGTGTTCCGAACGATCTGCGGAATCTCCACATACGCCTCGGAGGTCACCTCTCCCGCGACGTGCACGAGCCCGGTCGTGACCATGGTCTCGACCGCGACGCGGCTTCGTGGGTCTTCAGCCAGCAGCGCATCCAGAATGGCATCGGAGACCTGGTCGCAGATCTTGTCGGGGTGGCCCTCGGTTACGGACTCAGAGGTGAATAGGCGCAAATCGGTCATAGCAGTCAATCAGAATTCAAGAGGAGCGGGTCGCATCAAGGATGGCATGAGCCACCGACAGTTTGTCGCCCTCAATGTCACGAAGCGACGCCGCACTGGCCGAACCGCTCGCGGCGGCCGCCCCACTGGCCGCGCGACTCAGGATGCTCACCCGAGTGAGGTCAGCCCCAAAGACCCGGTCAACACCGGTCGCTGGGTCGAGGCCAACCCGATTGAGCACCAGCAGATCGCAGCCCTTTCTGGCAAGTTTGTCGCGTCCAAGCCGAAGGACATCCTCGGCGGTGTCGCCTGTTTCTGCCGCGAACCCGACGATGAACTGCCCGGGATGACGGGCCTTGACGAGCTCGGCGAGGATGTCTGGGTTCTCCAGCAGTTCAAGCGAAAAGCGCGCTCCCGCTTCGGCCTTGTGCAACTTGTGCTCGGCACGCTTGGCTGGTCGATAGTCGGCAACGGCTGCCGCCATAATGACCAGATCTGCGGTCTCTGATTCGCTCCGCATTGCCTCACGCATTGCCTCGGTCGTCTCGGCGCGAATCAGCCAAACATCACTCGGGGCTGGCACCTCAGCGGTCCCCAGCACCAGCGTCACCTCAGCACCGCGTGCCCGTGCGGCCTCGGCAAGGGCAATGCCCTGCTTCCCGCTGGAGTGATTGCCGATGAAGCGCACCGGATCCAGAGCTTCGCGGGTGCCGCCTGCCGAGATCAACACGCGCTGACCGGCAAAATCCTGCGGGAAGGGATGCAATAGCTCCTCGACCCGTCGCGCAATGGCTTCTGCTTCGCTCATTCGACCGATGCCGATGTCAGAACCGGTCAGTTGACCGCTCTCCGGGCCAATCATGCTGACCCCACGCTCGAGCAACACCGCGATATTGGCACGGGTGGCCGGATGCTCCCACATTTCGGTGTGCATCGCTGGTGCGAGCAGAAGCGGAGCGTGCGAAGCCAATACCGTGGTGCCAAGCAGGTCGTCGCTGAGCCCATTGGCGAGCTTGGCGATGCTATTGGCCGTTGCCGGAGCAACCACAATCAGATCGGCCTGCTGGCCAAGTGCGACGTGGCGCACCTCGGCGACGTCGTCGAAGACATCCGAATGCACCGGATGATGCGAGATCGCTTCCCAGGTGGGCCTGCCAACAAAGCGCAATGCCGCAGGAGTTGGCACGACATGCACCTCATGCCCCGCGGCGCTGAGCAGCCGCACCAGCGCTACGGCTTTGTATGCCGCAATGCCGCCGGTGACTCCGACAACGATGCGGGCGATGATTACTCTCCGGCCAGGCGCAGGACGAGCTTTTCTTCGTTGATCTCGCGCAGTGCGACACTCAGCGGCTTGTCGTCGATCGCCGAGTCGACCAGTGGGCCGACGTTGTCAAAGAAGGTGCCTTCGGTCAAATCCGAGTAGTAGTCATTGATCTGGCGGGCACGCTTGGCGGCAAAAATGACCAGTGCGTACTTCGACTCCACCTTCGCGAGCAATTCGTCAATTGGGGGCTCAATGATGCCAGCAGCCTTGTCAACCATGGGAAATCTCCTGAATGCGGCAGTGCCGCGCAACGTCGTGGGTGTGGTCGTTGGTGGGGCTACGCCGAAGACGAGCCAATCATCAAGTCTACGATGTTTTGCGCAGCCTCAGCGACATCGCGATTGACCACCTGGGCATCGAACTCGTCAGCTGCCGCCAATTCGACCTTGGCGGTCTGCAGGCGCCGCTCCTGTTCGGCTGGGGATTCGGTGCCGCGACCGATCAGCCGACGCACCAGTTCATCCCAGCTCGGTGGCTGCAGAAACACCAGAAAGGCCTCCGGCATGGCCTGACGAACACTGCGAGCACCCTGAATATCGATTTCGAGCAGCACGCTCTTGCCACGGCGCAGGGCATCCTCCACCGGGGCGCGCGGGGTGCCGTAGCGGTGCGAGTTGTGGACGGTTGCCCATTCCAGGAGTTCGCCAGCTTCGATCAGCCGATCAAACTCTGCGTCACTGACGAAGAAATAGTGCTCTCCGTCAACCTCACCCGGTCGTGGCGCACGGGTGGTTGCCGACACCGACAGCTGCACCTCAGGATGATGCTGCCGAATGTAGCTGGCGACGGTGCCCTTGCCAACCGCCGTTGGTCCAGCCAGCACAAGCAGCCGGCTCGCGAGCCGCTGAGCGCCAGCTGGACGCCGGGAGCCACGCGTGCGTGCCCGGTGGCGCTCCCAGTCGTCAAGCCAGTGTTCGAGCGCGGCAATTTGGCGAACCCCGAGTCCGCCAAGACGCTTGACGTGCGCGATGTGGAGTTGCTCCATGATGCGCTCAGCCTTGGTCTGCCCGATCGCCGGAATCGATCGCAGAAAGTCCGAGACCCGAAGGCTGCCGCTTGGCCCGGCCGGGTTGAGTCGTGCCTGGTCGAGCACCGACACCGGACTCAGCTCGCCGGCGCGCACCCGGGCTTTCAGCTCTGCGCGTGCTCGCCGCGCCGCAACAGCCGCGCGTGCGGCAGCTGCGCGGTCGACCTCAGGCGGATTCGGCATAGTGAGCGGCAATATCGTCTCGACGGCGTTCGGCGGCCTGACGCAGACCGTCCCGGCCAAACTCAAGCAGTGAACGCGACTCGGTCACAATCACGCCGGGGGCAAGCGCACCGTATCGCTCGGCAATTTCGCTCGGATGCGCGCCCTGTTCGCCAAAGCCGGGCGCGAGCACGGGAAGGGTCGGGCTCGCAGCGGCGTCGAGGGCCACTCCGAACTGCTCGAGCCGCAGGGTCGCACCGATGACCACACCAAATGACCCCATCGCTTCGTCCGGCACGTTCCATTCAGCCACACCGCTCACAATGCTCGCCGCAACGCTCTGTTCAACGTCAGCGCGCCACGCCTGTTGCAACCCAGCAGCCTCAGGGTTTGACGTGGCGGCGAGCACGAACAGCCCTTTGCCGGTGCTGCGCGCCAGCTTCGCGGTGCCGCTGAGTGCGCCGAGCCCGAGGTACGGACTGACCGTGAGGGCGTCCCCCTCAAGAGCACTGCCAGGCGTCAACCAGGCTGAGGCATACGCATCCATTGTGCTCCCGATATCGCCGCGTTTGGCATCGATGATGGTCTGGACACCGATTCCGCGCGCCTCAGCAAGCACCCGCTCAAGGGCTTGGTACCCGGCCGAGCCGTAGCGTTCAAAAAAGGCGACCTGGGGTTTGACGATACCGAGCGTTCCAGCGATCGCATTCAGCACTCGGAGGCCGAACTCGCGCGCCCCGGCAGCCGAGTCGTCGAGTTCCCAGCGCTCAAGCAGCCACGGATGCGGGTCGATGCCGATGCAGAGCCGACCGTAGCGCTCCATCGTCGCGCGCAACCGTGTGCCAAAGCCAGGGCTCCCAACAGTGCCGGCGCTCGAATCGCTCATCGTGCCGCTCGCTGTGCGGCGTATTCTTGCAAACTCGTCACCGTAAAGCCGCTGCGCACCACGGTCACTGCGGCAACCGCTGCGGCGAGCTCGGCAATCGTCGTGAACAGCGGCAGATCCTCGGCAACGGCGGCGGCCCGAATCTCGTAGCCGTCGGCGCGCGCGGAACGACCGCTCGGGGTGTTGATGACCACATCGATCTCGCCGCGATGGATCAGTTCCACCACCGAATCACGGTCGCTTCGGCTCTTTTCGCTGTATTTCGCGACCGATCGGGCGGGAATGCCGTTGCGCTGCAGCACTTCTGCGGTGCCATCGGTTGCCACCAGTTCAAAGCCCAGCTCTTGCAATCGCATTGCGGGCAGGATGATCGCACGCTTATCGCGGTCACTCACCGAAATGAACACTCGGCCCGACTGCGGCATGCCACCATAGGCGGCCAGTTGGCTCTTCGCGAAGGCGCGAGGGAAGAGCTATCGATGCCCATCACCTCGCCGGTCGAGCGCATTTCCGGGCCAAGGATCGAATCAACCATGCGGCCGTCAGGGGTGCGGAAACGATGGAACGGAAGCACTGCCTCCTTGACGGCGATGGGCGAGTCAAGCGGCACATGCGATCCGTCAAGCTCCGGCAGCATCCCCTCGGCCTTCAACTGCGCGATGGTGTCGCCGACCATCAGCCGGGATGCGGCCTTGGCAAGGGGAATGCCGAGCGCCTTCGAGACAAACGGCACCGTGCGGCTCGCCCGCGGGTTTGCCTCGAGCACATACAAGACACCGGCTGCGACGGCGAACTGCACATTGAGCAGGCCGAGCACGCCAATGCCCTTGGCGATGCCGAGCGTCCCGGCGCGCACTTGATCGATCACTGTATGTCCGAGTGTGACCGGTGGCAAGGTGCAACTGGAATCACCCGAGTGCACCCCGGCCTCTTCGATGTGTTCCATGACGCCGCCGATGTAGAGTTCGGTGCCGTCATAGAGCGCATCAACGTCGATTTCGACGGCGTCATCCAAGAAACGGTCAATCAGCAGCGGTGTGTCTGGACCAACGATGGCCTGCCCGGCAATGCGCTCGAAGTAGTCCCGAACCGATTCGGTGTCGTAGATGATCTCCATGCCGCGCCCGCCAAGCACATAGCTCGGTCGCACGAGCACTGGGTACCCGATTTCTTCGGCGACCGCGATGGCGCTCTCCAGTTCGGTCGCTGTGCCGTTCTTTGGGGTCGCCAATCCGGCCGAGTGCAGGATGTCCGAGAACAGTCCACGCTCTTCGGCAAGGTCGATCGCGCTTGGCGAGGTGCCGAGAATCGGCACACCCGCCGCTTCGAGTCCCTTCGCGAGTCCCAGCGCGGTCTGACCGCCCAACTGCACCACAACCCCAACGACTTCGCCCGAGCCGGACTCGGCGTGGACGATTTCGAGCACATCCTCAAGGGTGAGCGGCTCAAAGTACAGCCGATCGCTCGTGTCGTAGTCGGTCGAAACCGTCTCGGGATTGCAGTTGATCATGATGGTCTCGTAGCCGGCAGCTGAGAGCGCGAATGATGCGTGCACACAGGAGTAATCAAACTCGACGCCCTGACCAATACGATTCGGGCCGGAGCCGAGGATGATCACCTTGCGACGATCGCTCGGGGCCACTTCGGTCTGGCGGTCGTAGCTGGAGTAGTAGTACGGAGTTTCGGCGGGAAACTCACCAGCGCAGGTATCGACCGTTTTGAACACCGGCCGGATGCCGAGCTCGTGACGACCCTGGCGAATCTGAGCCTCGGTGCTGGCGCGCAGTTGGGCGAGTTGGATGTCACTGAAGCCGTGGTTTTTGGCGTGCCGCAGCAAGCGGGCATCCAGTGTGTTCGCCGCAGCGATCTCATCGGCGATCTCATTGATGAGCACGATCTGATCGAGGAACCATGGGTCGATCTTGGTCGCTTCAAACACCTGCTCGGCAGTCGCGCCCTTGCGCAGCGCCTGCTGCACGGTGACGATTCGGCCATCGGTTGGGATGCGCGCGATGTCGATCAGCTCATCGACACTGCGTGGCTCGTCGCCCCAGTGAAAACTCGATCCGCGCTTCTCAAGCGAGCGAAGCGCCTTCTGCAGCGCACTGGCAAAGTTGCGCCCGAGCGCCATCGCTTCTCCGACCGACTTCATGGTGGTGGTCAGCGTGGCGTCAGCGGCCGGGAACTTCTCGAAGGCGAATCTCGGAACCTTGACGACCACATAGTCGAGCGTTGGCTCGAAACTTGCCGGGGTGACTTTGGTGATGTCATTGGGAATCTCGTCGAGGCGGTAGCCGATCGCCAGCTTGGCCGCGATCTTCGCAATCGGGAAGCCGGTCGCCTTGGATGCGAGCGCCGAGGAGCGTGACACCCGCGGGTTCATCTCGATCACGATGATCCGACCATTGCTCGGATCGACCGCGAACTGAATGTTGCAGCCACCGGTATCGACACCGACGTCCCGAATGATTTGGATGCCGATGTCGCGCAGGCGCTGATACTCACGGTCGGTGAGGGTGAGCGCCGGGGCCACGGTGATCGAATCACCGGTGTGCACCCCAACCGGGTCAACGTTTTCGATCGAACACACCACAACGGTGTTGTCGGCGTTGTCGCGCATCAACTCGAGTTCGTACTCTTTCCAGCCAAGGATCGACTCCTCAAGCAACACTTCACTCGTCGGGCTTGAATGCAGCCCGGCGGAGACGTAGCGCTCCAGCTCGGCCTCGTCGTAGGCGAATCCGGAACCGAGGCCGCCCATGGTAAATGAGGGACGCACGACCACGGGATAGCCGAGATCTTGGGCATGGAGTTTGGCCTCGTCGAGAGTGTGCGCGATGTGCGAACGTGCCACATCGGCACCGGCAGCAAGAACCAAGTCTTTGAACAGTTGGCGGTCTTCGCCCTTGCGGATGGCTTCGACCTTGGCGCCGATGAGTTCGACGCCGTGCCGCTCCAGCACTCCGGCCTCGTGCAACGCGATCGCCGCGTTCAAAGCGGTCTGGCCGCCGAGGGTCGGCAGAATGGCGTCTGGCCGTTCTTTGATGATGATCGTTTCGAGAATGTCGGTCGTGATCGGCTCCAGGTAGGTCGCGTCAGCGAAATCTGGGTCGGTCATAATCGTCGCCGGGTTCGGGTTGAGCAGAATCACCCGCACCCCCTCGGCGCGCAGCACCCGGCACGCTTGAGTGCCCGAGTAATCGAACTCCGCAGCTTGACCAATCACAATCGGGCCAGAGCCGATGACCAGCACACTGTTGATATCGGGACGTTTCGGCATTACTTGGTCTCCTGGATGTTCTGGTGGGCCACGACCATGTCTCTGAAGCGGTCGAACAGGTAGTTGGCATCGTGCGGGCCGGCCGCCGATTCCGGGTGATATTGCACCGAGAATGCCGGGATGTCGAGGCAGTTGAGTCCTTCGACCACATTGTCGTTGAGGTCGATATGACTGACCTCAACCCGGCCGAAACCAGCGGCCGATTCGCTCACCCGGTCGATGGGTGCATCCACCGCAAAGCCGTGGTTGTGCGCCGTGATCTCCACTCGGCCGCTCGAGCGGTCGAGCACCGGCTGGTTGATCCCGCGGTGGCCGAACGGCAATTTGTAGGTCGTGAATCCAAGTGCCCGACCGAGCAGTTGATTCCCGAAGCAAATACCGAAGTAGGGCATTCCGGCGCGAAGCAACTGTTGCAGCAGCTCGACGTGGCGGTCGCTTGAGGCTGGGTCGCCTGGTCCGTTGGAGAAGAACAGCGCGTCAGCACCCAGCGCAAGCACCTCCTGCGCGGTCACGGTCTGCGGCAGCACAATGACATCGAAGCCGCGTTCGGCCAAGTAGTGCAGTGTCGAGCGCTTGACGCCAAGGTCGAGCACCGCGACGCTCCCGACGCGCTGGCCTTGTGCCGGCAACTCGTATGGTTCGGCCGTTGAGACGTCGCCGGAGAGGTTCCGGCCGGTCATGGCCGCCGATTCGTTCACCAGGCGAAGCTGCTCGGCGGCATCGAGTTCGAAGGCCGCGCCGGAGAATATCCCGGCACGCATCGACCCGCGATCACGCAGCCGACGGGTCAGTGATCGGGTGTCAATGCCGCTGATTCCGACGACTCCAGCGGATTCGAGGTCGTCGTCGAGGCTGCGCTGAGCGCGGTGGTTGGACACCAGGCGTGACGGGTCGCGCACGACATACCCAGAGACCCAAATCTTGGCCGACTCGAGGTCCTCGTCGTTCATTCCGGTGTTTCCGATGTGCGGGGCGGTCATCACCACAATTTGGCCCGCGTAGGAGGGATCGCTCAGCGTCTCCTGGTAGCCCGACATTCCGGTGGCGAACACGGCTTCGCCGAAGGTGTGGCCAATGCTGCCGTAGGCATCGCCGTCGTAGCGGGTGCCGTCTTCGAGGACGAGGACAGCGGGTTCTGGGCGGCTCATTCGTTCTCCGTTGGGCTGGCGCTCGACGTGAGCAGGGTGGATGGGGAAATCTGGTTCAGTGCATCGAGTACGCGCCGGTGCGCCGCTGCGTCTTGCACGCGTAGGTAACTCTCAAGGGCGAGTGCGGTGTTGTCCGCGCTCAGCCAGGCAAGTGCGATCAGCCCGTCTTCAGCGACGCCGCGATCAATGGCCCATGAGGCGTTGCGTGCGCCGCGCAGGCGCGCCGCGGAGATCCACAGGGTCGGTTCACCGCGCAGCTGGAGTTGAATACCTTCGGCCGCAACGAGGAGCGTCCCTTTGGCGCGGAATGCCAGACCGCGCGGGGTGCGGCGCTCAAGCGGCTCGCCGGCCGAGGTGGTCGCCAGATGCGTGAGCTCACCTTCCCAGAGCGCTGTGCCCAGTTCGAACGACGGCTCACTGACGGTCAGTTGCGCGTCACGGTTCACTCGGCGCGTCCATGAGCGTCGCATCAGCACCAAGGCGAGTGCGATGACGACGATGGTGAGAATGAGACCGGGGAGCTTATCCATGGTGTTCCCTTCTGGAGCGGGCGGCTGCGGCAATCTCGACCGGGTCGGCCACGGCCCCATCGAAGTAGCTGAGCACCCCGTGGTGAATGGTCGCGGCCACATCTCCGGCAACTCGATTCCGAAGTATGGGCTGTTCGAGCTCTTGCCAGCGAGCGAGTCGCGACTGACCGTATGGCTCGCGTTCGGGTTGTAGAGCACCAGCTCTGCCGGCGAGCCAACGGCGATGGGCTGGCCGTAGCCGGCGAGCCGACCGATCTGAGCTGGGGTACGAGAGAGCACCCGCTCAACCCCGGCCCAGTCGAGATGCCCGGGAGCGACGAGCGTCGCCTGCACGATCGCAAGCGCGGTTTCGAGGCCAACCATTCCGTTGGCTGCCGCGGCCCATTCGCAGTCCTTTGACTCAAGCGGATGCGGTGCGTGGTCGGTGGCAACAATGTCGATGGTTCCGTCGGCAACCGCCTCGCGCAATGCCTGCACATCCTCGGCCCGGCGAAGCGGCGGATTCACTTTGAACCTGGCGTCATAGCTGGCAACCTCAGCCTCGGTCAGCAGCAGGTGGTGCGGGGTGACCTCGGCCGTGAGGTTGATGCCGCGCCGTTTGGCCCAGCGCACCACATCCACTGAACCGGCGGTCGAGACGTGACACACGTGCAGCCGGGAGCCGACATGTTCGGCGAGCAGCGCATCGCGGGCGATGATCGACTCCTCCGCAACAGCTGGCCAGCCGGCCAGACCAAGTGTGGCTGAGAGCTCACCCTCGTTCATCTGCGCGCCCTCGGTCAACCGCGGATCCTGGGCGTGCTGGGCGACGACGCCGTCGAAGGATTTGACGTATTCGAGGGCGCGGCGCATCAGCCGCGAATCCCAAACGCACATGCCGTCGTCGGAGAATACGCGCACTTTGGCGCGGGAGGCAGCCATGGCGCCCAGTTCGGCCAGTCGTTCACCGGCCAAGCCATGGGTGACGGCGCCGATGGGTTGGACATGCACATAGCCTGCTTCTTCACCGAGTCGGAGCTCCTGCTCAACGACGCCCGCACTGTCGGCGACCGGTGAGGTGTTGGCCATCGCGAACACTGCCGTGAAGCCTCCGCGGGCAGCCGCCTGGGAGCCGGTGAGGATGGTTTCGCTGTGCTCGTAGCCGGGCTCGCGCAGGTGGGTGTGCAGATCCACCAGCCCAGGCAGCGCGATGAGCCCGTTGGCATCGAGCACCCGGGCAGATCCCGAAGGGGTCACTGTACCAACCGCGGTGATGTGACCGTCCTGGAGGAGCAGATCGGCGCGCTCGCCGCTTGGCAGGGTGGCGCCGCTAATCAGTAGCTCAGTCATCGGAGTTCCTCTCGCTTGAGCGCGCCAATGGCGCTGGCGCCGCTGCCGGTGAGCAGCACATAGAGTGCGGCCATGCGGACCGCCACGCCGTTTTGCACCTGGTCAAGAATCACCGACTGTGTCGAATCGGCCGCGAGCGATGCGATTTCGAAACCGCGATTCATGGGCCCTGGGTGCATGATCGTCGTGCGCTCACCAAGTCTGGCGAAGCGTTCAACGGTCAGCCCCCACAGTCGGGAATACTCGCGCTCGTTCGGGAAGTACGAGTCGTTCATTCGCTCACGCTGCACCCGCAGCATCATGACCGCATCCGGCTCGGTGGCAAGTGCCTGGTCAAGGTCGAAGCAGCGCGTGACCGGCCAGCTGTCAATATCGTGTGGCATCAGGGTTGGCGGCGCGACGAGGGTGACCTCGGCACCGAGTGTGCGCAGCAGCCACACATTGGATCGGGCCACTCGGGAGTGCAGCACGTCACCAACGATGACGACTCGCACTCCGTCAAGGGCCGCGCCGCGTGAGGCGCTGCCGTGGATGCGGTGGCGCAGCGTGAAGGCATCCTGAAGGGCTTGCGTCGGATGCTCGTGCGTGCCGTCGCCGCCGTTGAGCACTGCGGCGTCGATCCAACCGGAGTGCGCGAGGGTGTGTGCGGCACCGGATGCCGGATGCCGCAACACCACTGCATCCACCCCAATGGCGGCGAGGGTTTGCACGGTGTCTTTGAGGCTCTCACCCTTTGACACGCTCGAGCCTTTGGCGGCAACGTTCAGGACATCGGCCGAGAGGCGTTTGGCGGCGGCCTCGAAGGACACCCGGGTGCGGGTGGAATCTTCAAAGAACAGGTTGAGCACCGTCTTGCCGCGCAGCGTCGGGAGCTTCTTCACCTCGCGCTGCGAAACCTCAGCCATCTCTTCGGCGATATCGAGGAGCGAAATGGCGGTGTCGCGGCTCAGGTCGGTGGCGCTGAGTAAGTGCTTCATTCGCCGCTCACAATCGTGACTTCGTCAATGCCGTCGAGTTCGCCGATGTGCACCAGAATATGCTCGGCCTCGCTGCTTGGAAGGTTCTTGCCAACGTAGTCAGCTCGAATGGGAAAGTCGCGGTGGCCGCGGTCAACGAGCACGGCCAACTGAACGTTCTTGGCACGGCCGACATCGCTCAGCGCGTTGAACGCGGCGCGAATGGTGCGACCCGAGTAGAACACGTCGTCAACGAGGACGACCGTCGCACCGTCGATGCCGCCGTCGGGGATGCGAGTCTCTTGGGGCGCGCGGGTCGGATGCCGGTCGAGGTCATCGCGGTACATGGTCACGTCAAGCGCACCGGTGGCTGGTCGATTGCCGGAGATGCTGGCGATCTGCTCTGCGATGCGTTCAGCGAGGGCCACGCCTCGAGTGGGAATTCCCAGGAGCACAAGCCGCTCGGCGAGTTGCGGAGACTCAAGAATCTCGTGCGCGATACGGGTCAGTGCCCGAGAGATATCAGCATGCGAGAGCACGGTTCGCTCAGTCATACCGACCTCCTTCCCCGCCTCTCTGGACGGCCTTAAAGGATGCCAACGAACTCAGTCTAGTGCAGCTTGCGGTGTCTGGAATGCGATCTCAGCGCTGCGTTCGCATCACTCGGTTCGATACCGCGCGAATCGGGCGTTGCGCGAATCAGGCGTTGTGCGCGATGGCGTCGAGCACGCCGTTGACGAAACGAGCCGAGTCGTCAGTAGAAAACTCTTTGGCCAATTCAACGGCCTCGCTGATGGCGACCGCGGAATCCACCTCGTCGTTGTAGCGAATCTCCCAGGTGCCCATCCGCACGATCGCTCGATCAACCGCAGGCATCCGCTCAAGGGTCCAGCCATGGGCGTGGCGCACAATAGCCGCGTCGATCGCCGACTGGTGCTCGATCACACCGTCGAGAATGTCACGCGCGTAGGCCCATGATGCCGCGCGCTCGGGCTCAGATGCGGCCCGCTCCGCGGCATCCGCGAGCGCCAGCCCCAATGACTGGCCACGCACATCCGCCGAATACAGCAGATCGAGCGCGCGTTTCCGCGCCTTCGAACGGGCGCTCACTAGTCGGTGACGCGGCCGAGGTACGCTCCGCCATCGCGCGTGTCAACCTTGACCTTCGTGCCGGTTTCGAGGAACAGCGGGACCTGAATCTCGTAGCCGGTCTCGAGGGTTGCTGGCTTCGTGCCGCCGGTTGAACGGTCGCCCTGGAGGCCAGGTTCGGTGTAGCTGATTTCGAGCACGACGGATGCCGGCAAGTCAACGTAGAGCGGGTTTCCGTTGTTGAGCGCGATCGTGACCTGCTGACCTTCGAGCATGAAGTGTGCGGCGTCACCGACGACGGCAGCTGGCACGGTGACCTGCTCGTAGTTGCCGGTATCCATGAAGACGTAGCCATCGCCGTCCTGGTAGAGGTAGCTGTAGTCTCGGCGATCAACGTTCTCGATATCGATTTTGGTGCCGGCGTTATAGGTTCGATCAACGACCTTGCCGGAGACGACGTTCTTGAGCTTGGTGCGCACGAACGCACCGCCCTTGCCAGGCTTGACGTGCTGGAACTCGATGACGCTCCAGAGTTGTCCGTCAATGTTGAGGACGATGCCGTTTTTGATATCCGCGGTGCTTGCCATGCTGTGTGATTCCGTTCGTGATTCTCGCAGCCGGTGCTCAAATTGCCGTCGGCCTCAGACAGTTTAGAGGCTTTGGCGCTGGGGTGCGGTGTGGTTGCGCTCCTATGCCGCGCTCTCACGGAGGAGTTGGGCCAAGGCGAGGCGGTAG
>NMRC01018754.1_pt1 | contig 16953 bp, 18 predicted proteins | sample 1520911 | NCBI WGS metagenome assembly NMRC01 (sample SAMN07342169, study PRJNA393822) | plant metagenome | isolation source: fluid collected inside the plant's | place: USA: Vermont, Morristown, Molly Bog | reverse complement strand
CGCTCCCGTCACCGCGTTGGCGGGCTCACGGATCCGTCGGCCCGCTCAGTAACCGTCGGCCCGCTCAGCCGCAGCTGGCCCGAGCAGCACGGTCGCAATCGCACCGACGCCGAGTCCCTCACCGCTGAGCCCCAGACCGTCCGTGGTCGTGGCTGCCAGATTCACCGGGGCAGCGAGCAGTTCGCCGAGTCGTTGCTCAGCTTCGGCTCGGCGCGGCGCGAGCTTTGGCCGGTTGCCCACGAGCTCGATCGATGCGTTCAGGATGCGCCAGCCGGCCGCCTCAACCCGCTCACGCGCCGCCCGCACAAACACTTCCCCACGCGCCCCGCGAAGCGCGGGTCGTCGGTGCCGAAGAGGCCGCCGATGTCACCCAAGCCGGCTGCGCCAAGCAGCGCATCAACCAGGGCGTGACACACAACGTCGCCATCGGAGTGGCCCTCAAGGCCTGGCTCGCCCGGCCAGTGGAGGCCAGCGAGCCAGAGTTCGGCAGCCGATTCCGTGGCGAAGGCGTGCGCATCCACCCCAACCCCCACTCGGCTGGGGGGCGTTGCCGTTGGCAGCCCATCGAGCTGCTCGGCAGCCCATTGCAGGTCGTCGGCCGTGGTGATCTTGCGCGAGCGAGCATCCCCAGGCACGCTGCGCACCGTGATCCCGTGCTCGATGGCGAGGGTGGCGTCATCGCTGAAGTCGATGGGCTGAGCCGACGCGGCCGAAGCAGCCTGCTCGTAGGCGGCACGCAACTGCTCAAAGACAAAGCCCTGCGGGGTTTGCACGATGCGCAACTGTGCGCGATCAACTGCCCCGAGCACGCGAGCGTCAGCGTCCACCGTGCTCATCGAATCCACCACAGGACGCACTGGAACAACGCCATCACCAGTGCGCGCAACCTCGGCAATGACCTGCTCGAACACGCTGAGCGGGGTGAGCATCCGTGCCGCGTCATGCACGAGCACAATATCGGCGCCCCCGGTCGAGGCAATCGCTTCGAGTCCGGCGCGCACCGACTCACTGCGCGTCGCCCCACCTGCCACAATCGCCGCCGTCACCCCGGCGCGCTTGACAATGCCAAGGCTCTCCCGCAACGAGCCAGCTGGCACCACCACCGCAAGGGTCGAGAGGTTCGGCAGCTGAGCAACCACGCGCAGTGCGTGTTCAAGGATGCTCGCACCAGCGAGCTCAACAAACGCCTTGGCAGTCGCAGCGCCGAGTCGGGTCCCGCTTCCGGCGGCCACAACCACCACCGCGAGGCGTCGTTGAGCCATTGAGAGCTGGGCCAGAAAACTACGAGGCCAGAACCTCGTCGAGCAGCACGGCAGCCTGCTCTTCGTCGGTCTTCTTGGCGAGGGCCAACTCGGAGATCAGAATTTGCCGCGCCTTCGCGAGCATCCGCTTCTCACCGGCCGAAAGACCGCGATCTTGGTCACGACGCCACAGATCCCGAACCACCTCGGAGACCTTGATCACATCACCAGATGCCAGCTTCTCAAGGTTGGCCTTGTACCGGCGCGACCAGTTGGTTGGCTCTTCGGTGAACTCGGCACGAAGCACCTCGAATACTTTCTCGAGACCTTCAGAACCGATCACGTCGCGCACGCCAACGAGGTCAACGTTGTCAGCTGGCACCTCGATCACGAGGGCACCCTGGGTGACGTTGAGCTTCAAATACAGCTTCTCTTCCCCCCGGACGGTGCGCTTCTTTACTTCAGTGATGGTGGCCGCTCCGTGATGCGGATATACGACCGTTTCTCCCACTTCAAACAGCATGAAGTACGTCCTTTCAGCAACTTCCAGGATACCACAGGCACGCTTGTCGGCTTTCGGCCGCGGACGTGATGGACGGTGCCGCTGCGCTAGGCTCGAAGCGACAGAGCTACTGCAACAAGGTGGAGGGCACGTGAAGGCGCGCATCGCGGCAACAACTCTGGTTGCGGCCGGACTGGTACTCGGAATGAGCGGCTGCGGGATGATTACCCCGGTAGCAACCGAGATCAAGTACGACCCCAGCGCTGGGGTCTCGGTGACCCTTGGAGATGTTGCGCTTCGCAACATCCTCATCATCACCGACACCGACGCTGCCGGCGAGAATGACGGCTCGCTGGTGATGACGGCGATCAACACGGGCAGCAGCGATGCCGTTGTGACCGTGCAGTACCTCAGCAACTCGGTGCGTCAGACGCAGACGTTCGATGTGGCTGCTGGGCAGAGCATCGCATTCGGAACTCAAGACACTTCGCCGTTGCAACTGCCGGCGATCAACACTCCCGCCGGTGCGATGCTCAGCGTGTACTTCCAGTCAGGCACTGCCGATGGGCACGAGATTCTGGTTCCGGTGCTCAATCAGTCGATCAGTAGCTACCGCACCCTCGGCCCGACGGCCAGTCCGAGCCCAAGCGCGATTCCGACGAGCCCGGCGAGCCCGACCCCAACGAGCACGCCGTAGTCTTCGGGATGCCGGGGTGGCGCACTATGCGTCGCGCCCGTCGTCTTCCTCAAACCGGTACCCCAAGCCGCGAACGGTCAACAGCATCGTCGGCTCAGACGGCGAGCGCTCGATGCGCGAACGGATGCGCTTGATGTGCACATCAAGCGTCTTGGTGTCGCCAAAGTAGTCACTGCCCCACACCCGATCAATTAACTGCCCGCGAGTGAGTACCCGCCCTGCGTTGCGCATCAAGAACTCAAGCAGGTCGAACTCGCGCAGCGGCATCTGAATCAGCTTGCCGTCAACCTCAACCGTGTGCCGTTCCATATCCATGCGCACCCGGCCAAGTTCCAGCACCTCCGAGTCATGCTGCGGCTCCTCGACTCGGCGTCGCAACACGGCACGCACCCGGGCAATGAGCTCCCGCGACGAATACGGCTTCACCACATAGTCGTCGGCGCCAAGCTCAAGGCCGACCACAATATCCACTTCGCTGTCTTTGGCCGTCAGCATGATGATCGGCACATCGGACTGGGCGCGGATACGACGACAGACTTCGGTGCCCGGCGCCCCCGGCAGCATGAGGTCGAGCAACACCAACTCGGGAGCGAGCGACGCGAATCGGTCAATCGCCAGCTGGCCGTCGTCGATCACGATCACCTCGTAGCCCTCGCTCTCCAACAGAAAGCTCAGCGGCTCGCTCAGGGCAATTTCATCCTCAACTAGCAGGATGCGGGTCATGGTGCTCCTTCAGGTGTGTTCCGGGGCTTGACATCGGCCTCATTCACGGTTTCCGTGGCGTTCTCGCTCACAACCGGAAGCCGAATGGTAAACGTCGACCCTTTGTCCGGCTGCGACCATGCTCGCACATGACCGCCGTGGTTTTGCGCGACGTGTTTGACGATCGAGAGCCCAAGGCCTGAACCGCCAGTGTTGCGCGAGCGAGCCTGATCGACCCGATAGAAACGCTCGAACACCCGGTCGACCTCACCCGACTCCATGCCGATGCCGTGATCGGTCACCGTGATCTCTGCGAAGCCACCGCGCTGGTCAAGGCCAACCCCGATGCGCGAATCTTCATCGGAGTACGCAATGGCGTTGGCCAGGAGGTTGGAAACGGCCGTGCGCAGGCTCTGCTCATCTCCGAGCACCACCAGCTTCTTGTCGAGCGACTCAGCAATGGTGATGTGTTTGGCATCGGCCAACACTTGGTGATCGTCAATGGCTCGCCGCACCAACTTGGCGAGCCGGACCGGTTCGCGCATCTGCGCCATCGCCTCACCCTGCAGCCGGGAGAGCTCGATCACCTCTTCGGTGATGTGACCGAGCCGCTCAGCCTCCTGTGCCAGCCGCCGGTTGAAGCGACGCACGGTATCCGGGTCATCCGCCGCCCGGTCGATCGCTTCAGAGATCAACCGAACGGATGCCGTTGGCGTCTTGAGCTCGTGGCTGATGTTGGCGACGAAGTCGCGTCGAACCGCCTCCAAGCGGTCTTCCTCACTGCGATCGAACGCCAACACCACCATGTAGCGAGCACCGATGCGCGCTCCGTGCAGGCTGAGCCGACGCTCCGTAATCGGAAAGGTCTCACCCTGGAGCAAAATGTCGTGCTCATAGTCGTAATCGGAGCGGCGCACGTCGGCGACGAATGCGGCGACCTCGGCGCGCACGTTGCCGCGCTTATCGAGCAGACCGAGTTCGATCGCCGCTTCATTGATTCGCAGCACATTGTTCGAAGGGTCAAGCACCAGACCAGCTGCATCGAAGGCATCGAGCATTTCGTCGACACCCTCGGGAATCTCTGGGCTGGCGATGCTCGCAGCGGCTCGGCCTCGGCGATGGGCGAGCTCAAATAGGAACATGAAGCCAGCTCCAACCAGCGCGCCGAGCGCCAAAGCGGCAATCGTCAGCCACGCGGATTCCATAGGGTTTAGCGTAGACAGTCCAAGTGGCGTCGTGTCACCTCATTCCGTTGGGAACTGTTTGGCCGGTCGCCACCATCCGTTAACCTTGGCTAGGCACCCTTGGGGTGAAGTGCGGAGACGACCGCAACGAAAGGAGTCGCGCTGTGCGCGAAGTATTCCAGCAAGAGCTGCAGGAAGTTCAGCAGCGACTTGGCGAAATTGCGCGCCTCGTTGCAGAGTCGATTGAGAAGGCCACCATTGCCTTCAACGACTCAAATGTGACCCTCGCAGAAGAGGTCATTGCCAATGACGACCAGATCGACGCGCTGGCGCTCTCGCTCGATGAGCACGCCATCCAGATTCTGGCGCGGCAAGCCCCGGTGGCACGCGACCTGCGAATTGTGGTGAGTGCGCTGCGCATCTCGGCCTCGCTTGAGCGAATGGGTGACATGTCGAGCCACATTGCGCAGTTGACCCGCTACCGGTTCCCCGACAAAGTCATCCCCAAGTCGCTGCGGCCAACGTTCCGCGACATGGGTGAGATTGACGTCAAGATTGCCCGCACCCTGGTCGAGCTGTTGGAAACCGAAGACCTGCGCTACGCCAACAAACTACGTGACCTCGACGACAAGGTCGACGAACTGCATCTGCGAGTCTTCGACACCGTGCTCGGCGAGAAGTGGAAGGGCGAGGCGACCGAAACCGTCGACGCAACCCTGGCAAGCCGATACCACGAACGCTTCGCCGACCACGCCGTCACCATCGCCAAGAAGGTTGCCTACCTGGCGACCGGCGACTGGGACCCGGACCACGTGACGTCCGAAGAGGAATAAGCCGAGCACCCCGATTAGGGTTGTGAGTATGACTGCGCCATATACGCTCGTTCTTCTCCGCCACGGCAACTCGGAGTGGAATCAACAGAACCTGTTCACCGGATGGGTGGATGTTCGGCTCTCCGATCAGGGTAAAACCGAGGCACAGCGTGCCGGAGAACTGCTCGCGAGCGCCGGTGTGCTTCCTGAGGTGCAGCACACCTCATTACTGTCACGAGCGATCCAGACCGCAAACATCGCCTTGGACGCCGCTGACCGGCTGTGGATCCCGGTGCGTCGTTCCTGGCGACTCAACGAGCGCCACTACGGGGCGCTGCAAGGCCTCGACAAGGCGGAAACGCTCGAGAAGTACGGCAACGAGCAGTTCATGCTGTGGCGACGCTCATTTGACGTTCCGCCACCACCGATCGACGCAAACTCAGAATGGTCGCAGAACGACGACCCGCGCTACGCGGGCATTGAGGTGCCAGCGACCGAGTGTCTCAAAGACGTGATCGAGCGGATGCTGCCCTACTGGCACGACGACATCATCCCCGATCTGCGAGCAGGCAACACGGTACTCGTCACGGCACACGGCAACTCGCTGCGAGCACTGGTGAAGCATCTCGATCGCATCAGCGACGAAGACATTGCCGAACTGAACATTCCCACCGGCATCCCACTCGTCTACCGCCTTGGCGAAGACTTCCTGCCGCTGGGCCCAGGGGAATATCTCGACCCGGCCGCCGCAGCAGCCGGTGCCGCAGCGGTCGCCTCGCAAGGCCACGCGAAGTAACCGCACCCCGTCGGTGACGCAGGCCTACCCAGGCTGACCCAGGCTGACCCAGGCTCAGTCGAGGGCGGCCAAGGAGGCACGGGCGTTGTCGAGCGACATCCCGGTTGCAACGAGGGCGTCGATCACGTACGGGCGGACCGCATAGACCACACTGTCCTCCAGTGCGCTGGCATCGACGCCGAGCACCTCGCTCGCATCCAAATGCTTGGCGAGTTCAAGCAGGGCGTGGCGAGCCGTCGGCATCGCGGTGTAGTCGTCAATGCTCGCGCTCAGCAGATCAATCGCGGTCGCAAGTTGCCGAGCGATCGCGGCGATCCGAGGCTCGATGCGACCTTGCAACACCAAGTACTCGGCCCGCCGGGCCAGCACCCGAAGATTACGAGTCGCCAGGTCAACCGGCCCAACCATGCCGACCAGCCGATCAAACTCGCTGCGCCGCCGCCAGTAGAACGGAGAGACTCGCGCAATCGCGGTGCCGGAATCGACCGAGTCGCGCCAACTCTCCATGAGTGCGCTCGTGCCCCGTGCACGAACCAGTGCCTCCGTCGCCAACTGAGAATCACCACGTTCGAGCGCCTGAGCCAAATCACCAAGCACGCCGACATGCGCATCGAGCACCCGACGACCACCCCGACTCGCCGCACCCCACGGGTTCCGCGGCAACAGCGCCGTGGCCAACACCGCCACCGCACCGCCAATGAGCGCGTCAACCGACCGGATGAACGGGCCGCCGAGCGCCGGAGGACTCAACATGACCAGGCTGCACTGCACCGCGGCCGAAAGCGCAAAGGCCGCTTTGGGTGAAACGAAGCGAGCCAGCGCAAGAGTGATGGTCAGCGCCAAAGCAAAGACCCAGATCGCCCCACCAAGCCACAATTGCAACAGTTCGGCCAGGGCGATACCGAGCGTCATCGCAACGGCCGTCTCCAGGACACGCACCGGCCGGGCATCCCCGACAAAACCGAGAGAAGAGATGGGCAGCAATGCGGCGATGAGCGGAACACTCTGGTGCAGCAGGGCTTGAGCGAGCAGATAACTGACCGTTGCGGCGATGACGATCTGCACGATCGCCGGCGTTGAATCGCGCAAGCGAACCCAGTCGGCCTGCAGGCGCGGTCGGAGCGCAGAACCGGCCACGCTCAAGCGAGGCGCCCGGCTCACGTCCGAATGCCCAGCCGCGGAAACCGCGGAATGTCGATCGTTGGGCCAGCATCCGCCGGCACCACCGCCTGCTGAGTTGCCGCAATCGCCGAGCCCTCGTGCCGCACCTCGAGCGTCAGCTCGATGGGAACGGCACGCTTGACGAGCGCGAGCGCAATCGGACCGAGTTCGTAGTGTTGCGCCGAAGAGCTGACCCGACCAATCAGTCGGGGCTCGCCGTCGGGCTTGAGCCCCCACACCTCGTCGCCAGCGCTCGGCAGCACCGAATCTGAGCCATCCAGGTGCAATAGCACCAGGCGGCGCGGCGGGCGGCCCAGATTGTGCAGCTTCGCAACCGTTTCTTGACCGCGATAGCAGCCCTTGTTCAGGTGCACGGCCGTGCGCAACCAATCGAACTCGTGCGGCAGTGCCTTCTCATCGAGGTCGGCAGCATCGGGGCGTCCCGCCGCGATGCGCAACGCCTGCCACGCCAGCAGACCGGCAATGGGAACGGATGCGCCTTGCAGCCCAATCAGCAGCTCAGCAATCCGATCACGCGGCACGATCCACTCGACGGCGTTCCAGCGCTGCTCGCTCGACTGCTGGCCATTCGAAGCGGGCTCCGTCGCCGCGCTGGCGTAGGCAAAGCCGCCCGCTGCCACCTCGGGCCACGGGTCACGCCAGGCCAAGGCGGAGCCCAACAGTTCGGTGAGCCCCCTCGGCTGGCCAATCTGGCTGAGCACAGCGAACTGATCGGAAACGTCACTGATGCGCACCTCGAGGCGAAAGCGCATCCGATCGAGCCAATTGTGCGCCGCGGCTGCGCGCTGCGCATCGACAATGAGCCAGCTCGCCTCGCCATCATCGATGACGTGCAGCACCTGCTCGATGTGACCGTGCGGGTCAAGGATGAGGGTTTCGGCTGACTCCCCCGGCTTCAGCCCAGCAAGTGCTTGCGAGCTGAGCGAGTCAAGCCAACTCAGTCGATCTGCACCATCGAGCCGCAGCACTCGCAGATCATCGCGGGGCACCACGCCACCAGAGGCGAGGGCGGCTTGTTCAACGAACAGATTGCCGAAGTGCAACACCGCGGTTGCGCGCCCGGAAGCTGCCGAGTCTTCGGAGGCCGAGACGGCGCCGGGCAGATCGGCGAAGCTGCGCATCCGGCTTAGCGCTGGCCCTTGAAGAGTTTGTACAACACAACACCGCTGATGCAGGCAATCGAAATACTGGCAATGACCAACAGTCCGGTGAAGAACAGCTCAAGGGCAAGCAGACCCGATTCATTCATGAGGCCAGTCTACCTAATCAGCGTGATCAATCCGCCGACCGCCAACGGCAATAAGGCGCCCAGCATGCTCAGCCGCGCACGATCGAGAAATCCGGCCGGCTGCCGAGTCGCCAACTGTGCAAGGAAGGTGAGCAACACGCTGGCCACCAGCACAATGCTGAGCCACTGGATGCGTTCCCCATCCGGCCGAAGCAGTGCAGCGACCACGCCAGCACAGACCACCAGCCAGACCGGAATCACACTCCATTGCCACGGCATCGGCCGCGGTGGAGTGGGTTCGGCTGGATCAGTGCTCACCCATCCATCCTGACACTTTCTCGGCCATTGCGGCGAAGCAGGCCGGAAATACGCAAGAAACAATGGCGCGTAGACTAACCGGACACATCACAACGTCAGGGGTGAGCATATGGCGCAGCTACTCGTCCTTACGTCGGAAGTTGGCAGCGACGCTCTCCCGGCCCTCGCACTGCTGCCACATCGCGCCCGGCAGATCCCCGCATCACCGGAGCAACTCGTGCGCGCCCCCGATGCTGACCTGGTGTTTCTTGACGCTCGAACGAACCTCGCCGGCACCAAAGCATTGAGCCAAATCCTGCGCACCACCGGGTTATCGGTGCCGCTCGTACTCATTGTGACCGAGGGCGGCTTGGCCGCGGTGAGCCCCGACTGGGGCGCGGACGATGTGGTGTTGGAAACGGCCGGACCGGCCGAACTGGATGCGCGCATCCGACTCGCCCTCGGCCGGGTGCGGATCGAAGAGACCGCGACCGAGATCAGCACCTCAGGGGTCGTCATCGACGAGGCGAGCTACACCGCTCGAGTGCACGGTCGGCCGTTGAACCTCACCTACAAAGAGTTCGAACTGCTGCGCTTCTTGGCCGCGCATCCTTCGCGCGTGTTCACCCGCGAGCAGTTGCTCAGCGAGGTGTGGGGCTACGACTACTTTGGTGGCACTCGCACGGTGGATGTGCACGTTCGGCGCCTGCGCGCCAAGCTCGGTGACCTCGAGAACCTGATCGGAACCGTGCGCAATGTCGGCTACCGCTTCACCGCAATCGAACAAGAACACCCCGTTCGTTAACCTTCGCTGGCAAGATAGCCCTATGACCGGCCAAGCGAGCTCCTCAAATTTGCGCGAGACCAACCTGATTGCCACGAACCTGAGCAGCAACGATCTCGATGATGACTTCGACGAGTTCGAGCTCGAGAATGCTCCAGAGTTGCCACGCGAGCGCTTTCTCGATCGCGAACTGAGCTGGCTAGCCTTCAACCAGCGCGTCCTCGAACTGGCCGAGGACCCCAGCCTCCCCGTGCTCGAGCGAGCGAACTTCCTCGCGATCTTCGCCAGCAACCTTGACGAGTTCTTCATGGTCCGAGTCGCCGGCCTCAAGCGCCGCATCGACACCGGTATCGCGCTGCCAACCAATGTCGGTCGCGCCCCGAGCGATGTGCTCGCCGACGTGTCGGAGCGCGCACAGCAACTCCAAGTGCGCCATGCCAAGGCCTACCACGAGCTGGTCAGGCCAGCGATGGACGACGGCGGAATCCACATCATCGGCTGGCAAGACCTCAGTGACGACGAACTCGCCTACCTCGCCGAATACTTTGCAGGGCAGGTGTTCCCGGTCCTCATGCCGCTCGCGGTAGACCCGGCGCATCCCTTCCCGTACATCTCCGGCCTCTCACTCAACCTCGCCGTCAGCGTGCGCAACCCCAAGACCGGCAAAGAAGAATTCGCCCGGCTGAAAGTGCCGCAAATGCTGCCGCGATTCGTGCAAATTGCCGAGCGAGCCGGAATGGGTGCCCGCTACCTGCCACTCGAAGAACTCATCGCCAACCACCTGGGCGAACTCTTCCCCGGCATGGAAGTCATCGACCACCACGTCTTCCGGGTGACCAGGAACGAAGACGTCGAGATCGACGAAGACGAATCAGAGAACCTCATCAAGGAACTCGAGAAAGGTCTGCTGCGCCGCCGATTCGGCCCGCCCATCCGGCTCGAAATCACCGACGATATGGATGCGCGCACCCTTGAACTGCTGATGCGCGAACTCGACATCAGCAGCCAGGCGGTCATTCGCCTCCCCGCCCCGCTCGATCTGCGCGGCCTCTTCGCCCTCAGCGGCATCGACCGGCCCGAACTGCACTATCCGGCACACCTGCCCACCACCAATGTGCAACTGCTGCCAAGTGAGACCAACCAGGCGGCCGACATCTTCGCCTCCATTCGGCGCGGGGATGTGCTCCTGCACCACCCATACGAATCATTCGCCACGAGCGTGCAAGCGTTCCTCGAACAGGCCGCAACCGACCCGTACGTGCTCGCCATCAAGCAGACGCTGTACCGCACCTCGGGTGACAGCCCGATCATCCAAGCGCTCATTGATGCGGCCGAGGCCGGCAAACAGGTGCTCGCGCTCGTTGAGATCAAAGCTCGCTTTGATGAGCAGGCCAACATCGACTGGGCGCGCAAACTTGAGCGGGCAGGCGTGCATGTCGTCTACGGCATCGTCGGGCTCAAAACCCACTCCAAACTCGCCCTGGTCGTGCGCCAAGAACACGGAAAACTCAAGCACTACTGTCACATCGGCACCGGCAACTACAACCCGAAAACCAGCCGCATGTACGAAGACCTCGGACTGCTCACCGACGATGAGACCATCGGCCAGGACCTCACCCGGCTGTTCAACGAACTCTCCGGCTACGCCATCGAGAAGAAGTTCAAGCGCATGCTCGTTGCGCCACGCTACCTGCGCAAAGGTCTGCTCAAGCGCATCTCGGCCCAGGCCGAGCTGGCGGCGGCTGGAAAACCCTCTGGCATCCGGATCAAGCTCAACTCGATCGTCGACGAAGCGATCATTGATGCGCTGTATCGGGCCTCGCAAGCCGGTGTGCCGATTGAGCTATGGGTGCGCGGCATCTGCTCACTCCAACCGGGAGTGCCAGGGTTGAGCGAAACCATTCGGGTGCGCTCAATTCTCGGTCGCTACCTGGAGCACTCGCGGGTGTTTAGCTTCGGTGTCGGTGACGAGCAGCAGGTCTTCATCGGCTCGGCTGACATGATGCACCGCAACCTCGATCGCCGCATCGAGGCGCTCGTAGAGCTGACCGAGCCCGAGCATGTGCGCCGAGTCAACGAAATGTTCGATCTGGCCATGGATGACGGCACGAGCGCGTGGGACCTCGAATCGAACGGCACCTGGACCCGCAACAGCAACGCCGATTGGGAAAAACCGCTGATCGACCTGCAGAATGAGATGATGCAGCGAGTCAGCCAACGAGGGCGAACTAGTCGACGATGAGTGAAAAAGCGGTCTACGCCGCCGGTGCGGTGCTCTGGCGTGAAATCGATGGGAAAGTTCACATTCTGGTTGTCCACCGGACCCAGTACGGTGACGTCACCATCCCAAAGGGCAAAGTCGACCCTGGCGAGACGCTGCCGCAAACCGCGGTGCGTGAAATTGCGGAAGAGACCGGCATTCAAGTGGTGCTTGGCGTACCGCTGGGCATCTCTCGGTACTTCCTCGCCAACGGCCGCGAGAAGATCGTGCACTATTGGGCGGCCAAAGCCACTGAGAAGGCGATACTGCGCTCAACCTTCGTGCCCAACGGCGAGATTGCCGCGCTCGAATGGGTCACCATCAAGAAAGCGCGCAGCTACCTCAGCTACCCGCCAGATGTCGAGATTCTCAACGCCTTCGCCCAGCTGGTCGAACAGGAAGTGACCGACACCTTCGCCCTCATCGTGGTGCGCCACGGCAAAGCCGAGACGCCAAGTCACGAACGCCAGGACAGCCAACGCCCGCTCACCGGGCGCGGAGTCGCGCAAGCCGCAGGACTCGTCGAGACGGTCGCGGCCTACGGGCCGAAACGCATCGTGTCGAGCACGGCGGTGCGTTGCGTGAGCACCGTGACCCCGCTTGCCGTCGCCCTCGGCCGCGAGATCGAGCGCACTGAGCTGATCAGCCAGGCAGCGTATGAAGCCGGGAACTCTGATGTGCGCCGACTGGTCGGGAAACGCATCCGGGCCCGCAAGACCAGCGTGCTGTGCTCGCACGGACCGGTGATCCCCGAGATACTGTTCGAGATCGCGCTCGCCACCGGCACCCGTCTCAGCGCCGAAATCCACGAAGCCGCCCAACTCGAAACAGGCGCCTTCAGCGTCGTTCACCTTTCGGCAACCCATCCGGCCTCGGGCATCATCACCATTGAAAGCTACCCGCCGCAGGCATAGCGCGGCATCGAGCACATCCGCCGCTCGGATCGTTCACCTCGTGTTTACCGAGCACGCCCAAACTGGCTACCTCCGGCGTTTAGCGTCACTGCCGACGGGCCAACTGGTCTGTTCTGCTCTCACACGGAAGGCATCACCATGCGTATTCGCGCTGGACTCTCCATCGCCACATCGCTCTTGGTCGCTGTCGCACTCGCTGGCTGCGCCAGCGACGGCAGCACCCCCACCACCACCACTTCAGCCAGTGTCGACTACAGCATCGACGCCTCGCTGAGCGGCACGATTGCCTCCGGCGGCTCAAGCGCCCAGGGCAACGCGCAGGCGGCCTGGACTACGGCTTACAACGCCACTGCGAAGAACGTCACCATCAACTACGACAAGTCCCAGGGCTCGGGCGGCGGCGTGACCAACTTCTTGGCTGGCGCCTACGACTTCGCTGGCTCTGACGCCCCCCTGACCGCCGATCAGACCACCCAGTCGAAGAGCCTGTGCAGCGCCGGAGCGGTCAACATTCCGGTGTACCTCGACGGTGTCGCGGTTATCTTCAACATTCCTGGCGTGACCTCGCTGAAGCTCAGCGGTGCAACCATCGCCAAGATCTTCAACCTGAAGATCACCGACTGGTCTGACCCGGCGATCACCGCCGACAATGGCACCGCACTGCCGGCCGGCCCGATCACCACGGTCGCCCGCTCCGACGGCTCGGGAACCACCACGAACTTCTCCAACTACCTGGCCGCAACGCAGTCGGCGGACTGGCCGTACCCAGCTGGCAAGAACTGGCCAGTCTCCGGCAACGTCTCGCTGCAGAAGGGCGGCTCGGGCGTGGTCTCGACCGTGCAGTCCGGTAGCGGAACCATCGGCTACGCCGACCACTCAGCGATCGGTAGCCTGAACTCGGTGGCGATCATCCAGGGCGGCACCGCGGTTCCGTTCAGCGCAGCCTCCGTGGCGAACACCTTCTCGCAGGCAGCCGTTGCAACCCCGAACGGTGTGGCCGGCGACCTGTCGCAGAAGTTCGACTACAGCAAGCTCACCTCGAGCACCTACCCGATTCCGCTGCTGTCATACGCGATCGTCTGCACCTCCTTCAAGACCAGCGCGCAGGCCACGCTCACCAAGTCGTACCTTGGCTTCGTGACCAGCACCCTTGGTCAGAACGTTGCCGCCAAGAACGCTGGCTCGGCACCCCTGCCAACCAGTATCTTGAAGCAGGCCGCCGAAACCTTGGCTGCCATCAAGTAACACCCTCGGATGTGCCCGCCTCCCCAGCGGGGCGGGCACATCCACCCCGAACGCTCCGGTCATCCGGGCGCTCAACCAGGTCATGAACGTCAGAACCGTCGTAGGGAAATAGATGCCGGAGTCGATGAGCGTCACACCGCCACAGCTCGACACGAACCCAGCTGCCGGTAAGCCACAGGATGCTGGCAACCCGGGAGTGAACCGGATCAGCTCCAAGCGCCGTCCAGGCGATGCGGCCTTCTTCGGGCTCTCCATGGCCTCGGCGATCTCGATCATGGCGATCCTGGCCGGAGTTGCGATCTTCTTGATCGTGCAAGGCCTCCCGGCCATCACCGCAAACTGGGCCACTCAGCCCGATCTGAACGGCATCCCAAACCCGGCCCACACGCCGTGGTCCAGCTTCTGGGAATACGTTGCACCGCTGCTCTGGGGGAGCCTCTGGTCGGCACTCATCGCACTCGTGCTTGGCGCACCGGTCGCGATCGGGATTGCACTGTTCATCTCGCACTATGCGCCCCGACGGCTCGCGAGTTCACTCGGCTACCTGATCGATTTGCTCGCCGCAGTCCCGTCAATTGTCTTCGGCCTCTGGGGCATCATCGTGATTCGCCCCTTCCTCCTGCCTCTGTCACACTTCCTCAACGAGTACTTCGGCTGGATCCCGCTGTTCAGCGGGCAGGTTTCGTCGACCGGATCCACGATGCTCGCCGGTGGTGTGGTGCTCGCGGTCATGATTCTGCCGATCATCACGGCAATCACGCGCGAGGTGTTCTTGCAGACACCGCGACTGAACGAGGAAGCGGCACTCGCACTCGGCGCAACCCGCTGGGAGATGATTCGCCTCGCCGTGTTGCCGTACGCGCGCAGCGGCATGGTCTCGGCCACACTGCTTGGCCTTGGCCGGGCACTCGGCGAAACGATGGCCATCGCGCTCATCATCTCGCCAAGCATCCTGTTCTCGGTCAATTTGCTGACCGAGGGCTACAACTCGCAGACCATTGCCGCCAATATTGCGCTGAACTTCCCGATCGCTACCGAGATCGGTCGCTCGGCACTCGTTGGCACCGGGCTCATGCTGTTCGTGGTATCGCTTGCCGTGAACATTTTGGCGCGCTACATCGTCTCGGTGAGCGGACCGAAGACAGAACAACGTCGGAAGAGGGGAAAGCGCTCGTGAGCACTGAGCTGTTGACTGACCGCGCGCTCGAGCTGACCAGCGGGCAACTCCCCCGCCGGATCGACCTGATTGTGCTCGCCGGCTCTGCGGCGTTCGTCGCGATCGTCTCGCTGCTCCTGCAGCACTTCAACGTGGCCGTGTGGCTCGTGGTGAGCGCACTCATCTACCTGATTGCCATCGCCGTCATCGCATCCATGTTCGAGAACCGGCGCAAAGCCAAAGATCGCGTGATCCGCGGCCTCGTGACCAGCGCGTTTGTGCTGGCGATGGCACCGTTGGTCTCCACCCTCTGGACGGTCGCGGCCAAGGGGCTCGGCGTACTGAACTGGAACTTCGTGACCCAGGTCGGCGGCTCGAAGTTCGACCCCGAAACGCTCGCCGTCGTCAATTCGCCCGGCGCACTGCAAGCTGTGGTCGGCACGCTCATCATCACCGGCATCGCCACGATCATCTCGGTGCCAATCGGCATTCTGACGGCGATCTACCTGACCGAGTACGCGCAGCCGAACAATCCGCTGCGGCGCACGGTTACCTTCCTGGTCGATGTCATGACGGGCATCCCCTCGATCGTTGCCGGTCTCTTTGCCTTCTCGTTCTTTGTGCTGCTGCTCGGACCGAAGAACGCATTCAGCGGATTCTCGGCATCGGTCGCACTCAGCGTGTTGATGATTCCGATTGTGGTGCGCTCAACCGAGGAGATGCTGCGGCTGGTGCCGCACGAACTGCGCGAGGCATCCTTGGCGCTCGGTGTTCCTCGCTCGACCACCATCATCAAGGTCGTGTTGCGCACGGCGGCCAGCGGCATCGTGACCGGTATCGTGCTCGCCATCGCGCGCATCGTTGGTGAGACCGCTCCGATCTTCATCGCGGCGAGCTTCACCGACAACTTCAACTCCAACCCGTTCAACGGCCCCATGCAAACGCTTGCCGTGCAGGCGTATACCAGCTACAGCTTCCCAGGCGCCGACATCGACGCATCCCAGGCGCAAGCGTGGGGCTCGGCGCTGCTGCTGGTGATTCTGGTCATTATCTTCAACCTCATTGCCCGCATCGTCGCGAGAGTATTCGCGCCGAAGACCCGCTAAGCAAGGAACCGTACGTGTCGAAGCGCATCGAAGTCAACAACCTCAACGTGTACTACGGCGACTTTCTCGCCGTGGAAGATGTTTCACTCACCATCGAGCCCCGCACGGTGACCGCCTTCATCGGTCCATCCGGCTGCGGCAAGTCGACCTTCCTCCGCACACTGAACCGCATGCATGAGGTGATTCCGGGTGCGACCGTGCAGGGTGAGGTGCTCATCGACAACCAGAATCTGTATGCGCCCGGCGTTGACCCGGTGCTGGTGCGCCGGCACGTCGGCATGGTCTTTCAGCGGCCGAACCCGTTCCCGACGATGAGCATCGCTGAGAACGTGCTCGCTGGCGTGCGACTGAACAGTTCGAAGCTGGCGAAATCGGACGCTGAGGCTCTCATCGAGCAGTCGCTGCGTGGAGCAAACCTGTGGAACGAAGTCAAGGATCGGCTCGACAAGCCAGGGGCTGGCCTGTCCGGTGGGCAACAACAACGGCTCTGCATTGCCCGCACGATCGCCGTCAAGCCGGACGTCATTCTCATGGATGAACCGTGCTCGGCCCTCGACCCAATCTCCACCCTCGCGATTGAAGACCTGATCGAGGAACTCAAGAGCGAGTACACCATCGTGATCGTGACGCACAATATGCAGCAGGCTTCGCGGGTGAGTGACAAGACGGCGTTCTTCAATATCGCCGGCACCGGCATGCCCGGCCGACTGATCGAGTACAACGAAACCAACACGATCTTCTCGAACCCGACCGAGCAGGCGACCGAAGACTACGTCTCGGGTCGCTTCGGCTAATCGGGACCAGCGCGGCAGTTGTGCGCGGTGACGGCTGACGCCAACTCGCGCTA
>NMRC01021786.1_pt1 | contig 17140 bp, 19 predicted proteins | sample 1520911 | NCBI WGS metagenome assembly NMRC01 (sample SAMN07342169, study PRJNA393822) | plant metagenome | isolation source: fluid collected inside the plant's | place: USA: Vermont, Morristown, Molly Bog | reverse complement strand
CCTCGCTCCGGTGGGATGCGCACCATGCAACTGCGGTTGTCGAGCCCCCAGTTGGCCCGATATGGCGCAAGGGTGTCTGGACCGAGTCGCCGGTAGGCGTTGACCGTCGGGTTGGTCAACGCGGTCAACCCCGCGGCATTGGCGGTGATGCCGGCAATGAGCGACTTCGCCACCTGGGAGAGCCCAGCTCCGCCGTCGTGCATCTGGTTCACGCCATCGAGGTCGGTCACTGAGAAGTGCAGGTGGAAGCCGCTGCCACCCTCGTCGCTCCACGGCTTGCCGACGAAGGTTGCCAGTTTGCCCTCGCGGAACACCACATCTTTGATCGCGCTCTTCAACAGGAAGGTGCGGTCAGCCGCATTCAGCGCCTCACCGTGCCAGAGGTTGATCTCGTACTGGCTTGGACTGAACTCGTGGTTGCCAGCAAACACCTGGATGTTCAGCTGGTCAACCATGCGCAGCAGGTGCAGGAAGGTGCCGTTCGGGTCAACCATGGCGCCCGTCGTGTAGACCTGTCCGAGCTGATTGTGGCTGCGCTTCCAGCCGCCCTCACCGTCGGGTGATGCGATGTAGAACTCGAGTTCCGGTCCGACCACCGGGCGCAGCCCGAGCGACTCGTACTCGCGGATCACCTTCCGCAGCACGGTGCGCGGCGAGAACTGGTTTTCGGTGCCGTCTGGGTTGTACGCGTCGCCAAGCGCATAGGCGACACCGGGCTCCCATGGCAGTTCGACGATGGTGCTTGCGTCGATTTGAGTGACGAGGTCTTGCAGGCCGTCGGATGCGATGCCGCCAGCATCGAGCACATCGCCGCGCGTGCTCGTGACCCACACCCCCTGGCAGAAGGTCGGGCCGTTGTGCGCCCCCTTGTCGAGCTGACTGACCAGCAGGTCTTTCGACCGGGTGACGCCGATGACGTCGGGGTAGATGACACGAAGCACATCCACCTCGCGCTGGATCAGATCAGCACGCAGGGCCGCAATATCGAGGGCCATAGCAACTCCTTTGTCGCTCACTCAAGAGATCGTTTGGTTACGAACGAAAGTACTCTATTCTGGTGCCCAGTGCATCCGCAACGATGTCATATGCGACACCGTTCGCTGTAGGGGATGTAGCCTCGCAGCTGCATCCAATATTCCACCAATCGAAGGGCGGCAATGAAGGCACTCATCGTTGAACACGACCACATTTCTCCTCCGGGTTTCGTCGCCGAACGGCTCGAACAACACGGCTTCGATGTCGTCGAAACGCTCGTCGTTCCAGCGGCATCGTTCGAGTCGCCGAACGTGCACTTCGAGTTCCCGCCAGCGGCTGACTATGACCTGATCGTCCCACTCGGCGCACCATGGGGCGCATGGGATGACGGCTGCATCGGCAACTGGTTGCAACCCGAACTCGACTGGATTCGCGACGCGGTCTCAACCGGCAAGCCCGTGCTCGGCATCTGCTTTGGCGGACAACTCATCGCGCGCGCAATGGGCGGCTCGGTCGCTCGCGGCGCCCGCAGCGAGATCGGCTGGGTATCGATCTGGAGCGAGCGGCCCGAACTCGTTGGCGAAGGCCCATGGATGCAGTTTCACTACGACCGCTGGGAGCTCCCGCCGGGCGCGACCGAGATTGCGCGTACCCCCGTTGCCTCGCAGGCATTCACCATCAATCGCACCCTCGCGGTGCAATTTCACCCTGAAGTCACCGCCGGACCCTGAACGGGTGGCTCGAATGGGGTGGCGACGAGAAGGTGATCGCGGATGGGCAAGACCCCGCCGTGATGATGGCGCAAACAACGGCCTACGAGCCCGCTGCCCGCGAGCGCAGTTACGCACTCATTGACGCCTACCTGCGCGACGTCGCCGGATTCACCACCTCGCCGACGCACTGACTCAGAGAGCGTTCAGCGTTCGACACCGCTCTCAGCGCAGGTGCACCGTCACCGGCATCCGCTTGATGCCGTGCACAAAGTTCGACCGCAGATAGTCAACCTCACCGGCGGGCTCGACCCGATCAATGCGCGAAACGAGGTCTTCGAACATGACGCGCAATTCGATCCGGGCCAGCGCATTGCCGAGACACATGTGCGGGCCGCCACGACCAAAGGTCATGTGCTCGTTGGGGTTGCGCTGCACATCGAATTCATTCGGCCGGTCGAACACGCTCGTGTCGCGGTTGCCGGATGCAAACCACGGCACCACCTTTTGGCCAGCGCGAATCTGCACGCCGTCGATCTCCACATCCTTCGTCGCCGTGCGGCGGAAATGGTAGACCGGGCTGGCGTAGCGCAAGAACTCCTCAACCGCCCACGGAATGAGATCGGGGTTCTCTTGCAGCAGTGCCAGCTGCTCGGGGTTGTTCATGAGGTTGCGCATGGTGTGAGTGATGGTGTGCCGGGTGGTTTCGTTTCCGGCGACGACCAGCAGCAAGAAGTTGGTGTGGAAGTCACGTTCGCTCAGCGGCACACCGTCGCTCGGTTCGCTGTTGACGAGCACCGACACCAGATCGGTGCCAGCGCCACCGCGACGCTGCTTGGCCAGTTCGTCACCGTAGGCGAACACCTCCACCGCGGCGGGCGAGCGGAACGGCACCAGGCGGTAGGCCTCACTCTCCGGGTCGGTGATGAGCACGTCGGTGTGTTCCGGGTCGGTGTTGCCGACCATCTTGTTGCCCCACTCAATGAGCTGGTCGATGTCGCCGTCGGGAACGTCGAGCATCCGGGCGAGCACCCGAATGGGAAAGTCGGCGGCGACCTCCTCCACAAAGTCGAAGGTGCCTTTGGCGAAGGCCTTGTCAAGGGTGGTCGCGGTCAGGCCGCGCAGGAAGGTCTCGTACTTCGCAACCGCCGGCGGCGTGAACTGCCCTTGCAGGAGGCGACGGAGTGCGCGGTGCCGTGCGCCGTCGGTCTCCAGCAGCGAGCGTCGCGCCTCCTCTTGCTCGGCGTCGACCTCCTCGAGGTTGGTGAAGCGCTCCGAAGTGAAGGTCTCGGTGTCGCGCAGCACAGCGACGATGTCGTGGTAGCGGGTGATCGCCCAGAACCCGCTGCCGAAGGCACCTTCATCGTTCCAGTGCACGGGCGATTCGGCTCGCAATTGTGCGAACTCCGCCCATGGCGCCCCACGCTCGAACAGGTCGAGCTCGGCCAGATTAATGCTCGTCGTTGAGGACATCTGAACTCCACAAATAATTGTTTGGATGCGAACAATCTCTCACATTAGCGGCTCGCCAAGCATCCGTCACCACTTTTTTGAGCCGGTGTCGGCTCAAATCGAGTTACATGCAGCAGAATAGGGGTGCCTTACCCGACGGAATAGGGGGCTCGCGTGGCCAGTGCTCACACTCTTGCCGAGACTGAACGACAGGTCGGTACGCGACTCGGTGGCCTCGATGTTGACTGGCAGGCCATGGCAGTCGTCGCCAACCTGTTTCGCGCCTCGAATGCCGTGCGCAATCATCTGGAACGATCGGTGCTGCAAGCTCACGGACTGTCGTGGACAGCGTTCGTTGTGCTCTGGGTGACCTGGATCTGGGAGCCGATCGAGACTCGCGCCATCGCCGAAGAAGGTGCGTTCTCAAAGGCCACGCTCACCGGGGTGCTGAAGACCCTCGAGGGAAAGGGCCTCGCCAAGCGCAAACCGGGCACGGAGGATCGTCGGCTGGTGCTCGTTGAGCTCACCCCCAAGGGCCGCAAACTCATGGAGCAGTTGTTCCCGCTGTTCAATATGCAAGAGACCACCGTGGTGACGACGCTCACCGCTGAGCAGAAGGAGACCGCCGCCGAGGCCCTCCGGCAAATGACGGCCCTGGTCGAACTCGGCGGCTCAAGCGAGTCGTTGAAGCTCGCCTCTCGCTCGACAGAGTAATCGCTCGCGACGCTCACGCGGTCGGTGCTCGTCGCGCTGAACCAAGTGCAGGCGCAGTTCAGGCGCGAACAGCGGATGCAGCGGATGCAGCGGATGCGGCGATGAAGGCGCGAACGATGGCGAGTTGGCCCGGGTCGGTGTCGAAGTTGTCTTCGGGATGCCATTGCAGGCCATAGGCCCAGCCCGCATCCTCATAGCGCACCGCCTCGACGTATCCCTCAGCGGCAAAGGCAATCGGCACCACGCCGGCGCCTAACTCTGCGAGCGCTTGGTGGTGATAGCAGGAGGCCTGTACGGACTGCCCGGCCAAACCGAGCTCGCCGCCAGCATCCTCGATCGTGACCTCGGCCAGGTGGTGCAGGTGCGGCTCGTCCACGTGTTGGTGCATGCTGCCGCCGCGAGCGACGTTGGCAATCTGCGTACCGCGGCAGATGGTGAGCACGGGGATGCGCTGCTCGAACACATACTGGATAAGCGAGAGGTCGGCCTCGTCTTGAATCGGATCGATGTCGTACAACTCGGGGCTCGACGGCTCCTGGCCGTAGCGGGCCGGATCGATATCGCCACCGCCCGGCATGAGCACGCCGTCTATCCCGTTGAGGCGTTCGGACCAATCACATCCGGCAGCTCCGCTCACCGGCAACATGGTCAGCGGCTCTCCCCCGGCCTGCCACACCAACTCGGCAACCCGACGGGCCGTGACGATGGCCGAATATCGGGTCGCCGAGGTGTGCTCCGCAAAGCGGCCAAGGATGGCAATTCTGGGGCGAGCGCGCACGAGCGTTCCTTTCGGGCAGTGGGAGGTTTCCGCAAACTTTCGTGATGGGCTTGAGAAGCTATCGTACATTCGTTAGCATCCAAACGATTGGATTTTCTGTCGAAGGAGCCAGAGCATGACCACAATTGATGTTGCAGGAGTGCGCGTTGACACGCGGCACTACATCAATGGCCAGCGCGTCGCTTCGGCAGAAACGTACACCAACACCTCGCCAATCGATGGCAGTTTTCTCGGTGAGATCGCTCGCGGCGGTGCCACCGAGGTCAATCTGGCCGTGGATGCGGCGCGCGCCGCATTCCCAGCCTGGGCCGCGCTCGGCCCACGAGGCCGCGGAGAACTCCTGCAAACACTTGCCGAATTGGTCGAAGCCAACATCGAGCCACTCTCCCAGATCGAAACCCTCGACAACGGGGCACTGCTGCGCTCGCACCGCCGCGGGGTCATGCCGCGAGTGGCGATGAACATCCGGTTCTTCGCAGAATGGGCAATGAACGAGTTGCACCACGAGGTGTTCGACACCCGCGGCCACAGCAACCACGTCAGCTGGGATCCGTCGGGCGTCGCCGCGCTGATTACACCGTGGAACGCTCCGCTCATGCTCGCCACGTGGAAGATCGGCCCGGCACTGGCTGCTGGCGACACGGTTGTGCTCAAGCCAGCCGAATGGACCCCGCTCACCGCGAGCTACTTCGCCGATCTGACCCGTGAGGCTGGCATCCCCGACGGCGTCTTCAACGTTGTGTTCGGCTACGGCGCCGAAGCTGGCGGGCCGCTCACCGCCCACCCTGGCATCTCGCGCATCTCATTCACCGGCTCGGTTCCGACCGCAAAAGTGATTGCACACGCGGCAGCAGACAACCTCACCCCGGTGAGCTTTGAACTCGGCGGAAAGAGCCCACTGCTGGTGTTCGAGGATGCCGATATCGAACTCGCCGCATCGCTGGCGGTTGAGCAATACGACAATGCCGGGCAAGTGTGCCTCTCCGGCACCCGCATCCTGGTGCATGAGGCGGTAGCAGATGCCTTTGCCGCCGCCTTCGCCAGCAAAGCCGCCGTGCTCGTGCAGGGTGACCCGCGCGAGGAGACCACGGATATTGGGCCGCAGGTGCACTCGACGCACTTTGCGCGCATCCAGGGCTTCGTTGATCGGGCGAAAGCCGAAGGTGCGCAATTTGTCTGGGGAGGCGAACCCAACCGCGAGTTGGGCGGGCTGTACTTCACGCCAACCCTGGTGCGCGATCCGGAGCCCGGCAGCGAGATCGTGACCGCCGAAATCTTCGGACCGGTACTGTGCATGCAAACCTTCAGCAGTGACGCCGAGGCCGTGGCGATGGCCAACGGCACTGAGTTCGGCCTCGCCGCCGTCGTCGTCTCTGGCAATCGAAGCCACGCCGAACGGATCACCGCCGAACTGGTGGCCGGGACGATCTGGGTCAACTGCTTCTTCGTGCGCGACCTTCGGGCGCCCTTCGGTGGCTCGAAGAAGTCAGGCATCGGCCGCGAGGGCGGCACCTGGTCGTTCGATTTTTATGCCGATGTCAAGAACACGGTGTTCTCGCCGAATGGATGGAAGGAATAACCATGGGTCAAGTCGTTGCCGCCGCTCTACTGGCGCACGTTCCCACAATCATGTTGCCCGAGGCCACACGCCGAGACCTCAACAATGGCGAGGAGATCAGCCTCGTTCCTGGCCTCCGCAAGCTGCGCCGCGACGTGTTCGAAACCCTCGACTACGACACCGTTGTGGTGCTGGATAGCCACTGGGCCACGACCGTCGAGTTCGTGGTGACTTCGGCCACCGAGCGCGCCGGGCTGTTCACCTCCGAGGAGCTGCCGCGTGGAATGACGCAGATTCCATACAACATGAAGGGCGATCCCGAACTGGCAACCGCGATCGCCAACTACGACGAGAAGAACGGCACCTGGGTCACGCCGATTGCCGACCCGCAGCTGCCGATCTTCTACGCAACGGTCAACCTGTGGCACTACCTCGGCCGCGGACTCGACGAGAAGCGCTGGATCAGCATGTCGGTCTGCCAGACCGCAACCCCCGAAGACTTCGTGCGGGCAGGCCGGGCACTCGGCGAGGCAATCCGCGACTCAGATCGCAAGGTGATCCTGGTGGCCTCCGGCGCGCTCTCGCACACCTTCCACAAGCTGCGCGACCTCCGCAAGCACGAGGCAAGCGACCCCAAGCACATTTTCAGCCGCGAAGCCTACGAATACGACCAGCAGGTCATCGAATGGATGCGCGCTGGCGACCACGCCGCAATCCTTGGCGACTTCGACACCTTCCGCAAATACAAGCCAGAGGCCGGCTTCTTCCACTACCTGGCAATGGCCGGGGCAGTTGGTGAAGAAGCCTGGACCTCTCAGGGCGAGCTGTACAGCGAATACGAAAACTCCATCGGCACCGGGCAAGTCCACGTGTACTTCCCGGCTCCCGAGGGCGGATTCCCGCGACCGAAAGACCTGGTGCTTTCCCGTGACTGAGTATCGACGCATCCTGCTCGACGGCTACCCGGTGCAGGTCGTGCGCGACGGTGAAGAGCTCGTCGCCGCCGACGGCCGACGCATTGCCGTCGCCGACGCCACCCACCTGGCACCGAGCGAGCCGAGCAAGATCATTGCGGTGCACCTCAACTACGAGAGCCGCACGCGCGAGTTCATGACCAAGCTGCCGGATGCGCCCACCTACTTCCACAAACCGATCACCGCGCTCAACACGCACGGTGGCGCGGTCGTGCGACCGGCCGGCTGCAAGTGGTTGAACTATGAGGGTGAGATCGTCATCATCATCGGCAAGACCGCCCGCAATGTCTCACCGGCCGAAGCTGGCGAGTACATCGCTGGCTACTCGGTCGGCAACGACTACGGCCTGCACGATTTCCGCGACACGGACGCTGGCTCGATGCTGCGGGTGAAGGGCTCCGACACGCTCGCCCCCGTCGGACCAGGCCTGGTAACGGACTGGGACTTTCGCGGCAAAACCATTCGCACCCTCGTCAACGGCGAGGTCAAGCAGGAAGATTCAACCGACAACCTCGAATGGGACATGCACTACCTCGTCGCCGACCTGGCACGCACCATCACGCTCGTGCCAGGCGACATGATTTTCTCGGGCACCCCAGCAAATTCGCGGCCAGTGCAACCGGGCGACGTGGTCGAGGTTGAGGTTGAAGGGCTCGGCACCCTACGCAACCATATTGTCGAAGGCCCAACGCCCATCCGCACCGACGTCGGCGCCCAGCCGACCGAGAGCGAAGAGGTTGTCTCGACCGCGCTCGGGGGCGACTGGGAGTACCGCGGCATCCGCACCCCATCCCGTGACCTGTACCCATCTACCGTTGAGGAGCGCTGAACCAGATGATCAAGATCGACGTCGATATGAACAAATGCCAGCACTACGGCCAGTGCGTATTCGAGGCACCGAAGGTGTTCCAGCTCAACGCCGACGACAAACTCGAGTACCTCGCCGAAGCTGACGACGACGAGTTGGCCAACGTCGAGGCCGCAGTGGACGTCTGCCCCATGCAGGCGATTTCCATCGTCGAATAGGAGCCGTTGAATGCCAGCACCGGTGGTGATTGTTGGCGCATCGATGGGCGGGCTACGTACCGCCGAGTCGCTGCGCCGCTTCGGCTATGCCGGGCCGATTACCGTCATCGGTGACGAGCCATACGCGCCATACAATCGGCCGCCGCTGTCCAAAGAGGTGCTCGCCGCCGAGGTGAGCCACGAGGCCGTGGCCTTCCCGCAACGCCCGGCAACCGCCGATGTGCACTGGATGCTCGGCCAAGCTGCCCGCTCAGCCGAGCTGGCGGAACACACCGTCACGCTCGCCGATGGCAGCACGGTTCCGTTCTCCAAGCTTGTGATCGCGACCGGCTTGCGCCCCAAACGCGCCGAACTCGTCAACGGCGAGTTGGCCGGGCGGCACGTGATCCGCAGCCTCGACGACGCCATTGCGCTGCGCGCGGCGATACGGCCCGGCGTGCGGGTGGTGGTGTTCGGGGCCGGATTCATCGGCTGCGAAACAGCGGCGACGATGCGCAAACTCGGCGCAGAGGTGACCATCGTGGCGCGCGGGCTGATTCCACTTGAGCACGCACTCGGCGCCGAACTCGGCCGCGAGATTCAGCGCCGCCATGAGGCACAGTCGGTGCGCTTTGTGCTCGGCCGCTCGATTGTCGGCCTGCGCGGCGAGGAGCGGCTCACCGCGGTCGAACTCGACAACGGCGAGATACTCGATGCGGATGTGCTGATCGAAGCGATCGGCTCAGTGCCGAACACCGAATGGCTCGCCGACACCGAGCTCGACCTCAGCGACGGGGTGCTCTGCGATGACCAGTTGCGAGCGGTTGGCGTCGGTGGCCAGAGCGTGCCCGATGTCTTCGCCATCGGTGATGTCGCCCGCTTCGTCAACCCGCTGTTCGGCGAGGATGCGCTGCGCGTGGAGCATTGGAACATTCCCACCGAGTGCGCGAAGCACGTGGCAAAGGTGATCGCCGCCGAACTGGCAGGCTCGGAGGCACCGAACGAGCACTTCATCCCTGTGCCATCGTTCTGGAGCGATCAGTACGACATGCACATCTTGGCATTTGGACTGCCAGCGCTTGCCGATTCCAACCGACTCGTGCAGGGTGAACTCAGTGGCGACTGCGTGTTCGAGTACGAGCGCGACGGCCGATTGCTCGGAGTGGTCGGCATCGGTCTGCGCTCAGTCGTGCAGAGCTATCGGCAACGATTTGAATCAGCAGAAAGGTGAGCCACATGGCGTCTTCGTTCTTTGACCTCGATGTGTCGTTTGAGGATGACCCGGCACCGGATCTCTCCAAGATCCCGGCCGAGAAGCTCAAGGCCGCCATCGACGAGCTCCCGGATGCGCTGCGCGAGGTGGCCATGGGCATCCTGTACGAGAAGCGCACCTTTTCTGACGTCTCGCAGGCGCTCGCCATCCGGCAGGGCGAGCTGGTCACCAGGCTGCACCGCGCCCAGCTCGCGATCGGCATGGCGCTGCTCGCTCAGCCACGCGACTGAGCGTGACCGCTACTCCCAGCTGACCGAGATGCCCTCACGCTGGGCAAAACGTTCCAGGTGGCGGCCGAGCACATCCTGCACTTGGGCAAGTTCGTCGGCGGTCTCGGCGCGGGCGCACAGCAGCACAGCGGTTTCGGTGCTGGTGATGAGTCCTTCACCTGCGGCAAAGTGCACGAGCCTGCCAGCTGGCAGGTCCTCGACCGTCACCTTGTGCGAGAAGTGATCGGCGAGTTGCTTGGCCCAGCGGGTAGGGCGGTCGATGGGGACCACTGCGTTCGATTCCAACATGTCGCCACCCTACCCGGCCCGGCTATCCGAGCAGACCGGCCATCTGCTTCTGGATGAGCTTCGCGGCGGCCTCTGGCGCCAGCCGAGAGTAGCGGTACATGAACTTGGCGTCGCTGCCGGCGAAGCCGTGGAACACGTTCGACTCGAAGCCGTCAACAATCGCACGACCGGCCACGTCGACCGGGGTGGTCTTGTTCGCTTTGGCCAGATCACTTCCGGCCATCTGCTTCATCTGCTCCTCGGTCATCGCGCCCGAGTTGGTGGCGATGTTGGTTGCGATCGCGCCGGGGAAGACCAGGTTCACTCCCACCTTCGTGCCAGCCAATTCTGAGCGGAGGCCCTCGGTGAACAGCTTCACGGCCGCCTTCGAGGCGCCGTACATGGTCTGGCCGGGCACGGGCACGTAGCTGCCCATGCTCGAAATGTTGGTGATCTGGGCCTCAGGGCGCTCCAGGAGGTGCGGCAGGAACTCTTTGACCATGTGCATCGTGCCGAACAGATTCACGTTGAACACACGGTTGATCTCGTCATAGCTGAGGTCGTTGACCCGCGCGAAGCGATGGATGATGCCGGCAATGTTCAGCAGCCCATCGACCTGACCATGCCGCTCGATGACCTGTTGCGGGAGCGCGGCCACCTGATCTGGTTGAGAAATATCGAGCACGTGGGTACTGATCTTTGCGCCGTTCGCCCCGGCCAACTGAACCGTCTCATCAAGACCGTCCTGGCGGATATCGACGGCCGCAACACCCTTCGCACCCCGACGCAGCAGCTCCAAGGTGACTTCACGAGCCATCCCGTTGCCCGCCCCGGTGACGACGATGATCTTGTCTGCAGCCTTCATTGCGCATCCTTTCCTCTGGCGCCGAACGGCGCACCTCTTCATGGTCTCGCGTATCGAGGGAGATGTCGAATGAGTTGTCCCGATCCAGCGAGCGACCATATTGCGGTGTGCGACCATTCGCGGCGCACGCTTGGCAAATTCGTGCGAGCATGTTCAGAACCGAGGAGCAACGATGACGATTATGTTTGCCCCATCCGCACGATCAACCGTCGGAATCGAATGGGAGATCGCGCTGGTTGACGCGGGCAGCGGGGAGTTGCGCGGTGCCGCGCGGGAGGTGCTCGATGCGCTGCGTCCGACTGACGGCGCACCGCATTCGAACATCACCGGCGAACTCCTCACCAACACCATCGAGCTCGTCTCGGGCGCTCACGCCAAGGTTTCGGAGGCGGTCAGCGATCTGCGCGACGCACTGAGCGAGCTGCGTGGCATCACCGAACCCCTCGGAATCGACCTCATCTGTGCCGGAAGTCACCCCTTCGCGCAGTGGCAAGACCAGCAGATCTCTGACACCGTGCGCTACCAGAAACTCATCGAGCGCACCCAGTGGTGGGGCCGAAACATGATGATCTGGGGGGTGCATGTGCATGTCGGCATTGAAGACCGCTCCAAAGTATTCCCCGTACTGCATGCGTTACTTGCCTACTCTCCCCACCTGCAAGCGCTGGCAGCTTCCAGCCCGTTCTGGGCGGGCGAGGCGACCGGATACGCCTCGAATCGGGCGCTCATGTTCCAACAGTTGCCCACTGCCGGTCTGCCATTTGATCTCGACACCTGGGCGGAGTTCGAGCGGTACGTTTCTGACCTGATTCATACCGGCGTGATCGATGATGTGAGCGAAGTGCGCTGGGATGTGCGGCCCGCGCCGCGGTGGGGCACCATCGAGTTTCGCGCCTGCGACGGCGTCTCGACCACCGAGGAAATCGGGGCCATCGGCGCACTGATTCAATGCCTGAGCGAGTGGCATTCGGAACTCCTCGATCGCGGAGCCCCAACACCGCACCTTCGACCATGGTTTGTGCGCGAGAACAAATGGCGGGCGGCTCGCTATGGCCTCGATGCAATTGTGATCATCGACAACGACGGCACCGAGGTGCTCGCCAGGGAACATTTGGCAGAACTGCTCGGCACACTGGAACCGGTCGCTGAGCGCCTTGACTGCGTGGCCGAACTCGCCGAAGTGCACACCATGCTGGCGCGCGGAGCCAGCTATCAGCGCCAGCTCGACGTCTTCGAACACAGCGGCGATCTGCACGAGGTCACCCGCATATTGGCGCGCGAACTGCGCGACGGATTGAGGTAGCTGGCGCATGTGTCGTTTGCTCGGATACGCCGCACCGACGCCGCGGACGGTTTCGTCGGTGCTCGGCGATGACCAGCTCGCCGTGTTTCGTGACATGGCACAGTTCCACCGCGACGGATGGGGCAGCTCATGGGTAGACACGGCTGGCGGCATCGGCCTTGAGACCGAAAAACAGGATACGTCCGGTCTTGACGACCCGCAGTTGGTGGATGCGCTCACCCGCTTCACCTCCAAAGCCAAGATCGTGCATCTGCGGCTGGCGACCGACGGGATGTCATGCGTGACGGAGAATACCCACCCGTTCGTGGCTGAGGGTTTTGCGTTCGCCCACAATGGCTCATTCCCAAACCCGGCATCCATCGAACCGCTGCTGTCTCCGAGCGTCTGGGCTCGACTGCGTGGAGACACCGACAGTGAGCGCTATTTCGGGCTCATTCGCACCTTCCACGAGGATGGACGTTCGCTGAGCGATGCAACCCTCGCGGCCGCGCGGGAATTGCAGCGGCGCTACCCGCAGTCGAGCCTGAACGCGCTGCTGCTGAGCGACCGCCAGCTCATTGCCGTGCACGCATCGAGCCACGCGCCGAGTCCGGTGCAAGAGTTTGACAAGCGCGGGATTCGTCTTGAGTCGTTGCCAGCCGGTCACACCGACGACTACTACCTCATGCGCATGCGGCAACACAGTGACGGCACCGTGGTGTTCGCATCAAGCGGTCTCGACATCGACGACTGGATGCCGCTGCCGCACGACAGCGTCACCTCGGTTGACCTCAGTTCATTGACGGTGCGGACCGTCGCGCTTTCAGCTTCCGGAACCGCCTGAGCTGCCAGCGCCGCGAGCGCTCGGAGCCGAGTTCGCCCGCCACCCGCAGATCGTGCGGCCCGGCGGTATAGCGCGGCACCTTCTCCACAACCCCAGCTGGATGCCGTTTGAGCTGGAGTCTCGGCGACTCGCACCGCACCGTGCGCCCGCACGCGATGCTGGATGCTCCGAAGCGAAGCAACTCAACCCCACCCGAACGGAGCATCATGAGTGCATTTCACGTTGACGCTGAGCAGGTCGTGAGCATCGCCCACAGCGCTGCCTCGACCGCGAGCAGAATCAGTGCCGACACCGCAGGGCTGTTGGCACAACTCACTGGGCTGCAAGCCAGTTGGAGCGGCGCGGCAGCGGCCGCATTTCAAGACACGGTGAGCCAGTGGCGGGCCACCCAGCAGATCGTCGAGACGAGCCTGGCGAGCATCCATCAGGCCTTGGCCGCCGCCGGAACGCAATACGTCGACGTCGAACTGGCGAACTCGCGGCTCTTCGCTCGCTAGTCGATGATGCCGCGGTTGCGCGCGTGGGCAATAGCGGCCGTGCGGGAGGTCACACCGAACTTCGTAAAAATATGAGCGAGGTGCGACTTCACCGTCGCCTCCGAGATCACGAGTGCGCTGGCAATCTCTGCGTTGCTCTGGCCAAGGGACGCGGCCTGGAGCACCATGAGCTCTCGCGGGCTGAGTGCCTCGTGCGGAGCGCTCATCCGCTGCATGAGTCGGCCGGCGATGGCCGGGGCGAGGGCGGTCTCGCCGCGGGCGGCGGCACGGATGGCCGCAACGAGCTCGGCAGGTGGTGCATCCTTGAGCAAATACCCGCTCGCCCCAGCCTCGACGGCGGCAAGAATGTCGCCGTCAGTGTCGTAGTTGGTGAGTATGAGCACGCGCGGTGGATTCGCGAGCGCTCGGATCAGCCGGGTGGTGTCTGCACCGCTGCGCTCCTGCCCGAGTTGCAAATCCATCAGCACGACGTCGATCGGCTCCTCGCTCAGCGCATGCTCGGTCACTGCGGCGAGCGCGGGTTCGGGCGCGTCAGCTTCTGCGACGATCCGCAAGTCAGCTTCGAGGGAGAGCACTGCGCGAACGCCAGCTCGCACCACGGGATGGTCGTCAACCAAGAGCAGGCGAATCATCGTGCTCCCGCCGTCTTGCCGTTCGGCGCAGGAACCGCCCCTCGGGGCAGTGTCACCGTCAGCCGGGCGCCCGTGCCGGGCGAACTGACAATCTCGACGCTGCCGCCGAGTTGTTCGATGCGTTCGTGAATGGCGGTGAGGCCAAAGGAATCAGTCCCGCCCGGACGACGTGCTCCGTCGCCTGCGTCGAAGCCGTCGCCGTTGTCAGCGACCGTCAGTCGTGTTTCGTTCGCCCCGACGGTCAGTTCAATGCTGGCCTGAGTTGCCCCGGAATGCTGACGCACATTCGCGAGCGCTCCCTGGGCGACCCGGTAGAGCGCGGTCTGCTCGGTCATATTGGGAGCGTCTACCGATGCCGATGCCGGGTCAACCGTGTCATGCACCTCAGCGCGAATCCCGTGCCGGCCGAGTTCCGACTCGGCCAGGCGCCGCAAGGCATCGGCGAGGCCGCGTTCTTCGACCGCTGCGGGCGCGAGTTCATGGATCACCCGCCGAGCTTCGCCGAGGTTGTCGATTGCCGTCTGTCGAGCCGATTGCACATACTCTTGGGCCAGCTGCTCGTCGGCCGAGTGTTCGGCCGCATAGAGCAACATCTGGATACTCGACAGCCCCTGGGCGATGGTGTCGTGGATGTCGCGGGCGATCCGTGCCCGCTCATCCAGCGCGCCCACCATGCGCTCGCTCGCGCCGAGCTGCTGTTGAGTGGCCAGCAGCTCAGCGAGGAGCTCTTCACGTGCCTGGCTCTCCCGAATCAGCGCTTCATACCCGAGCGAGATCAACACGGCGAGGAGCGCCGTGAGCGACAACTGCCAGAACCCGGCCGGGCTCCACCCCGACTGCACGCCGCCGACAATCGCGGCAGATGCGACCACGACCAACACTCCGAGCAGCGCGGCAGCGCGATCAAGCAGGTGCACACACACGAACACCAGGGGAATCATGAGGTACATCGAGGTGGGAGCCCACCACATCAACGCGATCCACAGCGCGATCAGCGCAGTGAGCCAGAGCATGGTCACCACGGCGGAGTGGGAGCGCACGGCAACCGCACCGAGCAGGTAGACCGCAAGGAAGGCGATCCCGGCGGCGAGGACGAGCACGCGATCGTCAGCCGATTCGACGAACGCGACGAGCACAATCGCAATCGTGCTGATCGCCACCACGAGATGCAGCGTGATTTCGATGGCGCGCAACACCGGGGTGAGAACGGAGTGCCGCATGCCGCCAGCCTACGCGCGCAGCGCTGGCTGAGCATCCATCGAAAGGTGGAGTGAAAGACCCTCCCGAATGCCGATGCCGCTCCCGCCCAATGAAACGAAGCTTGAAGCTGTCGAAAGGAAAGACATGTTTGTTGGATGGCGCGATCTGCGCTTTGCGAAGGGCCGCTTTGCCCTGATCTCCGGGGTGGTCATGTTGATGACGCTGCTGGTCGGCTTTTTGAGCGGCCTCACCGGCGGATTGGCAGCGCAGAACATTTCGGGGCTGCTGAGCTTGGGGGCAGATCACATTGTGTTCGGCAGCCAGACGGTCGCGAACCCGTTGTTTTCAACCTCGGCGCTGAGCCAGGATGCGGTCTCACGTTGGAGCTCGGCCGCAGGAAGCACGGCAAAGGTGAGCCCGATGGGGATCACCCAGTTGCGCGCTGAATCTGGCGACACGACGAGCGGCACCAGCACCGCCGTTGCGGTGTTCGGCCAGAACTCGGTGCTGCCCGGCAGTAGCGTGCAGGTGCCGAGCAGCGACAGCCAGGTCATTCTGTCGAGCGGTGCCGCGAAGGCCCTCGGAGTCAAGGTTGGCGACACGATCACCCTGGTGCGCAGTCCCTTCACGGTCGAGGCCATCGAGGGTGATCTCTGGTACTCGCATTCTCCCGTGGTGAGCACCACCTTGAGCACCTGGCAGCATCTGCAGCAGACGCTCGGTGGCGCATCCGACACCGAAGCGACGATCTTGGCCGTTGCTGGGAGCGGCGACTTCAGCAACAGGCCGATGCGGCGGCCGACACCGTGAATAAAGCACTCCTGCCATCGCTCATGAGCCTTGACTCGTTCCGCAGCGAGGCAGGCTCTCTGCTGATGATTATCGGCATGCTGTTTGCGATCACGGCGCTCGTGATCGGTGCGTTCTTTACGGTGTGGACCCTGCAACGAAAGGCCGACATCGCCATCCTGCGAGCCATGGGTGCACCGAGTCGGGCGTTGCGCCGGGATGCCCTTGGCCAGGCACTGATCGTGCTCGCATTGGGCGTCGGGGTTGGCCTGCTGCTGGTGATCGGGCTTGGACTGTTGGCCTCTGGCGCACTGCCGTTCCTGTTTTCACCGCTGACCACGGTGGTGCCAGCGCTGCTCATGGTGCTGCTCGGGATGCTCGGCGCGCTGTTCGCGGTGCGCAGCATCACCCACACCGACCCACTTGAAGCGCTAGGAGCCAACCGATGATGCAACTACAGAATGTCACGCTGAGTTTTCCCGACGGCGACGGCCGACTGATCGCGGTCAATGATGTCAGCCTTGACCTCGCCCCCGGCCAGTTCACGGCTCTGACCGGCCCGAGCGGATCGGGCAAATCAAGCCTGCTCTCGGTCGCGGCCACGCTCATCACCCCCGACAACGGCGCCGTGCTGGTCGACGGCACCGATGTGACGGCGCTGAGTGCCGCCGAGCGCGATCGGGTGCGCCGCGAGCAGATGGGCATCGTGTTTCAGCAGGCCAATCTGATCGCGTCGCTCACCGCCAAGGAACAGCTCTTGGTCATGCAGCGACTGGCCGGCTCGCGCGCTGAGCGGGCCGCGACCGATGCTCGTGCCGATGAACTCCTCGCCGAGGTTGGCATGACCGGGCAGGCGAATCTGCGCCCGCACCAGCTCTCCGGCGGGCAACGTCAGCGCGTCAACATTGCTCGCGCCCTGATGTCGCGGCCCAAGGTGCTGTTGGTGGATGAACCGACGAGTGCCCTCGACCAAGAAAAGGGTCTGGAGATCACCCGGCTGATCGCTGATCTGACGGCGGCGAGCGGCCTGTCAACGCTGTTCATCACGCACAACGTTGCCCAGGTGCCAAGTGGCTCGCGACTGCTCACCATGGT
>NMRC01023451.1_pt1 | contig 17181 bp, 16 predicted proteins | sample 1520911 | NCBI WGS metagenome assembly NMRC01 (sample SAMN07342169, study PRJNA393822) | plant metagenome | isolation source: fluid collected inside the plant's | place: USA: Vermont, Morristown, Molly Bog | reverse complement strand
TCCGACACCAGCCCCTGTCGGTCGAGCTCACGCGAACGAGGAGCAGCACACGATCGCTTAGGCCGTCGTGCGTGGGTCTTCGATGGCTTCGCCGCGATAGAGAGCTTCGAAGGTATCGAGGGTGCGGTTGATGTCGTGGGCTGCGACGATGCGCATCGACTCGCGCTGCATGCGCTCGTATTCCTCAGGAGTCGCTTCAAGCACTCGGCGTAGCTTGTCGGCAAGTTCTTGCGAGTTGCCCGGTTCAAAGAGGTAACCGTTGACTCCGTCGTGCACGAGGTGCGGCAGCGCCATCGCGTTTGCGGCCACAACGGGAAGGGCGGAGGCCATCGCCTCCATGGTCACAATGCTCTGCAGCTCAGCAATTGAGGGCATCGCCAGCACCGAAGCGCGGTGGTAGGCCGTCCGCAGCTCGTCGTCGGTCACATACCCGGTGAAGGTCACGCGCTTCGCGATGCCCAAATCGCGGGCGAGCTGCTGCAAGTTCTTGAGCTGGTCTCCCCCGCCAATGATCTCGAGTTGAACATCGAGCTCGGCTGGCAGCAACGGGAGGGCCTTGAGCAGAACGTCGATCTGCTTTTCGCCAGTGACCCGGCCGACAAAGATCACGCGGTTCTCGGTGCGTGGCTCCCAATTGGGCCAGTAGTTTTCGGCATTGATGCCGCAGGAGATGGCGTGCACATTCGTGACGCCGGTGTACTTCTCCAAAAAGTCTGCTGCGCTCCGAGTGGGCGATGTCACGGCCTCTGCCATTCCGAAGGTACGGCCAGCGGCGTTCCAAGCCATGCGAATTGCGCGTTCTTGCACCGACCGCGGAAGCAGTGTGAAGTCCATCAGGTTCTCAGGCATGAAGTGATTCGTGCCAATAATACGGATGCCACGCTTGGCACCCTCACGCGAAAGACCGTGGCCGACCACAATATGCGACTGGAAGTGAATCACGTCAGGCTGCACCTCGTCCAGCACGCGAGAGCTATTCGCCCGGATGCGCCACGGGAGCGCGAAGCGAAGCCAGTCGTGCGGATACCAGCGCCAGCTCTTGAGACGATGCACCGTGATCTTCTGACCGCCATGCTCCTCAACAAAGGTGCCGTGCACCCGGCTCGCCGCTGGAGCCATCACATGCACCTCATGACCGCGCTCTGCAAGGCCAGCGGCTAATCGCTCGGAGAACCTGGCCGAGCCATTGACGTCGGGCGGAAACGTGTCGGCACCGATCAACACACGCAGGGGGCGTCGGTTCTCCGGCTCGGTTGAGCCGGTGTGATCATCCACAGAGAGATCCTTTGCCTGGGCGAGTACAAGACATACCGGGCTAGCTTAGCGAGCAACGCCCTGGCCAGTCGAGCCAGCTGAGTGAGGCGTCGCATTCTGCTGGCTGCCAGCATCCAACTGCGGATGATGGCGGGCGAGCAGAAACACACCCCCCGTAGCGCACGCGCCGGTCAGCACGAACGCGACGATCGCCCACGGAGGCGCCAGCGCTGCCTCACCAAGCACGACCACTCCAATGAGCACCGCGACCATCGGATCGATGACGGTCAACCCGGCCACGACCATGTCGGGCGGCCCGGCCGAGTTCGCATTCTGAACAAAGTACGCACCGAGCAATACCGCAGCCAGCAGCCCAGCCAGGCAGAAGAGGGTGAGCCATTCGAAGTCACCCTGCTGAATCCGACCAAGAACGACCTTGGCGAGCGTCGCGACAAAGCCGTAGAGCACCCCTGCCGCAATCACATAAAACAGCAAGCGGATGCGCCGCCGCATGGTCAGGAAAATCACCCCGAGCGCAAGCAACAACGCCCCGAGCGCGCTGAGCACGATGATGAGTTGTTGATCACTAATGGGTGTGTTGACCGTCGTAAATGCCGCAACACCGACGAATACAAACACCCCGCCTACGCACATCGAGATCGCCACAATGGAGGCCCGATTGAGCCGGGTCTTGGCCGCCCGAGAACTCAGAATCGCCGTCACCACCAGGGCAATCGCGCCCAAGGGCTGCACCATAATGAGCGGCGAGAAATACAAGCTACTGAGTTGGAAGAGAATCGCCAACGCCAGCAGCACCGTTCCGCTGACCCATGATGGCCGCGCGAACAACAACGCGAGTTGACCGAAATTCAGCCCCCTGCCACGTGCAGACTCAGTGTTTGCCTCAACTTTGCGCACTCCGCGGTTCTGGTACTGCGTTCCAAGCGACAGGAACACCGCAGCGATGAGTGCGAGTGGGATCCCGATGAACTGGCTCGGCTCAAGCGCAAGCTCAGGAGGGACAATCGCAAAGTGGTGCATACTTTGACCCTAACCCGCCAGGCGGCGCTACGCTGAACAAATGGCCGTTCGAGCTATTTGTATCTCAGGAGAACCCGTACTGCATCGGGCCGCAGAGCCCGTCACCGACATTGACGAGACGATTGCCGATCTGGTTGCTGATCTGTTCGAGACCATGGATGCGGCGCCCGGCGTCGGGCTCGCTGCGCCACAAATCGGAGTGGGGCTGCGCGTCTTCACCTTCGCTTGGACCGACGAGGCCGGGGTTCCGTGGCGCGGGGCGGCCATCAACCCAGAACTGCTCATCACTCCGGTCAGCCCCTTCGCTCCAGACCCGGATGAGGACAGCGAGGGCTGCCTGTCGTTCCCTGGTGAACGCTTTCCGCTCGCCCGAGCCGAGCGCGCCATCCTGCGGGCAACTGGGCTCGACGGGAAGCCATTTGAAATTGAGGCCGAGGGTTGGCTCGCTCGCATCTTCCAGCACGAATACGACCACCTGAACGGCATCCTGTACACCGACCGCTTGAGCGAAGCCGACCGCAAGCTGAGCTACCGAATCGCGAAGAAGACTCGGTTGGGGCACTCCTGGCGTCAACTGGATGCCAGGGCGAGACTACGACGCACCCTGAGCTACGCCACGGGTCGCCGCGGTTCTCTAGGCCATGCCCCACATCCGCAGCAGCGCGGCAATGACGGCAGCCGCGATCACGACCACCACATAGGGCACGCGCAGCGCAAACATCCCGGCGGCCAGCAGCACGGCGGGAACCCGCGCGTCGAAGACGAGCTGCGAACCAGCGCCGAAGGTCTGCACGGCGATCAACGCGGCAAGCAAGGCGATCGTCAGCAGATCGGCGATCCGGCGCGGACGTGGCGCCTCAATCAGGCCCGGCGGGGCGAGATACCCGAGGAGTTTCGGAATCAGCGTGCCGAGCACTCCCAGGATGACGATGGTCCACAGGGTCATTGCTCACCCTCCGCCCCCGCTGCCGGCCCTGTCGCCGCCGCCGATCGGTCGAAAGAGTTGAACCAACCGACCACCACCGCAACCATCCCGGCAGCCAACACCGGTATTCCCGGCATGACGAATGGTGTGAGCAGCAGCGCGAGCACCGCGGCACACACCGCAACCGCCCCGGCTTGGAAGGTCACGAGCCGGGGCCAGATCAGTCCGAGAAATGCGGCAGCGGCCGCCGCATCCATGCCCCACATCCGCGCATCGCCGAGCACGTTACCGATGAGCGCTCCGGCGAAGGTGGTGAGGTTCCAGCCGATGAACACCGCGATCCCGGTGGCCCAGAATCCGACTCGGCTGAGTTCGGGCGTGCGCTGGGCGAGGGCAACCGCCGTAGATTCGTCGATGGTCAACCATGGGGCCGTGATTCGGGCGAGGCCGTGCGGTTGAATGACCGGCTTCATTCGGATGCCGTAGATCAGGTTACGCAGGCCCAACAGCGTTGCGCTCGCGATCGCTGACGGCCCGGCTGCGAGCCCGCCAGCGGCAACCACGCCGATCAGCGCAAACTGCGATCCTCCGGTGAACATGAACAGACTCAGCACGCAGCTTTGCCAGACATCGAATCCGGCCGCAACCGCGAGCGCACCAAACGACACGCCGTAGGCGGCCGTCGCCAAGCCGACCGCAATGCCCGAGGAAATCACCGAGCGCCGATCAGCCAACACTCCTCCTTGCATCGCCCAAATACCGCGGGAATTGACTCTAACAGGCACGAGATGCGCCGCCGATTGGGGCGAAACGCTCAGCTTTGCTAGAGTGGCTTCCGCTGCATTCCTGTGGTGCGTTTCTTCAGGGTTGTTCGCGTTCCTCCATAGCTCAATTGGCAGAGCAATCGGCTGTTAACCGATAGGTTCTTGGTTCGAGTCCAAGTGGGGGAGCTGGTATGGCTTGGAAGCAATAGTGTTCCAAGTATGAGCACCGAACACTCGCAGCCGGAGAGTAGCGCTGCACGCACTATTGAATCGGGCGTGACGACCGACTTCAGTCGCAAGATGAGCTACGGCGAGTATCTTGACCTCGCAACCCTGCTGGATGCGCAGCATCCGCTCTCCCGACCCGAGCATCCGGATGAGTTGCTGTTCATCATCCAGCACCAAACCACTGAGTTGTGGTTGAAACTCGTGCTGCACGAGCTGCGGGCGGCCCGTGGCTATCTGAACAACGATGACGTCGGCCAGGCGCTCAAGGCGCTCTCTCGGGTGAGGCATATTCAAAAGGTGCTCACCGAGCAGTGGACCGTGCTTGCGACGCTCACACCCTCTGAATACTCAGGCTTCCGCGGCGTGCTGGGCTCATCCAGTGGCTTCCAATCCCACCAGTACCGAGCGGTGGAATTCATCCTTGGCAATAAGCATGCGGGGATGCTCAAGGTCTTTGCCTCGGATGCACCGGCGCACGCCATGCTCAACGAACTCTTACACGAGCCGACCGTTTACGACGCGTTTTTGCGATACATGGCCCGACAGGGCTATCCGATTCCATCACACGTACTCGAACGTGACCTGACCCAACCGTGGGTGGAGGTGCCGGAACTCGTCGAGGTGTTCTCGACCGTCTACAACGATGAGACGGCGCACTGGGCGGTCTACGAAACGTGTGAGGCACTCGTGGACCTGGAAGACGCCTTCCAGTTCTGGCGGTTCCGGCATCTGCGCACGGTACAGCGCATCATCGGCTTCAAAACGGGCACCGGCGGTTCATCGGGCATCCCGTTCTTACGCCGCGCCCTCGAACTCACCTTCTTTCCCGAGCTGTATTCGGTGCGCACCACCATTGAGGACCGAGAGGTCTGAGGACGGCGATGTTCTTCTTCCCGGGCCTCATCGATCACCACGTGCATCTGGGTCTGATCGATCGCGGGCAACTCGGCGTTTCGTTGCTGGGACGGATACACGATCTGGGCTGGGATCCGGCGGCGATCAACGGTTTGGCAGGCGAGCTTCCGGCCGACTTGGAGCTGAGATTCGTCGGCCCGTTCCATACCGCTCCTGGCGGGTATCCGAGCGGGCGCAGTTGGGCACCGCCCGCTTCGGTGCGTGGCGTTGACTCGGTGCGGGATGCCCACCGGGCCGTCGACCGGGCCGTCGAGCTTGGGGCCGACGCCATCAAGATCACCCTGCACGCACAGTTCCCGCTGCTGGATGACGCAACCCTTGCCGCGCTGGTGCACGCCGCCCACGAGCATGGCATCCCTGCGGTGGTGCACGCTGAAGGCGCCGGGCTGGCTGAGCGGGCGATTGCCGCGGGTGCGGATCAGCTCGCGCACACGCCGTGGACCACGCCACTGAGCGCGAGCTGGATTCGCCGGGCCGCCGAACACACACGGTTGGTGCTCGACTTTGCACATCCACAGCGGAGCAGCGCTCGATATCGCGCTCCGCAACGCGCGTGCCTTCGTGGACGCTGGTGGTCGACTGCTCTACGGCACCGATCTCGGCAATGGACCAACTCCCCCTGGCGCGCTCGCGCTTCGAGAGATCGAATTACTCGGTGCGGCTGGACTCAGCGGCGCGGCACTGTTGCACGCCTTCGAGCCGGTCTCAAGCGACGAACCACCGGTACGTGCCCGGATTGCGAGCCCGGATCCGATGCCCGAGCGTGCCACGCTCACCGCGAGTGAGCTGATTGCCTGGCTTGCCGGGGCAGAACGTGTGGCAAGCGACGACGCTGCAGCCGGGTCAGACGAGATCGCTTGAACTCGGCGGATCTTCTTTGAGGCGCCGCCGATCAACCTCGATGTCCAGCAGGGCCCGTTGCAGCGTGCGATACTCATCGCGGTCATCGATGGAGGTGCGCTGCAGCCGCCCTTGCAGCTCAGCTTTTTGGCGCAGCAGATCCCGTTCGATCAGCGACACCAGCACGCCGCGGGCATAACCGCGCATCGCCTCGATCCCGCCACGTTCGCGCTCAGGAATCGGCGCGATCGCAAGTTGATCAGCCAGGCTCACAAATGCCTCAGGGAGCTCAGCGTGCAGCGCCGCTTGGCCCGCAGCCGTTCCAAGCGGCACCGGACTTGCCACAATGCCATCGCGCACCACGGCAAGTGCCGGGTGTTGAAACTGACTATCCAGTGCCTGGCGACGCAGCTCATCCGGCACCGCATCGGGATGCTGCAACAACACCTGTAGCGCGTCGCGTTCCAGCCGGGTGGCCGGGTCGGTCGGAAGGTCAGCCAGCCGGAACGGGCGAGCCTCTGCGCTCGCTGCAGCATCGGGCTGCGACGAGCGTCGTTCGGTCGCTGGCTGCGCCTGTGCCTTCGCCGGAGCGGACGAATGCTGAGCGGCCTGGCGAACGGCTCGCTCGACCTCGGCGCGATCCATCCCGACCATTCGGGCCAGTTCAGTGGTGTACTCGGAACGCATCATCGGATCACGGATCTCAACCAGCACCTCGGCCGCGGCCCGAACCGCCGAGATTCGCCCCTCGACTGTTTCGAGGTTGAACTGCTGCACATGGTGTCGCATCACATACTCGAACATGGGGGTGCGGGCCTGGACCATGTCGCGCACGGCCGCGTCACCGTGCGCAAGGCGCAGATCGCACGGGTCGAGTCCGTCGGGGCCGACCGCGACATACGTTTGTGCGGCGACCGCGCGGGCCTCAGTGAAGGCCCGCAGCGCGGCTTTCTGGCCAGCCGCATCCGGGTCGAAGGTGAACACCACTTCGCCAAGGCCGCCATCGCTCGGGAGCACCCGTTTGAGCAGCTTCAAGTGGTCGGCACCAAATGCTGTTCCACACGTCGCAACCGCGGTCGTCACCCCGGCCAAGTGGCACGCCATCACGTCGGTATAGCCCTCGACCACCACGACCCGGTTCGTTTTGGCGATGTCACGTTTGGCCAGATCCAGGCCGTACAGCACCTGGGCCTTATGGTAAATCGCGGTCTCTGGGGTGTTCAGGTATTTCGGCCCCTGGTCACTCTCAAGCAGCTTGCGCGCACCAAAGCCGATCGTCTGCCCGGTGATATCGCGAATCGGCCAGACCAGCCGGCCCCGAAAGCGGTCGTAGCTGCCGCGGTCTCCCTGTGAGATAAGTCCGGCCGCGCTCTGCTCTTCGAGCGAGAATCCTGCGGCGCTGAGATGCTTCATCAGGTGATCCCAGCCTTCAGGGGCGTAGCCGATCCCAAACTGCACCGCTGCGGCGGCATCAAAGCCACGTTCTCCCAGGAATGCCCGACCAGGTGCTGCCGCGGCTGTTTTGAGTTGCGCCTGAAAGAACTCGGCCGCCAACTGGTTCGCGGCATAGAGCCGAGCACGATTGGGCCCATCCTGACTCGGCCCGCCGTCTTCATAGTGCAGTTGATAGCCGATGGATGCGGCAAGCCGCTCGACCGCCTCGCTGAAGCTCACATGGTCGATCTTCTGCAAGAAGGTGTACGCATCACCAGACTCACCGCAGCCAAAGCAGTGGTAGTAGCCCAGTTGCGGGCGCACATGGAAGCTCGGGCCACGCTCATCATGAAACGGGCACAGACCCTTATACGAACCAACACCAGCCGACTTGAGTTGCACGTGATCGCCGATAACGTCGAGCAGATTGATTCTGGACTTCACTTCGTCGATGTCACTCGCTCGAATCCGCCCGGCCATGCTCGCCATTCTAGGCGCGAGACGCCGCCCCCGTATCGCTAGAGCGCCGCGTGATCGTCGATGAGACGCGCGTGCCAACTCAGTGCCGACTGATCGGTGAGGCTCGCGACCTGATCGACGATCACCCGTTTGCGAGCGGCATCATCAGCGGCCACAGCCCAGTCTTCGGCGAATTGCGGGTCGAGTTCGGTCTGGCCACTGCGCCACAGGGCATCGGCCAACGCGATGAGCACCTCGCGCTGCCTCGCGTAGACCGGCTGCCGGGTGTCGCGACCCATAACGAATACGGCAACGATGCCCTTCAAGGTGGCAATCTCGGCCTGAATCGAGCGCGGCACAACAACGTGGGCACCATAGCGGGCCAACTGCGAACCGGGATACGCCTCACGCGTGGCCGCGGTCGCCGCGCGGGCGAAACGGCCAATCAAGGCACTCGTGAGATTTTTCAGCCGAGCAGCGTCGTGCCGAGAGGCGTTCCAGCTTGTCGGCCACTCTTCGATAGTTGCGAGGCGCTCGCGGGCGTGTGCGATCTCATCGAGCGAGAATTGCTCGCCAGACCAGGCAGAGACTTGCGCGAGCAGCACCTGCTCCCCCACCTGTGCCGCCAGCAACTCGGGGTCGATGTAGCCGCCGACCACGGCGTCTTCAAAGTCATGCACCGAATAGCCGATGTCATCAGAGAGATCCATCACCTCGGCCTCAATGCAGCGCACACCCTCGGGGGCACCGGCACGCATCCAATCAAACACTTCGCGGTCATCGTCATAGACCCCGAACTTGATCCGACCACCCGGGTCGTCAATCCCGCGCGAAAGCGGCCAGGGATACTTGCAACTGGCATCAAGACTGGCCCTGGTCAGATTCAAACCGTAGTTTTTGCCATTGGCAATCACCTTTGGTTCCAGTCTCGACAGCAGCCGGAGCGTTTGCGCGTTGCCCTCAAAGCCGCCGATGTCCTCACACCATTCGTTTAACGCTCGTTCGCCATTGTGTCCGAACGGCGGATGCCCGAGGTCGTGGGCCAGGCAGGCCGTGTCGACCACATCTGGGTTGAGCCCGAGGCTCGCACCGATCTCACGACCGACCTGGGCAACTTCGAGCGAATGGGTGAGACGGTTCCGCGCAAAGTCAAGACCAGCCGTTGGGCTCAGCACCTGGGTTTTGGCGGCAAGGCGTCGAAGCGCCGAGGAATGCAGGAGCCTGCCGCGGTCGCGAGCGAAGTCGTCGCGGCTGGAATCGTGTCGCTGCGGCAGCATCCGCTCTCGGTCATGAGCGGTATATTCCGAATCCGGCATGCGGTTATCCACCGCTGACACTCAGTTCTGCCTCCGCGAGAATGCAGTTTTCGTCGGCAGCCATCTCTTGCGAATCCAACCAGCCGTCCGGCAGTGCCGGCCGCTTGGGCGAGCCCGCCCGGCCACGCTGCCCCTCAACGCCCTCGGGCACGTAGGGGCTCTCCCAATCGAGTTGGCCGAGCAGATCGTCGAGTTCGCCGAGGGAACCAACTCGAGCCAAACGGGCACGGAGTTCACCGCCAACCGGGTATCCCTTGAAGTACCAAGCGACATGCTTGCGGATATCGCGGCAGCCGCGAGCCTCATCCTCGAAGAACTCCACGAGGAGTTCGCCATGACGCCGGAACGCGGTCGCCACCTGCCCGAGATTCGGCCGGTGCCGCTCTGACTCCCGGCAAAACCTGCGGCGAGGTCACCGAACAACCAGGGCCGCCCCAGGCACCCACGGCCGACAACAACGCCGTCACAGCCGCTCTGGGCGACCATGGCCAAGGCATCTTCCGCAGACCAGATATCGCCGTTTCCGAGCACCGGGACACTCGTGACCTGCGATTTCAGCTCGGCAATCGCATCCCAATTGGCGTGGCCGGAGTAGTGCTGCGCGGCTGTGCGGCCATGCAGGGCGATGGCCGAAACTCCTGATTGCTCGGCAATGCGGCCCGCGTCTCGGAAGGTGAGGTGGTCGTCGTCAATGCCCATGCGCATCTTGACGGTCACTGGCACATCTCCGGCGGCCCGGACGGCCCGCTCAACAATCGCTCGAAACAGTCCAAGTTTCCACGGCAGCGCAGAACCGCCGCCTTTCCGGGTGACTTTCGGCGCAGGACAACCAAAGTTCAGGTCGATGTGGTCGGCTCGGTCCTCTGCCACCACGAGGGTGACCGCTTCGGCGACGGTGGCAGGGTCGACTCCGTAGAGCTGGATGGAACGCGGGGTCTCTGACTCGTGATGCGAGATGAGTCGCATGGTCTCTGCGGAGCGCTCGACCAGTGCGCGCGAGGTAATCATCTCGCTCACATACAACCCGGCACCGTATTCACGGCACAGCCGCCGAAATGCGGTGTTGGTAATTCCCGCCATTGGCGCCAGCACAACGGGTGCATCCAGGCGCAGCCTGCCAATATGCAAGGGAGCGAGTTCGGGGGCGGGGCTCATTTGTTCCATTCTTCCATCTCGCTAACGAGCTGGCGACCCGTTGGATTTTCGGCCACGTTAGGCTGATCTGGTGAACACGCGCAGCGAAATCGGCAACGGCCTCAGCGAGCTTGACGTTCAGGAACGTATCGCGACCGGGCGCACCAACGCGTTTACTCCGGAAACCAGTCGGAGTTGGTGGAATATCGTTCGGGCCAACGTGCTGACCCTGTTCAACTTCATCGTGCTTGGCTGTTTTGCATTGCTCTTTGCGCTCGGTCGCTGGCAGGACGCGTTGTTTGGTTTTGCCGCGATCAGCAATCTGGTGGTTGGAAGTTTCCAAGAAATCCGCGCCAAGATCGCACTCGACCGTTTGGCACTGCTGCACGCACCACACGCCAAGGTGCGGCGCGATGGTACTGACGTGGAGGTGCTGCCTGGCGAGGTCGTCGCAGACGATCTGCTGGCACTGTACGCCGGCGACCAGGTCCCGGCCGACGGTGAGGTGGTCTGGGCATCCGGCTTACAGCTCGACGAATCAATGCTGACCGGCGAGTCAGATGCCGTCGAGAAGCGGCCTGGCGATCAGGTGCTCTCCGGTTCGGTGATTGTGGACGGCCTGGGCTACGCCACCGCAACCAAGCTCGGTGCCGATGCATATGCCAACCGCTTCGCCGAAGAGGCCCGGCGATTCTCGCTGGTCAACTCCGAGCTCCGCAACTCGCTCAACCGTGTGCTGCGCTGGGTGGCGATCGCGATTGGTCCGGTTGCGCTGCTCGTGGTGAACTCACAGATCATGGTGCACGGCGGCTGGGAACACGCCATCCGCTCAGGGAGCTGGCACGAAGCGGCGGTTGGTTCGATCGCCGTGATCGTTGCCATGATTCCGCTCGGCTTGGTGCTGATGACGAGCATCGCCTTTGCGGTCGGTGCGATCAAGCTCTCGGGTGAGCAGGTCCTCGTGCAGGAGCTTCCTGCGGTGGAGGGCCTGGCACGGGTGAGCATCATCTGTCTTGATAAGACGGGCACGCTGACCGACGGTCGCATCGCCTTCAACTCCAGCGAACTCGTCGAAGTTCCCAATGCACCCGCGCGGTCACTGCCCGCAGGGTGGGAAGCGGCAGCGGCGTGGTTTGGCCGGGCACCCGGGGCCAATGCCACCGCTGCCGCGATTGCCGAGGGATTTCCGGATGCCCCGCGCCTCACCGAGTCGGCATCGATTCGATTCAACTCGGCGCGCAAGTGGGCTGCAGTGTCGTTCGGTGACGCCTCGGCACCCGGAACCTGGGCGCTCGGCGCACCCGGGTTTCTGTTCTCCGAGGAGGATACCCGTGCCGAAGTGGTGGAGCTTCGGGCTCAGGGGCTCCGACTGGCCGAACAGGGACTTCGCGTGTTGGTGCTGGCACACAGCCCCGAACCGCTGAGCGCGGCCCACTTGGAAGATGAGCGACTTCCAGAACTGCTGCCGGTGGCGCTGCTCAGTTTGGTCGAGCATGTGCGATCCGATGCGGCTCAGACGCTGAGCTACTTTGCTGAGCAAGGGGTGCAGGTGCGCATCTTCTCAGGCGACCACCCGGCAACCGTTGCCACCATTGCGCAAAAAGTGGGTCTTGCCGATGCGGTCGGGATTGATGCCCGACATCTCCCCGAAGATCCCGAGCTGCTTGGCGATCTGCTCGAGACACATCAAGTGTTTGGCCGGGTGACGCCCGAGCAAAAGAAAGCCATGGTGCAGGCCTTGCAATCGCGCGGCCAGCATGTCGCCATGACCGGCGACGGCATCAACGACGCTCTTGCCATCAAACAAGCCGATATGGGTATCGCTATGGGTTCCGGCTCGGCAGCGACGAAAGCCGTTGCGCAGATCGTGCTGCTGGACGGACAGTTCTCGCACCTGCCGTCGGTGGTCGCCGAAGGACGTAAAGTGATCGCCAACATCGAGCGGGTCTCGATGCTGTTCTTCACCAAAACCGCCTACATCACGGCACTGGCACTGCTATTTGGCGTGTTGATCGTGCAGATTCCGTTCCTGCCCCGACAGCTCTCAGCCACCGATGGGCTCACCATTGGGATTCCGGCGTTCTTCCTGGCACTGCTGCCAAATCTCGCCAGGTACCGCAGCGGGTTCCTACGTCGCTCGCTGAGCTTTGCGATCCCCGCCGGGCTGGTTGTTGCGGCGGCAATCGCGTATTACACCTTGCAGGTGAGCGGCCAGATTTCCGAGCATGAGCTGCGCACCGGCACGACCCTGCTGGTGGCACTGCTCGGTCTCTGGGTACTCGTGCTGGTTTCGATGCCGCTGACGGTGACGAAGTCACTCATCTTCATTGGCATGGTCGCCGGACTTGCGCTGGTGTATACCGTGCCGCTGAGCCAACAGTTCTTCCAGCTCGCATGGCCGAGACAGGATGTGGTGAATCTGATCATCCCGATCGCGCTGATGGGAATCGTGGCGATCAGCCTGGTGCGCGTCCTGCAACTGCGCTATCTGGCAAGTCTGAAACGACGCGAGGCACGCTGACGGGCGCAGAGAGTCGACTACGCCTGCGGGATATCCACTGCGGCGCCGAAGCGGCGATCACGGCCAATGTACAGCGCAATGGCATCCCACAGATCGGTGCGTGAAAAATCGGGCCACAGCCGGTCGAGAAACACCATCTCGGCATACGCTGACTGCCAGAGCAGGAAGTTCGAGGTGCGCTGCTCCCCCGATGAGCGCACGAACAGATCAACATCGGGAAGCTCGGGCTGATAGAGGTGGGCTGCGAGTTGACGTTCGGTGATGCGACCCGGGCGGATGCGCCCGGCGGCCTGTTCCCGGCTGATCGCGTTGACCGCATCCACGATTTCGTTGCGGCCGCCATAGTTCACACACATCGTGAGGGTGAGGGTGCGGTTGTTCCGCGTGAGTGCCTCGGCGAAGCGAAGCTCATCGACCACCGACTTCCACAGCCGCGGCTGCCTGCCAGCCCAGCGCACCCGAACACCCCACTCGTTGAGCTGGTCACGTCGACGATGCAGCACTTCACGGTTGAAGCCCATCAAAAACCGCACCTCATCGGGCGAGCGCTTCCAGTTTTCGGTCGAGAACGCATACACGGAGAGATGGCTGACCCCGGCTTGAATGGCGCCAGCTACCACGTCGAGGAGCGCAGCCTCGCCGGCCTTGTGTCCCTCCACCCGGGTGAGCCCGCGTTGATTCGCCCAACGACCGTTGCCGTCCATGACGATGGCAACGTGCTGCGGAACCGGGCCGCCGAATGCTGGCGGGGTGAGGCCGGTGTAATCCAGCGGTCGAAACTCGACGGCGTCTCGATGCGTATACGGTTTCTGGGGCATTATGATCCCTCGCGTTGCAGATGTGGCAGCGAGCGCAGCCCCCGTTCGAGGTGCCACTGGGCATAGGCCGCGACGATGCCGCTGGTCTGAGCCTTTGCTCGTGCTGATGCCGCCTCGGCTCGCTCCCAATCGCCCGAGAGCAAGCTGCCGAGCAGCGTCATCGTCTCAGCATCAACTCGCGGACTGCCGGGGGGCGCACAGTTCGCACACACCGCGCCACCCACCTGCACCACGACGTGCTCGTGCGGGCCGGGAGTGCCGCAGCGAGCGCAGTCGCCGAAGCTGGGCGCCCATCCGGCTATCGACAACGCTCGCAGGAGGTATGAGTCAAGGGTGAGCGTCGGGGTGTGTTCGCGGCGTGACAGGGAGCGTAATGCTCCAACCAACAGCAGGTACTGCTGCAGCGCGCCTTCGAGCACGCTTCCATCGCTCTCGGTCAGCCGGTCGGCGGTCTCGACCATGACGGTTGCGGCAGTGTACCGACCGTAGTCGCCTGCGATCTCGGCACCGTAACTGGCCAGCGATTCGGCCTGGGTGACGGTGTCGAGGCTGCGCCCCTCGTAGAACTGAACGTCGGCAACCATGAAGGGCTCAAGCCTGGCACCGAACTTGGAACTCGTGCGACGAACGCCCTTGGCCACGGCTCGTATTTTGCCGTGGCTTTTTGAGAGCAGCGTCAGGATGCGGTCAGCTTCGCCGAGCTTGTGGGTGCGCAGAACCACCACTTCATCTCGATAGACCGGCATGGGGCCATTATCCCCGTGCCCGACGCACCATATCGGCAACCGTCGCCGCGAGTTCATCAGGATTGCCTCCGATCGCGAGCCGGGTCAAGGCCATCCCACCTGCGGCTTCACCGATTGCGCGCCCCTGCTCGGCTGAGCCGAGATAGCGGCCGAGCAGTTCGGCCGTCAGAGCCGCAAAGGACTCGATCACCGGTCGAAGCCGCACGTCGTGAATAGCCGCCGCATACATTTCGACCACGGTGACCATGTCGACGCGATGCTCGCCGACCAGACTGTCAACAAACTCACCAAAGCGCTCTGGTATCTCTTCTGGGTTCTGTTCGGTGTATTCGACCACTTCGGCGAGAGCGAGCTCGAGTCGCTCCCCTGAACGCTGATAGCACTCCAGTCGAAACTCGTCGATCGACGGAAAGTGGTAGCTCGCTGACGCCACCGGCACCCCAGCTGCGGCCGCGGCCGAGCGATGGGTGAGCGCGGCGGCTCCGTGTTCGGCAATCACCCGAATGGCTGCTTCCAGCAGTAACTCGCGACGAGCGGCACCGTCAGAGCGCGTGCTCCGAGTTCGCTGCATCGACTTCCCTCCGACCAAACGGTTCAGATTGTACACCCCGCTCAGATCAGAACTGGTTCGGCCACGTGTGAAACCGGGGCGCCCGCGCGCAATGCGCGGTTGACCGCTGAGACAATCGCCTTGAGCGAGGCTGTCGAAATGTCAGAGTCGATGCCAACGCCCCACAGTCGGATGCCATTCACATCCAGCTCCACATACGCCGCGGCCTTCGCATCACCACCGGCTGAAAGGGTGTGCTCGACGTAGTCAAAGAGTTCGATGGCGATGCCGCGCTGGCCAAGCAGCGTGAGGAACGCATCCACCGGGCCGTTGCCCTCGGCGTCAACACGACTGAGCTGCTCACCGTCACGCAGGTCAACACTCAGCGCAACAGTTCCGGAGAAGTCGCTTGCGGTGCGGCTCCCGCGAAGCTCGAACCGGCCCCACTTGGCGCTGACGTCGTCTGCCGGCAGATACTCGTCGGTAAACACCGCCCAGAGCTCTTCGCTTGAAACCTCGCCGCCTTCAGCGTCGGTTTTGGCCTGCACCACCCCGGAGAACTCAATCTGCAGTCGACGGGGCAGGTCAAGCTGGTGGTCTTGCTTGAGCAGGTAGGCCACGCCACCTTTGCCGGACTGCGAATTGACTCGGATGACCGCCTCGTAACTGCGGCCGAGGTCTTTCGGATCAACCGGCAGATATGGCACGGCCCACTCAAGCTGGTCGACGCTCACTCCACGTGCGTCGGCATCGGCCGCCATCGCCTCAAAGCCCTTCTTGATCGCATCCTGGTGCGAACCGCTGAAGGCGGTGTAGACCAGATCGCCAGCCCACGGGCTGCGCTCGTGCACTGGAAGCTGATTGCAATACTCGGCCGTGCGCTTGATCTCGTCGAGATCGGAGAAGTCGATGTTCGGGTCGATGCCCTGGGTGAACAGGTTGATGCCGAGAGCCACCAGGTCAACGTTGCCCGTGCGCTCACCGTTGCCGAACAGGCAGCCTTCGATGCGGTCGGCACCGGCCATATAGCCGAGTTCGGCGGCCGCAATGGCGGTCCCCCGGTCGTTGTGCGGATGCAGCGAAAGAATGACGCTGTCGCGGCGGGCCAGGTGGCGACTCATCCACTCGATCGAGTCGGCATAGACGTTGGGGGTTGCCATCTCGACCGTGGCCGGCAGGTTGATGACCATCTGATGTTCGGGAGTTGGCTGGATGAGCTCGATGACGGCATTGCACACCTCGACGGCGTATTCCAGTTCGGTGCCGGTATAACTCTCAGGCGAATACTCGTAGTAGACGTCGGTGTCAGGAACCGTGTGCTCCATCTCGAGACACTTGCGAGCACCGTTCAGCGCGATGTCCATGATGCCCTTGCGGTCCGAACGGAACACGACCTCGCGCTGGAGCACTGAGGTGGAGTTGTAGAAGTGCACGATCACCTGTTTGGCACCGCGAATCGACTCGTAGGTGCGCTCGATCAGGTGGTCGCGCGCCTGGGTCAGCACCTGAATGGTGACATCGTCTCGGGGATCAGCTGCTCTTCGATCAGGCTGCGAACGAAGTCGAAGTCGGTCTGACTCGCGCTTGGGAAGCCGACCTCGATCTCTTTGTAGCCCATCTTGACCAGCAGGTCGAACATGATCCGCTTGCGTTCAGGGCTCATCGGGTCGATCAGCGCCTGGTTGCCATCGCGCAGGTCAACCGCGCACCAGCGAGGTGCCTTCGTAATGCGCCGGTCGGGCCAAGTGCGGTCGGACAACTCAACGCTGAGCTGCTCGTGGTACGGGCGGTAGCGGTGTACCGGCATGGGGCTGGGCTGTTGTGTGTTTTTCATGACATCTCTCTTCTGAACCTCGCGCCGTGCAGCGCGCTCAATGATCAGGCCACGTCAAAACTCCGCGGCGAGATGAGCCTGGAACTAGGCCTCGCCGCGGCAGCTAAGAAGGAGCAGGCCAAACGACACATCTTTAGGCTAGCGCACTGGCCGCGATGCTGCCACCGTGCTGGCATCGTGCTGGCACCGTGCCCGGATCGTGCTCGCGTCGTGCCAAGCGCTCAGCGCAGCGAGCTTGCGCGGCACGCAGCCCCAACAGCTCAGCTAATTGGGAACCGGCACGCAGGACGTTGGAAACGACGACATGTCGCTGGTGATCGGGGCAGCCCAGCCGAGTTGCTGGGCAATCCAGACCAGACCGTAGGGCATGATGGTGCGGGCGGCCACCCAGGTGTGGGCTTG
>NMRC01023446.1_pt1 | contig 17866 bp, 15 predicted proteins | sample 1520911 | NCBI WGS metagenome assembly NMRC01 (sample SAMN07342169, study PRJNA393822) | plant metagenome | isolation source: fluid collected inside the plant's | place: USA: Vermont, Morristown, Molly Bog | reverse complement strand
TGCAGTCGCCGAGGCTCAACCGGAAGCCGCGCATCAAGCGTTCACCGTTACCTTCATCATCCGTCGCTTCGACGCAGAGTTCGACAGCGAGCCCCGCTGGCAAGACTTCGACGTTGAGATGTACTCGACCGACCGGGTGCTGGATGCGTTGCACAAGATCAAGTGGGAGCAAGACGGTTCGCTCACCTTCCGTCGCTCGTGTGCCCACGGCATTTGCGGCTCAGATGCGATGCGCATCAACGGCCGCAACCGCCTCGCCTGCAAAACCCTGATCAAAGACCTCGATATCAGCAAGCCGGTCTATGTTGAGGCGATCAAGGGTTTGCCGCTGGAGAAGGATCTGATCGTCGATATGGAGCCGTTCTTCGCTTCCTACCGCGAGATTCAGCCGTTCTTGGTCTCTTCGACCCCGCCGCCTCCCGGGAAAGAGCGGGTGCAGTCGGTGGCCCAGCGTGCGGTGTTTGACGACACCACCAAGTGCATTCTGTGTGCGGCCTGCACCTCAAGCTGCCCGGTGTTCTGGACCGACGGACAGTACTTCGGCCCTGCCGCGATTGTGAACGCGCACCGCTTCATCTTCGATTCGCGCGACGAAGCCTCCCAGCTGCGGCTTGACATCTTGAACGACAAAGAAGGTGTGTGGCGCTGCCGCACCACGTTCAACTGCACCGAAGCGTGCCCGCGCGGCATTGAGGTGACCAAGGCCATCGCCGAGGTCAAGCAGGCCGTCATTCGCGGGGTGTAGTCGGCTCGACCGCACGTTCGCGCCAAGCCGAGGTGGCGCTCAGTCCTTGGGTGTGAGCCGCGCGCGCATCCAGTTGGAGAGTTCGGTGAGCTCATCGGCTGAGACCGCATGGGCGAGCGAGGGGTACTCCCTGATGGTCGGCTCGGTAAGGCTGGAGTGAGTCCGGCAAGGTCGCGCTCATTCGAACCAAAGCCGTGCAACAACAGCACCAGCGGTCGATCAGGGTCACCCTTCGACCACACGATCGCGCCAACGTCAAGATCACTCACCTGTGTATCTTGGCGCATTCGCGGTTCCAGCTCCTCACTGCGCAGGACGTGGCCGATCAACACGCAGAACGCCGCAGGCCCGCCGAAAGAACTCGGCGGGCCTGCGGGGCTGAACGCACCAGGGCTTACTTGGTGTCGGCGTCAACCCAGTCCATTGACTTGGTGACGGCCTTCTTCCATTCGCGCAGCAGACGCTCGCGCTCGACCTCATCCATCTTCGGGGTCCAGCGGGAGTCTTCCTGCCAGTTCGCGCGCAGGTCGTCAAGGCCCGACCAGACACCAACCGCGAGGCCAGCAGCATAGGCCGCACCAAGTGCGGTCGTCTCAGCAACCACCGGGCGAACCACCGGCACACCCAGGATGTCGGCCTGGAACTGCATCAGGATCTCGTTGGCAATCATGCCGCCGTCAACCTTCAGCTCAGCCAGCGGCACACCCGAATCGGCGTTGACCGCATCGAGCACCTCACGGGTCTGGAACGCGGTCGCCTCAATCGCCGCGCGGGCGATGTGGTTGCGGTTCACGTAGCGGGTCATACCCACGATCGCGCCGCGCGCATCCGGACGCCAGTATGGCGCGAACAAGCCCGAGAACGCCGGCACAATGTACGCGCCGCCATTGTCGTCAACCTGCTTGGCCAGCTCTTCAACCTCAGGAGCCGAAGAGATCAGCTTGAGGTTGTCGCGCAGCCACTGAATGAGCGAACCAGCCACCGCGATCGAACCCTCGAGCGCGTAGTGCGTCGGAGCATCGCCGAGCTTGTAGCCGACCGTGGTGAGCAGACCGTTCTTGGAGTGCACGATCTCTTCACCGGTGTTGAAGATCAAGAAGCAGCCCGTACCGTAGGTGTTCTTGCTCTCGCCCGCGTTGAACGCGGCCTGGCCGAAGGTGGCCGCCTGCTGGTCGCCAAGGATGCCGGCAATCGGCACCTCACGCAGCAGCGAGTTGGCCTCAACCGTGCCGTAGACCTCGGAGGACGAGTGAATCGCCGGCAACATCGACTTGGGCACCCCGAAGGCGGCCAAGATGTCGTCGCGCCATTCGAGCGTCGCGAGGTCCATGAACAGGGTGCGGGAGGCGTTGGTCACGTCGGTCGCGTGCACACCACCGTTCACGCCACCGGTCAGGTTCCAGAGCACCCAGCTGTCGGTTGTGCCAAACAGCAGGTCGCCGGCTTCAGCCGCCTCGCGCGCACCGGGAACGTTCTCGAGAATCCAGACGATCTTGGTGCCCGAGAAGTAGGTGGCCAGCGGGAGGCCGACAATCGGCTTGAACCGCTCGACTCCTCCGTCGGCCGCCAGGCGGTCAACGATGTCTTGGGTGCGGGTGTCTTGCCAAACGATGGCGTTGTAGACCGGCTCCCCGGTGTGCTTGTTCCACACCACGGCGGTTTCGCGCTGGTTGGTGATCCCAACCGCTGCGATGTCGTGCCGGGTCAGGTGCGCCTTGGAGAGCGCCTGGCCGATGACCTCGTTGACATTCTCGCGGATCTCGATGGGGTTGTGCTCAACCCATCCAGCCTGCGGGAAAATCTGTTCGTGTTCCTTCTGGCCAACCGAGATGACACTGCCAGCTCGGTCGAAGATGATGGCACGGCTTGAGGTCGTACCTTGGTCGATTGCGATCACATATTGAGACATATTTGTTGACGTCCTTGTCGGTTTGTTGGATGGATTATTTTGCTAAGTGCAGCAGGAAGGTCGACGCCCAAGCAGCCAGCAGGCCGCCCGCGAGTGGGCCCACAACGGGAACCCAGGAGTACGACCAGTCGCTCGAACCCTTGCCGCGAATCGGCAGCAGAGCGTGCGCGATGCGGGGACCGAGGTCACGAGCTGGGTTGATGGCGTAGCCGGTCGGCCCACCGAGCGATGCGCCGATGCCAACAACAAGGAGGGCAACCGGCAGTGCTGACAGCGCGCCAAGCCCACCCGGGGTACCGATCTTGACGTCGCCGTAGTCAGCGAATGCCAAGATGACAAACACCAGAACGAAGGTGCCGGCAATCTCGGTCAGCAGGTTCCAGCCGTAGGAGCGGATGGCTGGGCCGGTTGAGAATACGCCCAACTTGGTGGCCGCATCCGGCTCGTCATCGAAGTGCTTCTTGTAGCTCAGGTAGCAGAACACGGCACCCAAGAACGCGCCGACAAGCTGGCCAGAGACTGCAACGGCAAACTGGGTTGCGGTGATTTTCGCGAGTGCCAGAAGCGCGATCGAGACCGCGGGGTTCAGCTGCGCGCCCGAGTAGGCCGAGACGATCACACCGGCGAAGACCGCGATGCCCCAGCCCCAGTTGATCATCAGCGTGCCGCCGCCGTTGCCTTTGGTTTTTGCGAGGATCACATTTGCGACCACACCGCCACCGAGCAGGAGCAGCATCGCAGTGCCCACCAGCTCGGAGAGAAAATACAATCCAAGATTTGGTTCCATTGTCGTCATTGACCCTTCTTGTCTCTCTCCGAACCACTCTGGTCGGAGTATCGCCACCGAGCGTACCGTGGCGCAATGCCCGGAAAATTGGATTTTCCGCGCACGTTCTCTCAGATATTTGCCGACTCACCCACAGGCTCAGCGGCTCGCGGCACCGTCGTCACGAGTTCGCTGCCGGTCTCGCCGACCTCTATCAAGTGTGATTCGCGAAGCAACTCAATCGCCTCGTCTTGCTCGGCCTGAGTGCGCTTCGCATCCCAGCCAAGCGGGCCACTGATGGCCTCGGCCATCTCCTTCAGCGTCGACCTGGTCATCCCACCGAGGAAGGCAACTGAGGTCCGGCGCAGCATGAGGTCGCTCAGGTGCACGACCTGCTCATTCGCGGCAAGCCAGGCCAGTTCAGCCGCATAGTGGCCTGGCACGTGCTCGAGCGGGCGAGCGTCGACGGGAATCTCGCGGAGGATTTCGGCGGCCGTTGTGCCGTAGCGGTGCAGCATCCGCTCGGTGAGTTCGGCGGAGTGCCCGGAACCGTTGGCCGCAATCCAGGCGTCACGAGCCTGGTCGGTCTCGGGAAAGTCACGCCCGCCGCCGATCGGTGTCGTAGCGGTGTTGAGCACCCGCTCACGCCCGAGGATCTCAAGCACCTCGTTGCACATATGCTCACCGAGCGCCCGGAAGGTTGTCCATTTGCCGCCGACCAAGCTCAAGCATGGCGTCGTACCGAGGGCGCCGCGTTCGATGCGGTAGTCGCGAGAGACGAAGCCTGGTGCGGTGTCATCGTGGCGCGGGAGCGGCCGGATGCCCGAGAAGGTGTACACGATCTGCGAACGGTCAACGTGGACGGTCGGGAACACATGCCGCACGAGTTCAAAGAAGTAGTCGATCTCCTCGTCGGTGCAGACCACCGGCTTGCTCGGGTCGGCGTCGATGTCGGTCGTGCCGACGAGCACCCGCCCCTTGAGCGGGTAGATCAGCACGATGCGTCCATCCGAGTGTTCGAAGAAGATCTCATTGCCGTGGGTGGCCGCGAGGAGCTCTGGATTATCGAGCACCACGTGTGAGCCCTTGGTGCCGCCCATGTACTTGCTCGGAACGCCGAGCGCAGTGTTGGTGAGGTCGGTCCACGGGCCTGAGGTATTGACCACTACTTTGGCGTGAAACTCGAACTCTTCGCCGCTGTAGCGATCACGCAGACTCACCGAGCCATTGGCGGAATCTACGGCCTCAAGATAGTTGGCGCTGCGTGCCCGGTCGGCGCCTGCGGCGATACCGTCACCCAACACGTCGAGGGCGAGTCGCTCAGGATCGTGCATCGACGCATCGAAGTAGCTCGCCGTGTATTTGATGGAGTGGTTGAGCTCGGGAAACTCTTCCAGCGAAACCTTCTTGCCGTGGAACTTGTGTCGCGGCACGCTGCCGCCGTCTCGCGAGAAGGTGTCGTACATGATGAGCCCGGTCTTGATGAGCAAGGCACCACGCTCGCGGGGTTTGCCGGTTCCGTGCGTCACCAATAGGCGCGTCGGCGCGGCAAGCACTCCAGAGAAGGTCGAGAAGATCGGGATGGTCGTGCGCAGCGGGCGCACATAGTGCGGCGCGTTGTGGATGAGCCTGTTGCGCTCGAGAACGGCCTCGCGCACCAAACGGAACTCGCCATTTTCGAGGTAGCGAATGCCACCGTGCACCATATGACTGGATGCGGATGAGGCCCCCGATACGAAGTCGCCGCGATCGACGATGGCAACATCCACGCCCTGCAAGGCCAGCTCGCGGAATGTGGCAATGCCATTGATTCCCCGCCGATGATGAGCACCTCGGCTTCGGGGCGCTCACGAAGCGCGAGTACGTTGGCTCGTTGAGCGACCGGGCGAGGTTTCCCGGCGGTACGGCCTGTCGACGTTGACGGAGTCACGGTGAACCTTTCGTTGGATCTGAGAGGGCATTCTCAAATTGATGCGAGCGTTATATGATTCTCGCAAATGTGAACGGACTTGCAAACCTCCTGCACAAACGTGCAGTGCCGCCGAAACGAATCCGAGACCGCCCCATGATCAACCCCGATGCCCAGACCGTACGGACTGCCGACGCGCTTCGCGCCGCTCAGCTGTACTACCTGCAGGACCTCACCATGGAGCGCATCGCGAGCGAACTGCACGTATCGCGCTCGTCAGTGTCGCGACTGCTCTCCTACGCCCGAGATACCGGCCTGGTAGAGATTCAGGTGCATTCCCCGCGCGACGCCCGAGGCCTGATCGAACGACAGGTCAGCGAACGATTTAGCATCGCTGCGCACGTGGTTCCGATGCCTGATCGGATCAGCGAACTCGAACGGCACGAGCGCACCGCGCTCTCAGCCGCACGAATTCTCAGCACGATCGTCGACTCCAATATGAACATCGGGATCGCCTGGGGGTCGACACTCTCAGCCATCGCGCGACACCTTCCGAATAAGGTCACCCACAATACGACCATCGTTCAAATGAACGGGGCGGCAAACGTTCGCACGACTGGCATCCCGTATGCCGGCGAAATTCTGGCGCACTTCGGCACCGCCTTCACGGCGGCAGTCAATCAGTTTCCGGTTCCGGCGCTGTTCGACGACCCTGAGACAAAACGTGCAATGTGGCGCGAACGTTCAATTCAGAACATTCTGCACCTCCAAGAGCGCGTTGATCTGTTCGTGTTCGGGCTTGGCTCACCGAAAGCCGCCGTGCCGAGCCACGTCTATTCGGGCGACTACTTCGATCGGAACGACCTCACCGAGCTGATCGATCTGGGCATTGTCGGCGACTGCGCAACCACGTTCTATCGCATCGATGGCAGCACCGATGGGCTGAACGTCAACGAGCGATCGAGCGGTCCGAGCGTTGAGCGGGTGCTCCGGATTCCGCGCAGGTTCTGCGTGGTTTCCAGCCTCACCAAGCTGGAGAGCCTGCGCGGCGCTCTGGCCGCTGGAGTGGTGACCGACCTCGTCGTCGAAGAGGCGCTCGCCCGCCGGATCCTCGAGCTGGATGAGCCCGAAGCGGCCGGCGCGTCCCTCGCGGCGTAAGTGCAGCTGAACCAGGCTCTCACTGCCTGTTCACCGAAGCCACGTACCCTAGAAACTATGAGAACACACAGAGACGTCGAATGCTGGCTCACCGATATGGACGGAGTGCTCGTCTACGAGAACCAGGCGATCCCCGGCGCAAGCGAGCTGTTGCAGCGTTGGCGGGATGCTGGGACGCCATTTCTGGTGCTCACCAATAACTCCATTTACACCCCGCGCGATCTGAGCGCGCGACTCAAGCAGTCTGGGCTGGATGTGCCGGAAGAGTCGATCTGGACCTCCGCCCTCGCCACCGCGCAGTTCTTGCACTCTCAGCTGCCAGGCGGCTCGGCGTTCGTGATCGGTGAAGCGGGAATGACGACCGCGCTGCACGAAGCCGGGTTTGTGATGACCGAGTCAAACCCCGACTACGTGGTGGTCGGAGAAACCCGCAACTACTCATTCGAGGCGATCACCAAGGCGATCCGGTTGATTCTGGACGGCGCCCGGTTCATCGTGACCAACCCTGACCCGACCGGCCCATCGTCGGATGGCGTGATGCCAGCGACCGGCGCGATTGCGGCGCTGATTACCAAGGCCACCGGCATGGAACCATACGTGGTGGGAAAGCCCAACCCGATGATGTTCCGTTCGGCGCTCAACCGAATCGGTGCCCACTCGCACAACACCGGCATGATCGGTGACCGGATGGACACCGACATTGTTGCGGGCATCGAGGCTGGTCTGCACACGGTGCTCGTGCTCACCGGTATCAGCGACGAAGCAGAAATCCTGCGGTACCCGTTCCGGCCCGACGAGGTGCTGAACTCCGTCGCCGATCTGCTGTAGCTGCTCGGGAGGGCGCTGCGACTGCGCTGGTGTTGTTGAGTTGTTCTGCCAGCGACACTCAGGAGACGGTGCCGGGGGTTTCTGCGGCGCGCGCCCGCGCATCGGCGGCCGTTCGCCCACCGAGGGCGGCTTCGGCTTTGGCTTTGGCCTGTTCCAAGGTGACCGTCTTGAGCGCCGCCCGCACATCCGCGATCGCTGCGGCGGTCATGCTCAGGCTCGTTGCGCCGAGGCCAACTAGCACGATCGGCCAACTCCGGATCGGCAGCGGCCTCACCGCACACTCCGACCGGCGTGCCGGAGGCCGCGCCGCCTGACCGATCTGCGCAATCAAGCGAAGCACGGCCGGGTGCCACGGGTCTTGGTAGCGAGCGACCGTGCCGAGCATCCGATCGGCGGCCATGGTGTACTGGGTCAGATCGTTCGTCCCGATCGACACAAAATCTGCTGACTCGCAGACCTGGTCGGCCATCAACGCGAGTGATGGCACCTCCGCCATCACTCCGGCAACCTTGACACCGAGTTCGCGGGCCAACCCCACAAAATATTCGGTCTCCTCAACGTCTGAGACCATGGGCGCCATCACCCAGAGCTCGGCCCCGGATTCGCGCTCGGCGGCAACGAGGGCGGTGAGCTGATCGCGCAGGATCTGCTCGCTTGCCCGCAGCGCGCGCAGGCCGCGCAGGCCGAGCGCCGGGTTCTCCTCTTCGGCGTCGTTGAGGAAGCTCAGCGGTTTGTCGGCCCCGGCATCCAGTGCACGAACCACGATTTTCTTGCCAGCAAAGGCCTCACAGACGGCCGTGTAGGCAACGGTCTGCGAGCCGACACTGGGAGCGGTATGGGCATCCAAGAAAGAGGAACTCGGTGCGGAACAGCCCAACACCCTCGGCTCCAGCGGCGAGCGCGGCGGCCGCGTCATCGACCGAACCGATATTGGCCAGCAGCGGCACCGCGTGACCGTCGGCGAGCGCGCCAGGGGTTGCCGGTGCGTTGGCCGCCGTCAGCCAGGCCTCTCGGCGCGCGCCTGCCTCGGCGAGCTGGCGAGGGTCAGGCTCGACGATGACGGCACCGGATGCGGCATCAACGATGACTTCTTGGCCTTCGACCAGCTGCTCAGCACCGACAACGCCGACCACCGCCGGAATCGACTTTGCCCTGGCCAGAATGGCGGTGTGCGAGGTTGGGCCGCCGTCGCGGGTCACCAGGGCAAGCACGATGTCGAAGTTCAGTAGTGCGGTGTCGGCGGGGGCCAGGTCGCGGGCCACCAGGATGAAGGGCACATCGCTCTCGGGAACGCCAGGGGCCGGCACCCCACGCAGTTGAGCGATGATGCGCTGCGCGACATCGGCGAGGTCAGCTGCCCGCTCGGCCATGTAGCCGCCAAGGCTCTCGAGCATCTGCTGGAATGCCGCAAAGGCTTCCCACACCGCGCGCTCGGCGGTCTTGCCAGTGTCGATGCGCTTGGCAACATCCTTGGCCAAGGCAGGGTCGGAGGCCATCAGCGCTTGCGCCTCAAGCACTTCCTGGGCCGCGCCTCCGGCCCGTGCGCCGCGGGCCCGCAGCCACGCGCTCACCACGGCGAAGGCTTCGGTGACGGCGGCTTTCGCGTCGTCGGGGCTTTGGCTGGGTGCGATGTCTTGCGGTTCGCCGAGCGGTTCGGGCATCCGCATGACTCGGCCTGAGGCCACACCGCGCCCGACTCCTACGCCCACTAACTCCATTGCTGTGACCTCTCTTGCGCGGTGAGCTACTCACCATTCGACCGTGCCGCACCTACCTGATGTGCCGAGGCACTCGCGATGATCTCTAGCTCACTCGGTATCGATCCATCTCGCAAGCCCCGGGCACCCTCCACCGCGGAACAAACTAATTCGGAAAGAATAACCCGTCCTAGGCTTGACAAGCAATAGCAAACAGAGGTAAAAACAATCAAATCAACATTTTGCCTGGGGAAACCCTGGCAATTGCAGCCCCCGCACTGACAACGGAGTCTCATGTACGCACCGGAACGCCAGCAGGCCATCCTGTCGCATGCGCGCCAGGACGGACGAGTGGATGTGCGATCTCTCGCCGAGTTCTTCCAGGTCACTCCAGAGACCATTCGCCGCGACCTCACCGCCCTTGAGCGTCGAGGACTTGTCCAGCGCGCACACGGCGGAGCAATTCCAGCCGACCGGCTCGGCATCGAACCGGCACTGGCTGACCGCGAAGGCCTGCTGACCGTTGAGAAAGAGCGCATCGCCCGGGCCGCACTGGCGGAGATCCCCGATGGCGGCTCGGTGATCTTTGACGCTGGCACCACGACCGCACGCCTCGCCGCGATGGTCCCGACCGAGACCCAGCTCACGGTTGTCACCAACTCGCTTCCGATTGCCGCGCAGCTGGCCACCCACCCGAACATCAATCTGCACCTACTTGGCGGCCACGTCCGCAAGCTCACGCTGGCAACGGTTGGCAGCTGGGCGAACGAGGCCCTTCGTGGTGTCGCCGTCGACGTTGCGTTTATCGGCACCAACGGCATCACCGCCGCGCGCGGACTGACCACCCCCGACCTCGAAGAAGCAAAGGTGAAGTCAACCCTGATTGCCTCAGCTCGGCGCAGCGTGGTGCTGGCCGACCACAGCAAATTTGGCCGCGAAGAGTTCGGCGTCGTCGCGCAGCTCTCGCTCATCGACTGCATCATCACCGACAGCGCGGTCGACTCCGAACTCATGGCCGAGGTTGAACAGACTGGAGTGGATGTGGTGCTCGCATGATCGTCACCGTCACGGCGAACCCCAGCATCGATATCACGCTGGAAGTGCCCGACTTCGCAATCGGCGAAGTGAACCGCGCGGTCTCCATCCGCAAAGACCCGGCAGGCAAGGGCATCAATGTGGCCCGCGCGCTCACCCGCAATGGTGTGGTCGCCACCGCAGTGTTCCCAGCCGATCACAACAGTGGCGGTTGGATCGTCGATGCGCTCGGCCAACTGGGCGTGCCGACCGTCACGGTGCCCATCGCCGGTGAGGTGCGCCAGAACACGACCGTCGTTGACGGCAACTGCACCACCAAAATCAACCAGGCCGGGCCTACCCTGAGCACAAGCGAACAGGATGCGCTGGTCACCCGCGTCCGCGAGTTGCTCGCCACCAAACCGGAGTGGCTCGTCGTGGCCGGCAGCCTTCCCGGCGGACTGCACACCGACTTCGTGGTGCAACTTGGCACCCTCGCCCGCGACGCGGGGGTGCGCTACGCCGTCGATGCCTCAGGGGATGCGCTGGTCGCGGTCGCCGAAGCCGGCATCGCCAACTTGCTCAAACCAAATCTCGAAGAACTTGCCGAGCTCGCCGAACGCGACTTGACGACCGTTGGCGAGGTCGCCGCATTCTGCCGGACCCTCCCGGGCGGGCCAATCGTGCTGGTGAGCCTCGGTGAAAACGGTGCCTTGCTGGTCAGCCCGACAGAGCTGCTCTGGGCCGGTCACCCGCCGGTGATCGCAGATAGCACCGTCGGAGCTGGCGATTGCACCCTCGCCGGGTTCTTGGCCGCCGATGTGCGTGAAGCGTCCGACGAACTCGCCGCGCGGCTTCGCACGGCGGTGGCCTGGGGCACGGCAGCGGTGCAGTTGCCGGCTACCTCGGTGCCCGGACCGGCGCAAATCCAGCCGGAGCACGTTCAACTCGATCCCAATCCGCACGAAACGACCCGAATACAGGAGCTCAGAGTATGACTGACACACCCGCGCTGACGACCGCTGATCTGACGATCATCGGCCTCGAGGCGCCAAACAAAGAAGACGCCACCAGGCAACTGGCCCAAAAACTGGCGGATGCCGGCCGGGTCACGGATCTGGAGGGCTTCCTCATCGATGTTCGGGCGCGCGAAGCGCAGATGGCCACCGGGCTTCCCGGCGGCATCGGCATCCCGCACGCCCGATCCGCTCACGTCACCACACCAAGCGTGGCGGTTGCAACGAGCGAAACCGGGGTGGACTTTGGCGCGCACGACGGGCCAGCCCACCTCATCTTCCTGATCGCCGCACCTGATGGTGCGGATGATCGACACCTCACCATCATCGCGTCACTTGCCCGAAAGCTGGTCCACGAATCGTTCCGGCAATCCCTACGCGACGCCCGCAGTGGAGCGGACATCGCGGACATCATCACCAGAGAGGTACCACAATGAAAATCGTTGCCGTCACTTCCTGCATCACAGGAATTGCGCACACCTATATGGCGGCGGAGGCTCTTGAACAAGCCGCCAAAGCCGCTGGCTATGAGATCTCGGTTGAGACTCAGGGGTCAGCCGGCTCTACACCACTCCCGGCAGCGACCATCGCTGCTGCCGATGTGGTGATCTTTGCCGCTGACCTTGAAGTGAAAGACAAGGCCCGCTTCGACGGCAAGCCATCGGTCAGTGTCACCGTGCAATCGGCCCTGAACGACCCCGAAGGCACCCTCGCCAAAGCGGTCGAGGCAGCCAAGAGTGGCAGTGGTGTTCGCGGCGCTGCGAGTGGACCTGCCCTCACCACGAAGGTCGACATGTCAATGGGTGTCGGCACGCATCCGAATGTGGTTGATGACCGGTGTCTCGTACATGATTCCGTTCGTTGCCGCAGGTGGTTTGCTCATTGCCCTCGGCTTCATGTTCGGTGGCTACGACGTGTTCAATCACTACAACACGGATGGAAGCGGCGGCATCACGAATCTCGCCGGCTCCTTCGACATCGGAAACGTGAAGTGGTGGGGCGCGATCATGTTCTGGACCGGCAAGGCAGCATTCGCCTTCCTGGTACCAGTGCTGGCCGGGTTCATTGCCTTCGCCATCGCTGACCGACCAGGTATCGCTCCCGGTTTCGTCGGTGGTGCCATTGCGGTCACCGTTGGCGCGGGCTTCCTCGGTGGCCTCATCGCCGCGTTCATCGCCGGTGGTTTGGCCTACTGGATGAGCCACTGGAAGGTGCCGAACTGGCTGAAACCGATGATGCCGGTCGTCATCATTCCATTGCTCGCCAGCTTCATCGTCGGTTTTGCGATGTTCATCGTGCTTGGCGCCCCGCTCAAGGCGCTGATGGATGGGCTCACCAACTGGCTGAACGGCCTCTCGGGCGGATCGATGGCACTGCTGGGCATCGTGCTTGGCCTCATGATGGCGTTCGACATGGGTGGACCCGTCAACAAGGTTGCCTACGTCTTCGCCACCACCGGCCTGGCCAGCGTGTCAGCCGAAACCCAGCACGCACCGCAACTGGTCGTGATGGCGATCGTGATGGCCGCTGGGATGACCCCGCCGCTCGGGCTCGCCCTTGCGACGGTCCTCGCCAAGAACCGGTTCAGCAACGCTGAGCGTCAGAACGGGAAGGCCGCATGGATTCTGGGCGCTTCCTTCATCACCGAGGGTGCCATCCCGTTCGCCGCAGCCGACCCGCTTCGCGTGATCCCATCCCTGATGATCGGCTCAGCTGCCACCGGCGCCTTGGTGGGCATTTTCGGCAACGAACTCCGCGCACCGCACGGCGGCATCTGGGTGACTGGGCTCGTCTCGAACCCGCTCACCTACCTGCTGGCCGTTGCTATCGGAACCGTCATCACGGCGTTCCTGGTCATTTTCGCCAAGGGCATCAAGGCGAAGAACGCGATCATCGACGAAGTACTGGAGGAAGCAATTGTCTGAGGCACGACGCACCGTGAGCGTTGGCTCACGAGTGGGCCTGCACGCCCGCCCGGCGAGCCTGTTCGTGCAGGCGGTGGGTGCGAGCGGTCACGAGGTGACCATCTCGAAGTCGAACGGTGATTCGGCGGACGGGGCGAGCATCCTTGCGGTGTTGGCCATGGCCGCCGGCCACGGCGAAACCCTTGAGCTGGTGGTCTCTGGCGAGGACGCCGAGCGCGTTGCCGACGAGTTGGCCACCCTGCTCGAGTCTGACCTCGACGCCTAGGCTCATCGCCTATTGGGGCTCGGCACCGTCAGGTGCCGAGCCCCAATTTCTTGCCCGCAACCACCATGCCCTGGCGCCTGGATAGGCTGGGCGAATGGATGAAAGCGAGCCAACTGCGCTGGAGCGCCAACTCGCCAAAGTGCGCGGCGCGAGCTCCCGGGTAATGGGCTGGTTCCCGGTGCGGGTGTGGCGCAGGGTGCTGCAACAAAACGGACTGCTGCTGAGCGCTGGGGTCAGTTATCAGGCCTTGTTCGCCACCTTTGCAGCGCTGTACGTGGGATTCGCGATCTTCGGCGTGTGGTTCGTCGCCGATCCTCAGCGGCTCAATTCGCTCATCGTCACCGTCAACACCTATGTGCCGGGCTTGATTGGCGATGACGGCGCCGCCGTCAACAGCCAAGTGCTCATCGAACTCGCCCAACGCAGCCTGTCGGCGTTCGGCATCGGCGGAATCATCGCAACGGCCCTGTTGCTGTGGACCGCGAGCAGTTGGATCACCTACTCGCGGATGGCCATTCGCAGCATCTTCGGCCTGCAGAAAGACCCGGGGTCGTACGTGCTGCTCAAGGGCATCGACCTGATTGCGGCACTCGTGTTCGGTGCGCTGCTGCTGCTTGGGGTGGGCTTGAGCAGCGCATCCACCAATCTGTTCGACGCCATTCGCGGCTGGATCGGCGTAAGCGATCTGTCGGTGTTGGTCAGCGTGATCGCCCGAATCGTTGGCCTCCTGCTGGTGTTTCTGCTCGACACCGTTGTGCTCGCCGTGATGTTCCTCACCCTCTCTGGCGCCCAGCTCGGACTGCGCGAAGTGCGCAGAGGTGCGCTGCTTGGCGGCCTCGCACTCACGCTGCTGCAGGTGGCTGGTACGTATGTATTGGGTGGCGGGACGAACAACCCATTGCTGGCAACGTTCGTGGTGTTCATCACCCTGCTGCTGTGGTTTCGACTCACCGCGATCGTGACCCTCACCGCCGCCGCGTGGGTAGCCGAGGAACAGGCCAGCCGCGGCACACCCGTGCAGCCGAAGGTTCGCAAGGCATCGAAGTGGCAGGCACCACCCAAGCGGAACCCGCTCAGTAGACTGGGCGGGTGACTACCCGCATCGCTACTGTCAATGCCAATGGCATTCGTGCCGCGTATCGCAAGGGGATGGGTGACTGGCTTGCCGAACGTGGCGTCGACATTTTGGCGATTCAAGAGGTTCGGGCTGAGACAAGCGATGTGACCGGCCTGCTCGGGGACGGGTGGCACGTGCTGCATGATGCGGCAACCGCCAAAGGTCGCGCCGGGGTGGCGATTGCCAGCCGCGTGCCTGCACTGGCACATCGAACGGCACTTGGCCCAGATGACTTCGACAGCGCGGGTCGCTGGCTAGAGGCCGACTTCGAGATCAACGGCACGCTGTTGACGGTCGTCAGCACCTACGTGAACTCGGGCGAGGCCGATACGCCCAAGCAGGTCGAGAAGTACAAGTTTCTTGAGGCAATGCTCGTGCGGATGCCCGAATTGGCTGCCGAGCGGGAACTCGCGCTCATCGTCGGCGACCTCAACGTCGGGCATCGCACCCTCGACATCAAGAACTGGCGCGGCAATGTGAAGCGCGCTGGCTTCCTGCCAGAAGAGCGCGCCTACTTCGACCGTTTCTTGGGCGCCGAAACCGAAGCGGACTACAACGCGGGAGCTGGTTTGGGCTGGATTGACCTTGGTCGCAAGCTCTCCGGGGAGGTCGACGGACCATACACCTGGTGGTCGCAGCGCGGCCAGGCCTTTGACAACGACACCGGTTGGCGGATCGACTACCATCTGGCGACGCCCGCTCTGGCGGGCCGCGCATCCGGCTATGTCATCGACCGTGCGGCCAGCTACGACACCCGATGGTCCGATCACGCTCCGGTCGTGATCGATTACGCCATCTAGCGTCCAGTCACCGCCCCACCTCCTTCCGCACCACCTTCTGCACGACGCCCGACACCTCGGGTCTCACCTCAAGGATTCTCATGAACCGTCCCATCAGTTTTTCGGGCATGCAGCCCTCAAGCGGCTCGCTGCACCTCGGCAATTACCTCGGCGCGCTGCGCAACATGGTGAAGTTGCAAGATGAGTTCGACGCCATCTATTGCATCGTCGACCTGCACGCGCTTACCGTGCCGCAAGACCCCAGCACACTGCGCGAGAACACCCGTCGCACCGCCGCACAGTACCTTGCCGGCGGCCTCGACCCTGAGCGCGCGACCGTGTTTCGGCAGTCGCATGTGCCAGCACACACCGAGTTGGCCTGGGTGCTTTCCACCATCACGGGCTTCGGTGAAGCCAGTCGCATGACCCAGTTCAAAGACAAGTCAGCCAAGCAGGGCACGGATGCTGCCGGTGTCGGCCTATTCACCTACCCGATTCTGATGGCCGCCGACATCCTGCTGTATCAGAGCAATGTGGTGCCGGTTGGCGACGATCAAAAGCAGCACATCGAACTCACCCGCGACCTCGCCCAGCGCTTCAACACCCGCTTCGGCGACACCTTTGTGGTGCCCGAGATTCGCGTTGGTGCCGAGGCGGCGCGTATCTACGACCTGCAGATCCCCACCGCCAAGATGTCAAAATCGGCCGAGAGCCCCGCGGGCCTGGTGAACATTATGGATGACCCTGCGGTGACGGCCAAGAAGATCAAGAGCGCCGTAACCGACACGGAACGCGAGATTCGCTTCGACCGTGAAGCCAAGCCCGGCGTATCGAACCTGCTTGAGATTCTCGCGGCCGCCAGCGACACCTCCATCCCGCAATTGGAAGCCGAGTTCGCCGGGCGCGGCTACGGCGAGCTGAAGACGGCCGTGGCGGATGCGGTGGTGGCAATGGTGGAGCCCATTCGCAGCCGCACGCTCGATCTGTTGACCGACCCTGCCGAGCTCGACCGCATCTTGGCCAGCGGAGCCCAGAAAGCCAATGAACGCGCCGGTGCGACCCTTGCAACCGTGTACGAGCGGGTCGGGTTACGCTAGCGGAATTGCGGGTCGGATTGCGCTAGCGGAATCCGACCCGCATCGCTATAATCGCACCAGGCGTCACGCTGTGACGGCAAGGGAAGGGGCAGTCCAGATGAACGCGCAAGACAGTCAGACGAGGGTAAAGGCTTCGTGGTTACCACTCATCATTGTGATGCTGGCCCAGATCCAGTTGTCGTTCAACGCTTTCAACGTGTCGATCACTGGCATCACAAAGGATCTCAATATTCCAGCTACGGCCGTTGGAACGGCCCTGACCACCGGCACCTTCGCCATGGCCGGGTTCATTCTGCTCGGCGCCAAGTTCGGTGCGAAGCTCGGCATCCGCCGCGCCTTCCAGATTGGCGTGCTGGTTCCGGCCGTTAGCGCCTTCGCGATTGCGCTGGCCCAGCAGGGCGGCCAATTGTTAGTCGCGCAAGCGATTTCTGGGGCATCCGTTGCCCTCTCCGCACCGGCCCTGACCGTGCTGATCGCCAGGAACTATCAGGGTCGCCAGCAAGCCCAAGCAATCGGGTTCCTTGCCTCGGGGATCCCGCTGGCGCAGGTGATCTCGCTGCTGATCGCCGGCTACTTCGCCAGCACGATTGGCTGGCGCTGGTCGTTCGTGCTCGTTGGCGCCATCGGGCTGTTGAACTTTGGGCTGAGCTGGCTGCTCAAGCCGATTCCGGCCGACAAATCACTCACGATCGACTGGGTCGGTGCCGCGTTCGCGTCGGCGGGAATTATTTCCGTGAGCTTCGGTTTCAGCGGCCTGGTGGCTTGGGGCTTCATCAGCGCAACCAGTCAAGCGCCGTTCACCATCTTCGGGCTCTCCCCCGTCCCATTCTTCCTGGTCATCGGCGCCGCACTTTTCGTGGTGTTCTGGCGACGTTCTCGTCGTCGGATGAATGCGGGCAAGGCGCCGCTATTGAACCTCAAGGTGGTCAAGTCTGGCCCGGAACGAGCCACCATTGTCGTGATGGCTACGATGCTGTTTGTCGGCACCGCCGCGAGCTTCCTGATGCCGCTGTACATGCAGGTGGTGCGGGGCATTGGCGGCTTTGAGACGTCGCTGGCAATCGTGCCCTACACGATCTCAATCTTCATCGCGAACACCCTCGTGGTGCGACTCTACGACCGCTTCTCCCCCGCGCAAATTGCCCGCACTGGGCTCTGGGTGGTGACCATTGCGTTCATCTGGCTCGCGGCAACGATTTTGCTGAGCTGGGGCCAGCTCGCTGTGGTCATTGGGCTGGTCACACTCGGTCTCGCACAGGGCTGCATCGTCGCGCTCGTCTTCAACACGCTGCTGACCAGCGCACCCGCGGATGCGGCCGGTGACGTTGGTGCGCTGCGCGGCCTCACCCACAACGTCTCGGGGAGCGCGGGAATTGCCATTGCAACGGCTCTTGCCGTTGCGTTCCTTGGCGGTCTTGCCGCGCAGAGCGCCAACAGCTCAGCGGTGTTGACCTCGCAGACGGTCGAACAACTGAACTTCGATTACGCGAACTTCATTACGGATGACCAAGTGGTCGCGGTGCTGGAGAACACCTCCGCCACCCACGAAGAGGTCGTTGCCGGCACCGGCTACTTTGCCCAGGCTCGGCTGATCGCGCTCAGCGGCACCATGCTCATCCTCGGTGGGCTCGCGTTTGCTGG
>NMRC01022365.1_pt1 | contig 18815 bp, 21 predicted proteins | sample 1520911 | NCBI WGS metagenome assembly NMRC01 (sample SAMN07342169, study PRJNA393822) | plant metagenome | isolation source: fluid collected inside the plant's | place: USA: Vermont, Morristown, Molly Bog | reverse complement strand
GGACGCTGCCCGCTCAGGCGATGCCGATGCCGATGCCGCCGCGGGTACCGCCGGCGCCGACGATCCTTCCGCCGCGAAGACCTCACGATGCCCGACGATTCCGCGCGTTCCGATAGCCGCGACAACTCGAGCGTATTCGCGACGAATACGCTCTCCACCGCGACGCCGCTCGGTCAGGATCACCCGTTCGGGCTCCTGAACGCCAAGCAGAGACGCAAAGTCGCCGAGCAGATCGGCTCGACCACCACGAAAACCGTTGCTCGCGACATCCGGATCGCCAAACGCCGTTACCGCAACTGCCCCGCGAGGCCAGCGCCCGCAGCAGCGAGATGGTCGACTGGGTCGCCTCCTGCGCATCGTCGACGAGCACCACCCTGAGCTCATCAAGCGGGCCCGCATCACCAGACGCCTCACTCAGGATGCGCGCCGCAAACGCTCCGAGTTCTGCCGCATCAAACTGCCCCGGATGCGCCCCAAACTTTGGCCCGGTATAGACCTCGATGAATCGCGCAACCGCGCCCCACTCGGCACGACCGTGCGCCTCAGCGAGCGCTCGAAGTTGCCCGGGCTGAACACCGAGCTCTTCGACGCGCATCAGGAACTCGCGCAGCTCGGAGCGGAATCCACGCAATTGCCGAGCCTCGGGCGGCAGCGTTGCGGGCCAGTAGTGATCGGTGCCGTCGGCAATCTCGCCGAGCAGGAGTTCTGCGATGAGCGAATCGTGCTCGGTGCCGGTGAGCAACGTCACTGGCGCCTGACGTTGCGCCTGCACCACCGAGAACGCCACAGATGCCGCAGAGCGGGCAATCGGGCCAGCACTCGGAGTGCCCAGCCGCAGCGCCAAGCGGTCACGCAACTCAGCCGCGGCGAGCCGGTTTGCGGTGAGCACCAGCAGGTGGTCAGGCGACCACCCGGTCTGCGCGGCAAGCGACGCAGCCCGCTCGATCAGCGCGGTTGTTTTGCCACTCCCCGGACCCCCGACGACGACCGCATTGGCCTCGGCTGGCAGTTCGCACACGCGCTGCTGAGCCGGATCAAGGACGGCAACGGTCGCCGCGGTTTCGCTCATAGCAGCCACGGTATCGGGCCCCGCCGACATTGGCACGCTGGATTGTCGGCTCATGGCGAACGCTCGCGCGTATCCGGCACTGGGCGGTTAGGCTACAGACGTGGAAATACACATTGGAATCCAAGACAGCCCGCGCGAGATCAGTTTTGAAAGTGGTGACACCGCCGCCGAGATTGAAGCCTCACTCGCCAAGGCGCTGCAGAACAACACCATCCTGCGCCTGTCGGACATCAAAGGTTCGCTCTACCTGGTTCCAGCCAACAGCATCGCCTACCTTGAGATCGGCAGCGAAGAAACCCGCAGAGTAGGGTTCGTCGGCTAAATGGAGATCCTGTTCGTCGCGCTCATCGGCGGGGCCATCGGAGGGGCCGTTCGCTACCTGCTTCCGCACCACGACCGCTACGGGGTCGTGCTGCTGCCGGCGCAGGGCGCCATGACGGCGAGCATCGTCTGGGTGCTGCTGACGTGGGCCGGGCTCAAATGGAATGCCGGACTGATCTGGTGGATCAGCCTGCTCATCCCGGTGGCGGTCACGGCCGTGACCGCGGTGGTGCTCGGTGCGCGACGGGTTCGCCACGACACCGAACTCTTTGACCGAGTGGCCTCCGGTCGCTCAGCACGGGCATAAGTCTTTCGATTCTGCTGTTTGTAGAGGGTGCATCCGAAGCGGTGCAAGCCTCCAAAACGTGAAAGGCCAACTATGCGAGCTGCAATTCTCACCCGTGCCGGCGATGTTCGGGTCGAAGACGTTCCCGAACCGAGCATTTCCCGAGCAACGGATGCGATCGTGCGGATCGTGCGGTCCTGCATCTGCGGTTCTGATCTGCACTACTACCACAACCACCGCGCCGAGGCGGGCAAGCGGATGATCGGACACGAGTTCGTCGGCATCGTCGACGCCATCGGCAGCGAGGTGCGGCGGATCTCGGTCGGCGACTTCGTCATCGCCCCCTTCGTCTGGTCGTGTGGTGAGTGCGAATTTTGTCTGGCCGGTCTCCAGACCTCCTGTGTGCGTGGCGGCTTCTGGGCAAGTCGCGGCGTCGGTGGTGGTCAGGCCGAGGCCGTGACGGTTCCGCTGGCAGACAGCACCCTTGTGCCGGTGCCGGGAATTGACGAGTCTTCGCCACTCTTACCCTCCCTCCTGACGCTCTCTGATGTCTATGGCACTGGCCACCACGCGGCATCCCGAGCGCAGGTCTCAGCTGGCGACTCGGTGGTCGTCATTGGCGACGGTGCGGTTGGTCTGCTCTCGGTGCTCGCCGCCAAGCGGCTCGGTGCTGAGCGGATCGTGCTCATGGGCCACCACGAGCAGCGCTTGGCACTCGGGCGCGAGTTCGGTGCAAGCGAGGTGGTAGCCGCCCGAGGCGAGGAAGGCGTCGCCCTGGTGCGCGAACTGAGCGAGGGCGGCTACGGCTTTTCCAAGGTGATTGAGGCCGTTGGCCTACGCCCGGCCTACGAGCAAGCGTTCGGCATCGTTCGGCCTGGCGGGATCATCAGTCGAGTTGGCGCACCACAGTATGAGGAGGCCCCCATCGGTTTCCGCTCGCTGTTCGGCGCGAACATCACACTCACCGGCGGACCGGCCCCGGTGCGTGCCTACATCGAAGAGCTCTTGCCAGAAGTGCTCGACGGCACGGTCAATCCGGGTCGGGTCTTTGACCTGACCGTCGATATCGAGGGAATCCCCGATGGCTACCGAGCGATGGATGAGCGGCGTGCGCTCAAGGTGCTCATTCAGCCGTGAACTCGCCGGCAGCCGTTGGCTGAGTGGTCGCCGTTCCCGGCGCTTGCTATGCGGTCAGGCCGAGCGCATCCAGTCGGCGGCTGTGCCCGGAGATGAGTTCGGTGAACACCGGCTCGACGTTTTCAAAACTGGTCTCTCCGGCGAGCGCTGAGCGGGCCACGAGCAGGGTGTCGCCGACCAAACGCCGCGCCCAGAGCGCGAGTCGGCTGGCCAGCTCAGGATCGTCCTGAATACCGGCAAGCACAATTCCGGCGAGCACCTCGTCAGCGCCGGGCCCGCTCAGGATCGCCACAACGGCCTCCGAATTGGGTAAGCCTGCGGCGAGCCCCAAGAAGAACTCGTCCAGAATGCCGGCGGTCACATAGCTGCTGACGAGGAGCTCCCACCAGTCCGAGCCAGCCGTCTGCACCCGGAATGCGTCAATCGCCGGAGCAAATGGTGCCATCGCCTCGGCGGGGTTGACTCCGGAATGCCGCAACAATTTGGAGAGCTTGCGCTGCTTGCGCAGCGAATTGGCGGCGACCTTGGTCAGTAGTTCTTTCTCAGCAACCGATGGTGCGGCAGAAACCGCCCGCGCGAGATTCTCAAAGATTTCGAGTTGGATGTATGCGGCTTGCGCCAAAAACGTCGTGGGGTCCGGCGTGAACTCGGCGAAGTCTGCGCGCGGGAGGGCAGAGAAGTCGCGCTTTCCGGCAAGGGTCGGCGCGTTGACAACGGGCTGGGAACGCCCAAACAGTCGAGAAAACCAACTCACCTGCTCAGCCTAGCGAGCACATCCAACTAGAATGAGGATGTTGGCGGCGCCAGTGGAGCGCCGCACTCGCCTGCTTGGAAACCCGCGGGCGGTTTTCATTCTCCAGACAGGCGTGTTGTGACGACATTTGCAGATCTGGGCGTCGAGAGCGATTTGGCGGATGCCCTGGCATCCAAAGGCATTCTCGAGCCCTTCCCCATTCAAGAACAGACCATCCCGCTGGCCTTGGCTGGCCAAGACATCATCGGCCAAGCCAAGACGGGAACCGGTAAGACCTTCGGCTTCGGACTTCCGCTGATCCAGCGCCTCGGCCCGAACCCTGAACCGGGTGTTCAGGCGCTCGTCGTGGTGCCGACCCGCGAACTGTGCGTGCAAGTTTCTGAAGACCTCGAACTCGCCGCCAAAAACCGGCCAACCGCGATCGTTTCGATCTATGGCGGGAAGGCGTATGAGGGTCAGGTCGAACAGCTCAAAGCTGGCGCACACATCGTCGTCGGCACTCCGGGACGCCTGCTCGACCTGGCTGGTCAACGTCTGCTCGATCTCAAACGGGTGCGCGAGATGGTGCTCGATGAGGCCGACAAAATGCTTGACCTCGGCTTCCTGCCCGACATCGAGCGTCTCTTTGCGATGACCCCTGAGCTGCGGCACACCATGCTGTTCTCCGCGACGATGCCAGGGCAGATTGTCACTCTGGCGCGGCGATTCATGTCCAAGCCAATCCACATCCGAGCCCAAGACCCAGATGAGGGGATCACGCAGGCCAATATCAAGCACGTCGTCTATCGGGCGCACTCGCTCGACAAAGAAGAGGTGATTGCGCGCATCCTGCAGGCTGAAGGTCGTGGCAAGACGGTCATCTTCACCCGCACGAAGCGTGCGGCCGCTCGGCTCCAAGAAGAGCTCACCGACCGCGGGTTCTCCGTCGGTGCCGTGCACGGCGACATGAATCAGGATGCGCGCGAGCGTTCCATGGCGGCGTTCAAGGCGGGCAAGAAAGATGTGCTCATCGCCACCGACGTTGCCGCGCGCGGCATCGATGTTGACGATGTGACGCACGTCATCAACCACACCATCCCCGACGACGACCAGAGCTACCTGCACCGGGTGGGCCGCACCGGGCGTGCGGGCAAGACCGGCATCGCGGTGACCTTTGTCGACTGGGACGACCTGCACAAGTGGGCGCTCATCAATCGGGCGCTTGAGTTCGGTCAGCCAGAACCGACGGAGACCTACTCGTCGTCACCGCACCTCTACAGCGATCTGAACATCCCGGAGGGCACGAAGGGGCGGATGCCCGGTTCGCGCGCACCCGAATCGCGGCCACGCAACGATGCTCAGCGCTCGGGTGGTCGCGCTGGAAGCTCTGGCGCTGGTCAGTCGCGGCGTTCGGGCAGCCAGTCCAACGCATCCGGCCGTTCCAGTACTTCGAGAATGCCGATGGCGCGGGAGCACACGATGGCTCTGGCAAGGAACACCACGACGGCAACGCGGCCCCGCGTCGCCGCCGTCGGCGTTCGTCGGGCGGTGCCAGCCCGGCCGCGCACTCCTAGCTCTGGGCGCAGCGCCGTGGGCGCTCAGAGCAGTTAGTGCACCGGTTCGCTGCCGCGTGCTTGGCGGATGATCTCCTCGACCACCTCGGGGCTGGTCGTGTGCTCGCCGAGCCGGTTCACCTTGCCAGTGCCGTGGTAGTCGCTTGAGCCGGTAGTTGCCAGCCCAAATTCGCGAGCCAGGGTACGCAAGGCCACTTTGGCATCCTCGCGGTTCTCGGGATGGTCAATCTCAAGCCCGAACAGTCCCGCCTCCACGAGCGCCGCAAGCCGATCGCGCGGCACCACCCGATCAGCCCCGCGGGTGCCCGGATGCGCCAGAACCGGCACTCCCCCTGCCGCCCGAATCAGTCGAACCCCCTCGAGGGTGTCCGGCGCGTAATGTGGCTCGAGATAGCCCGAACGCGGGTGCAGGATGCCCGCGAACGCCTCACCACGATTCGCGGAGTAGCCGCGCGCGACGAGCGCATCGGCAATGTGCGGTCGACCGATCGTCGTGCCGGGTTGCGATTGGGCGAGCACATCCTGCCAACTCAGCGGATAGTCGGCGTCAATGCGCTCAACGATCGCTTCAGCGCGGTGCTGGCGCGAGGTTCGGATACGTTCGGTTTCGGCCACGAGCTCAGGGTCAAGCCGATCAACGAGATAGCCGAGTAGGTGCACGCTGTGGCCGTTCGTGCGGGTCGAGAGTTCGATTCCCGGCAGCAAGCGAAGGCCGAGCGAACGTGCGGCTTCGGATGCCTCATCCCAGCCATCAGTCGAATCATGATCGGTGAGCGCAATCGTGCTCAGGCCCGCGGCCACTGCGGCCCGAATGAGCTCGGCCGGAGCCTCGGTTCCGTCGCTGACCCGAGAATGGGTGTGCAGATCGGCCGACATACTTCTATTCTGGCGTGCCCTCAGGGCTGACACAGACTGCTCGCCTACGCTGAACGAGATGAGCCGTTTGCTGCGTGGATTGATTGTGCTTGCCGCGGCGATTGCCGCACTCATCTTCGTTTGGCCGCAGGCCTTCGGTCTGCAACTCGCCCCGGTCATCGGCCAGGCCGTCGCCCTGCGCGCGATTGGCATGCTGTTGGCGCTCGGGCTCGTACTCGTGCTCGGTGTGCTGCGTTTCTTGCCGGGGCTTCGGAAGCTCAGCGGCGGCATCGCCTGTGTGCTCGTGGTGTTCGCGGTGGCCAACGGCGGCATCTTGGCCTGGCGGGGCCTGTCAGGGAAGGCGTTGACGCCGTCGGCAACTTCGATCACGGTACTGGAGTGGAACACCAAAGCGGCGGTGTCAGCTGAGACCATCGCCAAGCTTGCGCTCGAATACCATGCCGATATCGTTGCGCTGCCGGAAACCACGAATGATCTCGGCGAACAGATCGCCCTCCAGATGAAGGCGGGCGGCTCGCCGATGTGGTCCAATACGGTCTCGTTCGACGATGTGTATCAGGCGCACAGCACCACCGTCTTGCTCAGCCCAGAACTCGGCGACTACACCGTCACCTCCTATTCGGGCTCCGGGCCACCGTTGAACACGAACACGGTTCCGACGGTTGTCGCCAAACCGGTCACTGGCAGCGGACCGGTCATCGTGGCCGTCCACGCGGTGTCGCCGCGTCAGGGCGAGATGCGCAATTGGCGCAGCGACCTGAAGTGGCTGGCCAGTCAATGTGAGAGCGACGACGTCATCATGGCTGGCGACTTCAACTCCACCATTGACAATATGGCCGGGCTTGGCACCGGCGGCGGCAATCTTGGGCGGTGCGTGGATGCTGGCGCGGCCGCCAGCGGGGCCGCGATTGGCACCTGGCCGACGAACATCCCCAGCTATCTCGGTGCACCTATTGACCATGTGCTCACCACGCGCAACTATCGAGTGACCGGTTTCACCGTGCCAAGCGGATACGATTCGATGGGCAGCGATCACCGACCCGTGGTCGTGCAACTTGAACGAAATGACTGACCATGACCTCAGATAGCGTTGATCGCAACGCGAACCGATCAACTACCCCGAGCACCGATCGCTTTGCGAAGTTCATTTCAAGCAACTGGGCCGAACCGCCAACTCCCAGCGTGAGCCGCTCCGCTGCGGCGAGCGCGGCCCAGCCCCGTCGCGCCGCGCTGAGTGCCGCGACTCCGGGGCTGCGACTCGTGCTGCCCGCCGGTGGCATGAAACAGCGCTCAAACGACACCGACTACCCCTATCGGGCGCACGCGGCGTTCAGCTACCTGACCGGATGGGGATCGGCGACAGTGCCAGATTCGGTGCTCGTGTTCGAGCCGAGCGAACACGGCGACGGCCATGAGGCAGTCCTGTTCTTCCGCCCGACCGCTGGACGAAACACCGAAGAGTTCTATGCCGATTCCGGGATCGGCGAGTTCTGGGTCGGCCCACGGCCGGGCCTCGAAGAGGTGTCGACCCTGCTCGGTCTGCGCACGCGTGATCTGGCCGAGCTGGAGGCTGAACTGAGCGGTTGGGCGGACTCTCCCACCGCGGTGCTGCGCGAAGCTGACGCTGCCCTCACCGCACGAATCGACGAGTTGCGCGGCGGTCGTACCGAAGCCGCCGATGATGACTTGGCCCGCGAGGTGTCCGAAATGCGGCTCGTCAAAGACGAGTGGGAGATCGCTGAGCTGCGAGCAGCCATCGAATCGACCGCTCGGGCGTTCGAGGATGTGCTGGCCGCACTCCCGCGCGCCCGAGAAGCTGATCGCGGCGAGCGTGTGATCGAGGGAGTGTTTGCGGCACGGGCCCGGCTCGAGGGCAACACTGTCGGCTACGATTCGATAGCTGCAGCTGGCTCGCATGCGACCATCCTGCACTGGACCGCAAACACCGGCGCGGTGCGCGATGGAGACCTGGTGCTGCTAGACGCCGGGGTCGAGCGCGAGAGCTACTACACCGCCGACATCACCCGCACCTTTCCGGTCAACGGCAGCTTCAGTCCGGTGCAGCGGCAGGTCTACGAGGCGGTGCGCGAGGCGGCAGATGCGGCCTTCGCCGTGGTGAAACCGGGCATTGTGTTTCGGCAGGTGCACGCGGCGGCCATGGAGGTCATTGCCCAGAAGACTGCCGAGTGGGGCTTCCTCCCGGTCTCGGCTGAGGAATCATTGCAGCCGGAGTTGCAGTTTCACCGCCGCTACATGGTGCACGGCACGAGCCACCATCTCGGCATCGACGTGCACGATTGCGCCCAGGCCAGGCGAGAGTTCTACGCGGATGGTGTGATCGCGCCCGGCATGGTCTTCACGATTGAGCCGGGGCTGTACTTCCAGGCCGATGATTTGAGCGTTCCGGAGGAGTTCCGCGGCATCGGCGTGCGCATTGAGGACAACATCCTGGTCACCGATACGGGTGCCGAGAACCTCTCAGCCGCGCTTCCACGCACCGCCGACGACGTTGAGGCATGGGTGCGCCGGCTCAGCTCGTAGCCGCAATCGAACGCTTGCGGAACGGTCGGCCCTGGCGAAATCGTCAGTGCGGCAGCAAGACGAACTCGGCGGCATTGGCCACACCAGCTGTCTTGCCAGGAGCCGACTGATCGCTCCAATACAGGTTCGTGTGGGCGATCACGTCGGGAACCGGCGGAGCGCCCCACTCGGTCTTGTCGGCCGCAGTATGCGCATCGCCAATCAGGACCGTGTCATAGCCTCGCGCAAAGGCGCCGTGGATGGTTGAGCGGATGCACATGTCCGTCTCGGCTCCAACCACGGCAAGCCGAGCAACGCCGAGCCGAGCGAGCACTTCCTCCAACTCGGTGCCCTCGAAGGAATCCCGGAAGCGCTTGTGTACCACTGGCTCGCCCTCAGCCGGCACGAGTTCGGGCACGATTTGCCAGGCGGGAGTGCCGAATTCAAGGCCGTCCTCATCGCTGTGCTGCACCCAGACCACGGGCACTCCCTCACCCCGCGCACGCTCGACCAGTGCGGCGATGCGCTGCACCACCCCGTCGCGGTCGTGGGCGCCGTCAACGACTCCATTTTGCACATCCACGACCAGAACGGCCGTACCCGAACGATCTGCGAATGCCGACATGAGTCCGCCCTTTCATCGGTGAACACCCTCTGCTATCGCTGCTCCCGGTGCGGCGACAGTGCACGGAGGCGAGCGAGGTGTAAAAGACGCTTGACATACCGATGTGACTCAGGCACACTGTGTTGTAAAGCTTGTTTTACAGATCGAACATTGGAGGCGGGGAATGCAACCTTCGGAGCGGCACTCGGCATTGGACCTCAGGGCCGGCAAACGGTTCAGCATTGAGTTCTACATCACGATGACCGTCTGGATTGGAACAATCTTTGGATCGCAGTTTCTCGTGGCCCACTCCGACGGTGGCTTGAAAGTGTTCTGGGCACTCATCCCGGCAATACCGGCGCTCGTCGGCGTGGCAGTCATCGTTCGGCACGTGCGCCGAATCGACGAGTACCAGCGGGCAATCCTCTACAAAGGCTTTTCGGTTGGCTTCGCGGTCGCGATGGTCAGCGCGATCAGTATTGGCCTATTGGATGCCGCAGGAGTCACGCTGCCAGCCGGCTACTTCATCGTCTACGCAGCGGGGATGACGGGCTGGCTGATCGCAGGATTCGTGCTCGGGAGACGGAACTAAGCAGACCGTGAAGAATCTGATTCGGAAACTGCGCGAGACTCGTGGGCTTACCCAAAGCCAACTCGCCGACCTGCTCGAGGTGTCACGACAGACCGTGAACGCGATCGAGACCGGGCGCTACGACCCATCGCTCCCACTCGCTTTTAAGATTGCCCGCACCTTTGAGAAACCAATTGAGACACTATTCAGCCCGGACGAGCAACACTAACCTGCACAGAGAACGGAAATGGAACCACAGATGACAACACAGCCCACTACTGCGATTGTGGAAGTCGAGCACTTCCGCATGGACTTCGGTTCGAACCGGGTGATCGACGACCTGAGCTTTGAGGTCCAACGCGGCGAGACCTTCGGCTTTCTCGGCAGCAACGGCTCCGGGAAGACCACCACCATTCGCGCACTACTTGGCATTTACCCGCCAACGGCTGGCCGGCTCGTGATCGACGGCATCCCGTTCCATCCAGAAACAGCGCGCACGATTGGCTATCTCCCCGAGGAACGCGGGCTTTACAAGAAGGAGCCGGTGATCGACGTCATGACGTACTTCGGCGTGCTCAAGGGAATGGAGCGATCAGCCGCCCACGACTGGTCACTCAGCTTCCTGGAACGCGTCGAACTCGGCGGCATGGCCAAAGTGCGCCTCGACAAGCTCTCCGGCGGGCAACAACAGAAGGTGCAACTCGGGGTCACCATCATGAATCAACCCGAGCTGCTCATCCTCGACGAACCCACCAAGGGTTTCGATCCGGTGAACCGCCGCCTGCTGCTCGACCTCATCGACGAACGCCGCCAAGACGGGGCAGCCGTCGTGATGGTCACGCACCAAATGGATGAGGTCGAACACAGCTGCGATCGCATCCTGCTGCTCAAAGACGGCCGCTCCCGAGCCTACGGCACCGTGCGCGAGGTGCAGCAAGAGTTCGGCGGAATGCGGGTCAAGATCGAGTACAGCGGAACGCTCACCGAATCGGCCGAGTACCGCATTCTCAGCAACGACGGCCATCAGGCCGTGCTCGAACCCGACATCGACGCCGCCGCACTGCTGGAATTGCTCAGCAGCCGTGGCGCACGCATTTCACAATTCACTCCCGGCTGGCGTTCACTCGATGAGATCTTCATCGAAGTGTACGGAGCCCCAGAAGGAGAGGTGGCCTAACATGGCACGCTCATCAAAGATCGGTACCGTCATTCGCTACGAGTACGTTCGTACCGCCACCAAACGCGGATTCTGGTTAGCCACCCTGTTCGTTCCCGTGCTGATTATCGCGGTGCTCATCATCTCAGGGGCGTCCAGTTCGAGTGCGAGGGATGCGGGTCAGTCGCCGACGAATAGCCACCTCAGCTTCGGCTACACCGACGCGTCGGGCCTCGTCTCGCCAGAGCTGGCTTCCGCACTCGGTGGCACCCCGGTTGACTCCAAAGACGCCGGAATCGCCGCCGTGAAAGACGGGAGTCGTGAGGCGTTCTTCGCCTTCCCCAGCGACCCGACCACGCAGGCGATCGGCGTCTGGGGTACCGATATCGGAATATTCCAGAACAATCGCTACGCGGCCGTTGCGCAGTCACTCTTGCAGCAAAGCGTCTCAGAGCAGATCGGTTCGCCACAGCTCTCGCGCATTCTGTCCGGCGGAGTGAGCACCGAGACGGTCACCTTCCGTGACGGGAAGCCAACCGGCGGGTTCGGGGCGGCGATCCCCGGCCTGCTCTTCCTGGTGCTGTTCTATGTGGTGGTCATCATGCTGGGGAATCAAGTGCTGGCATCAACCATCGAGGAGAAAGAAAACCGGGTCACCGAGATGATTCTCACCACCATTCGGCCCGGTGCGTTCATTGGCGGGAAGATCATCGCGCTCACCCTCCTTGGACTCACCCAGATGATCGTATTCGTGCTGCCGATCCTGGCCGGATACCTCTGGTTCGGCCAATCGATTGGACTGCCCGACCTTGGCGGCCTCGACATCCAGCTCGGCCAGACGGTCACGGGCGCTCTGATCCTGGTCACTGGGCTTGCCATGCTGATCTCGCTGCTGGCCTGCCTTGGTGCGGCGATGCCGAGTGTGAAGGATGCCGGTCCACTGTTCAGCGCAGTGATCATCGCGCTGTTTATGCCGGCCTACGTCTTCACGCTTGTGGTGAGTCAGCCCAGCGCTCCAGTGGTGCAGTTCTTCTTGTACTTTCCGGTCAGCGCTCCGATCACGGCCCTGATGCTCAACGCCTTTGGGAGCCTGCTGTGGTGGCAGGCGACGATCGTGGTGGTCGAGCTGGCGGTTGTCGCGGCACTGCTGTTCCGCTTTGCCATTGAGCTGTTCAAACTCGGCTCGCTGGAGTACAGCCGAAAGCTCAGCTTCGCCTCGATTCGCTCAGCCCTCATGCCAACGCGCCACTAAGCGACGCATCGGAGGCGCACCGTTCACCGTGCGCCTCCGATGCGCGCAGCGCAGCGGCGCGGGGCGAGTACCCTAGACGGGTGAGTGCCTCGAAAGTGTTTGTCGCCCGGCTGGCCGGCTGCAGTGTCTTTGATCCGGCCGGTGACCGGCTCGGAAAAGTGCGCGACGTACTCGTGGTCTACCGAAAATCCTCATCACCGCAGGTGGTGGGCCTCGTCGTTGAGATTCCGGGCAAGCGGCGGGTCTTCGTCTCGATCAACCGGGTCACCTCGATTGGTTCAGGGCAGATCATCACCACCGGACTGATTAACGTACGCCGCTACGAGCAGCGCGGTGGCGAGGTGCGCGTGATCGGCGAAATGCTTGGCCGCACGGTCACCTTCGCCGCCGGCGGTGGCCAGGCCACCATTGAAGATGTGGCAATCGAGCAGTCCCGCACCGGTGACTGGTATGTCGCCGAGCTCTTTGTCCGCAAGCCAAAGACCTCAGCTTCACCGTTCGCGAAAGGTCCGACTGCCATCGTGACCTGGAATGAAGTGAGCGAGTATCGTGCCGCTGGCGAAGCCCAGTCGGCCGAGCATCTCATTGCCGCATACTCTGAGCTCAAGCCCGCGGATCTGGCGAATACGCTGCTCGACCTGCCAACCCAGCGTCGGCACGAGGTTGCCGAAGAGTTGCCGGATGAACGGCTCGCGGACGTGCTCGAAGAGATGGCGGAGTCTGACCAGATCGAACTGCTCTCCAGCCTCGACGACGACCGGGCAGCCGATGTGCTCGACCACATGCAACCCGACGATGCGGCCGACCTGATCGCGCAGCTCCCAGAGGATCGCGGGGAGCACCTGCTGGATCTGATGGAGCCGGAGGAAGCCGAGGATGTGCGGCTGCTGCTGAGCTACCCGCCCGATACCGCCGGTGGCCTGATGACCCCTGAGCCGATCATCGTCTCGGCCGAGGCGACCGTCGCTGAAGGACTTGCGATGATCCGTCGGGTTGACCTCCCAGCCGGCGCTCGGGGCGGCAATCTGCGTGGCGTTGCCCCCGCTCGAAGCACCCACCGGACGGTTTCTCGGACTGGTCCACTTCCAGCGAATGCTGCGTTACCCACCGCAGGAACGACTCGGCACGCTGATCGACCAGAACCTTGAACCGGTGCGGGCCACCACCTCGGCAGCTGAAGTCGCGCGCATCCTGGCCAGCTACAACCTCGTATCGGTTCCGGTGGTCGATGAGAACTCGCGACTGCTCGGCGTCGTCACGATTGACGATGTTCTCGACTATCTCCTGCCAGATGACTGGCGCAATCACGATGACGGCGACGATCCAACGCACGGCCAACTCATTGGCAGCGCTCGGCTCGGAAGCCTCAATGAACGGAGGCGATGATGGCACGCAGCAAGAATGAGCGACTTGATGTTCCTCGCGGCCTGAATACGCCCGCGCTGGGCCGCCCGCGCAGCGGAAGCGACCGCTTCGGCAAGTTCTCGGAATCGTTCGCGCGAGCGATGGGAACCTCCGGCTTTCTGATCGGCATGACCGTGTTCGTCACGATCTGGCTGCTGTGGAACAGCCTGGCGCCAGCGACCATCCAATTCGACCCGCGAGCACTCAACTTCACGCTGCTGACGCTCATTTTGTCGCTGCAGGCTTCCTATGCGGCTCCGCTCATCCTGTTGGCGCAGAATCGGCAGGATGACCGTGATCGAGTGCAGATCGAGCAAGACCGCCAACGCGCCGAACGCAATCTCGCCGACACCGAGTACCTGGCTCGCGAAGTAGTGGCGTTGCGGCTGGCGATGAAGGATGTGGTGACGAAAGAGGTGTTGCGCGCCGAGTTGCGCTCACTGCTGGAGTCACTGGATGAGCGCGACGCGCGCGCGAATGCCTGAGCTTGTCGAGGCGGTACGCCGCGCCGTTGGAGCGGTGATCGACCCAGAGCTGCGAAAGAGCCTGAGCGAACTCGACATGATCGAAGCGGTCACCGCCGCGAGCGACGGTGTTCGGGTGCGCGTGCTCCTTACCATCGTCGCGTGTCCGGCCGCAGATCGCATTGAGCGCGAGGTCTTGGCCGCAGCCGAACACGCACTGGCCGAGCGAGCATCCGAGCTTCCGGTCACGGTTGAGCTCGGTGTGATGAGCCCGGCGCAGCGCGAGGCGCTGGTGGCAAAACTGCGTGCGGGCCGTGACCGTGGCAACCCGTTCACCGCTGAGAGCCTGACCCGGGTCATCGCGGTCACGAGTGGGAAAGGCGGGGTCGGCAAATCAACACTGACGGCAAACCTCGCCGTCGCTCTTGCCGCCCGCGGACTGCGCGTTGGACTCATAGATGCCGATGTCCACGGCTTCTCGATTCCTGGTCTGCTCGGGCTCGGCCGTGCCAAACCCACCCGCGTTGGCGAGTTGATTGTGCCGCCGGAGGCGTACGGCGTGCGGGTGATTTCGATCGGGATGTTCGTCGACGACCAGGCGACGGCCGTTGCCTGGCGCGGGCCAATGCTGCACCGAACCATCTCGCAGTTTCTGAGCGATGTGTACTTTGGCGACCTCGACGTGCTGCTGCTTGATCTGCCACCGGGAACCGGCGATATTGCCATTTCGATCGGGCAGCTGTTACCGCATGCGGAGGTGCTCGTCGTCACCACCCCACAAGCTGCGGCGGCCGATGTGGCCGAGCGCAGTGGTCTGCTCGCCCGGCAGAGCGGTCAGCGCCTTCGCGGCGTGATCGAGAACATGTCGGGCTTCGTCGGACCGGACGGTGCGCGCATCGAGCTCTTCGGCAGCGGCGGCGGACAGGCGGTTGCCGAGCGCCTCAGTGCCACTGGGGCTGGCGCGGCTCACGCCGAAGCGACACCTGCGGTGCCGCTGCTCGGGCAGGTGCCGCTGAGCGTCGCGCTGCGCGAGGGCGGCGACGACGGCACGCCCGTCGTGCTCGGCGCCCCAAACGATCCAGCGGCGGTCGCCATAGAAGCCATTGCCGAGCAACTCATCGTGCGCCCCGAGTCACTCGCCGGCCGCTCGCTTCCGATGCGGCCGCGCTAGCGCGAGTGCTCAGCCGCCGAGTTCGACGCGGACGATCGCGCAGAGCCGGGCGGTGTGCACGAGCGCGGCTTCTTCCGTCTCGGCTTCAACCATGACACGAACCATTGGCTCGGTGCCGCTTGGCCGCAACAGCACACGCCCACGTTCACCAAGTTCGGCTTCGACCGCAGCAACCTCCGCCGCGATCACCGCGTTTCCGGCCAGTCTGGCGTGATCGACCCCCCGCACATTCTCAAGCACCTGCGGGTAGACGGTCATCTGTGCCGCGAGTTCTGAGAGTCGCTTCCCGGTGCGAGCCACCTCCGCGGCCAAATGCAGGCCGGTCAGGATACCGTCTCCGGTGGTCGCGAATTTGGTCATGATGACATGGCCAGACTGCTCGCCGCCGAGCGAGAGGCCTTCCGCATTGAGCGCCTCGAGCACATATCGGTCGCCAACGGCCGTCTCAACCAGGCGGATACCATGCTCGGCCATCAGCAGGCGAAGCCCCAGATTGCTCATCACCGTTGCCACGAGGGTGTCGTCAACGAGTTCACCGCGCTCATGCATGGCGAGCGCCAGGATTGCCATGATCTGGTCGCCATCGACCACCCGGCCGTGCTCGTCAATGGCGAGGCAACGGTCCGCATCGCCGTCGTGGGCGATCCCCAGGTCAGCACCAAGTGAGACCACGGCCTCGGCAAGGTAGTCGAGGTGCGTCGAGCCCACCCCGTCGTTGATGTTCATGCCGTCCGGTTCGGCACCGATCACGGTGACCCGCGCCCCGGCAAGGGTGAACACCTCCGGCGAAATCGCTGAAGCTGCCCCGTGCGCACAGTCCAAGACCACGTGCAGTCCGTCGAGCCGGTGTGGCAGCGTGCCCATGAGGTGCAGCACGTAGCGGTCTTCGGCATCGGCGAAGCGACGGATGCGCCCGACACCTTCGCCGGTCGGCGCAAGTGGCTGCTGGCCGAGGACGCTCTGAATACGATCTTCGACCTCGTCCGGCAGCTTGGTGCCGCCGAAGGAGAAGAACTTGATGCCATTGTCAGGCGCCGGGTTATGCGACGCCGAGATCATCACGCCGAAGTCGGCACGGTAGTCGGCGATCAGAAAGGCTGCCGCCGGGGTCGGCAGCACCCCAGCATCCAGCACGTCAACACCCGATGAGGCCAGCCCGGCCGCGACGGCCGCTGACAGAAACTCGCCTGAGACTCGAGGATCACGGGCGACAATCCCAACGGGACGCTTCCCGGTGGCGCGCAGTTCATCGGCGTGCCGACCGCGAGTCAGAACCGCGGCGGCAGCCTGAGCGAGCTCGAGGGCCAGATTCGCCGTGAGGTCACGGTTCGCCAGCCCTCGAACTCCATCAGTACCAAAGAGGCGAGGCATTGGAGCCTGCAGGGCCGCTTAGCGCTTCGAGAACTGGGACGCCTTGCGGGCCTTCTTCAGACCAGCCTTCTTGCGCTCGATCACGCGAGCGTCGCGAGTCAGGAATCCGGCCTTCTTGAGCGCCGCACGGTTGTTTTCACGGTCGATCTCGTTGAGCGAACGAGCAATCGCCAAACGCAAGGCACCTGCCTGGCCCGATGGGCCACCACCGGTGATGCGAGCGGTCACGTCGTAGCTTCCGAGCAGTTCGAGCACCGTGAACGGGTCGTTGATCAACTGCTGGTGCAGTTTGTTCGGGAAGTAGGCCTCGAGCTCACGCCCATTGACCACGATTTTGCCCGAACCCGGAACCACGCGCACTCGCGCGATGGCCTGCTTGCGTCGGCCAACGGCTGCACCAGAAACACTCAGGTTGCGCGGGGCCTTTGCCACTGGGGCTGCGGGAGTCTCGGTCGAGAAGCTCTCGACCAGTTCGGTCTCTTCGATGGTGTCTGAAATCTTCGCCACGGTCATCTCTCTGTCTTCTTCGGGGCCGACTACTGGGCGACCTGGGTAAGTGCGTATGGCTTGGGCTGCTGTGCCTGGTGCGGGTGCTCGGCTCCGGTGTACACCTTGAGCTTCTTGAGTTGGGCACGGCCGATGGAGTTCTTCGGAAGCATTCCGCGAACGGCCTTCTCGACGGCGCGAACCGGGTTCTTCTCGAGCAACTCGGCGTAGCTCACCGCGGTCAGACCACCCGGGTATCCCGAGTGACGGTAGGCCTTCTTCTGCGCCAACTTCTGGCCGGTGAGGGCCACCTTGTCGGCGTTGACGATAATCACGAAGTCACCCATGTCCATGTGGTTGGCAAAGGTGGGCTTGTGCTTGCCGCGCAGCAGCGCTGCGGTGTGGCTGGCCAGACGGCCGAGCACGACGTCGGTTGCGTCGATAACAACCCATTCGCGCTGAACGTCAGCGGGCGTGGGGCTAAAAGTGCGCGTCATGATGACTGCTTCTTTCTGTCGAACGGAGTGGTTCGTGAATCCCGCTCCGGTGGGGTTTCGCTCGGCCTGCCGAGTGAAACCGCTCTGGTGGAGGGCTCACGTTCGGTGTGTTTCCACACAGTGCCCTACCGCAGAAGCAGCGCACCAAAGATTCAGCCTACGCGACGACCGGCCAATCCGACAAATTGAGTCATTCGTTCTGCGAGCTCTCCATGGTGCGCCTTGCTCGGATGCGGTCGGCGCGTTCGGCCCACTCCTGCGGGGGTGGGTAGCCGACCGCAACGAGCGTCAGGCCGTTGGCTGGCATCACGACGAACTCGCCGGTGCGCCGGGCCGCAACGCGAAGCTCGGCGAGATGCTCAGCGGTGAAGCGGGCTTGCCCGACCGCGACGCATCCGCCGACCAGCGCGCGCACCATGGAGTGGCAGAAGGCGTCGGCCTGGATGGTTGCGATCAGCACTCCGGTGTCGTCACGATGCCAGTTGAAGGCCTGCAGGGTGCGGATGGTGGTGGCCTCTGGCCGAGCCTTGCAGAAGGTGGCAAAGTCGTGCAGTCCAAGCACGGTGTCTGCGGCCGCCTGCATTGCATCGACATCAAGCGTCGTCGGCACTGCGGAGGTGTCGAAGCGGCGCAGAGGATTCGGCGTGCTGAGCTGGTCGGCGATGCGGTACTGATACCGGCGCCACTCAGCTGAAAAGCGGGCATCGAAGTCGTCACTGACGAACTCGGCTGAGGTGACCGCCACATCAGCATTGGCGCCAAGGAGGCCGCTCATGCGTCGACGGAGCGCCATCGCCGGGTTCGAGGCCGCCCGATCGGCCCGTTCTGATGCCAACACGAGTTGCAACTGCTCGGGAGTGAGATCGAGGTGGGCGACCTGTCCGAGCGCGTGCACTCCTGCATCCGTGCGACCGGCGACCGTCAGCTTCGGAGCCGGCCCAAGCCGCTGAAACAACGTCTCAAGCGCCGCTTCAAGCACGCCCTGAACCGTGCGCAGGCCCGGTTGAATCGCCCATCCCGAAAAATTGGTGCCGTCGTATGCCAGCCCCAACCGAACCCGCGCGCTCACTCCCCCACTCTATTGGGCGCGGTTCAGCTGCGCCCGCGCGGCCTCGCGTGCCGTGGAGCGTGCCGTGCACTCAAGCGACGCGCACTCAGTACGAAGACTATTCCGGTGGCGGCGAGAGCGAAGCCCACCAGGAGGGGCGGTGCCATCTCGGTTCCGCTGCGTGCGAGCGTTGCTGCGTTCAGGCTGCCCGCGCTTGAGCTTCCGCCGGAACTCGATCCGGTGCCGCCGGTCGTACCACCGCTTCCGCCCGAACT
>NMRC01023148.1_pt1 | contig 18818 bp, 14 predicted proteins | sample 1520911 | NCBI WGS metagenome assembly NMRC01 (sample SAMN07342169, study PRJNA393822) | plant metagenome | isolation source: fluid collected inside the plant's | place: USA: Vermont, Morristown, Molly Bog | reverse complement strand
GGCGTGGCCGTGTCGTCGTGCACGGCCGAGACTCCGGCAACGAACCGTCGGAGTTCATCGCCCGCGACCACTTTCGCCGCGAACGGATCGCCGGCCAGGCGTCGGGGCAGTTCAGCAAACGGCAATGGATGCGCGCTGGCATATGCGACCACGTTGCCGAACCGTCGACCTTTCAACACCGCGGTGTCGGCAGTGAAGGCGAGTTCGGGCCAGAGCGCGGCGAGGGTCGCAAGTTGCCGCTTCGCGAACGCGAGCCCCTGGCCGTCGGCAATATTGACCGTCACGACACCGTGCGGCGCCATGAGTGGCACGAGGTTCTGATAAAACTCAACGCTCGTGACGTGGGCAGGGGTGCGGGCACCGGAGAAAATATCCACGACCGCCAGATCGATCGCGCCGCTGAGGCCGCTCGGCAATTTGCCGAGCACCTGCCGCGCATCCCCATTCCGCACACGAATGTTCGCCTGCTTGGACCACGGAATCTCAGCTCGCACCAAGTCGATGAGATCGGGTTCCAACTCGATCACCTGCTGGCGCGAACCGGGCCGGGTTGCCTCGATGTAGCGGGGAAGGGTCAACGCTCCGGCGCCCAGGTGGAGTGCTGTGATCGGGGCCCCGGCCGGCGCGACCAGGTCAACGGCGTGCCCGATGCGACGCACATACTCGAAGGCCAGATACTCCGGGGCTTCGAGGTCGATCTGCGACTGCGGCGTACCATCGACCGTGAGCGTCCACAGCGTCGCGTGGTGCTTTGACGGTTTGAGCTCAGCACGAAATCCGCTTTCGCTCAGCACCCGTTCACTCACCCTCACACGCTACGCGCTCCAGCTTCAGTAGCACGAAATCCGGCCAAGCGACAGTGCTTATACTCCTCAAATAAAACTGGGTCAAGTATTAACTGGACAATTGTTGTCAACTCGGCGTATATTAGGAACTTGCGCCTTGGACTCGTATGCCCTCATATTGCGGTGGGTAGTGAACGGTCGGTCTCATGTGATTCGGTCAATGTAGTTGGCCCGTTTCTGTGTGAGTCTTTTGGCGCGTCCACCCCGCTCGGACAATGGCCTTTTCGGCCCACGGAGGTACACCCTTGGCTGCTGCGCGCAACGCATCAACGCCCACTCTCAAGAACGGCCGGGGTGCATCCCGCCTCTCGTTCGCGAAAATCACCGACACCCTGACGGTTCCAGATCTGCTTGCACTGCAGACTGAGAGCTTCGACTGGCTCGTTGGCAACGACGGCTGGAAGGAACGCCTGGCCGCAGCGAAGAAGGCCGGTCGGCAAGACCTTCCCGAGACCACCGGTCTCGATGAGATCTTCGAGGAGATCTCTCCGATCGAGGACCTCAACGAGACGATGCAGCTCTCGTTCTCCAACCCGGAGCTCGAGCCCGCAAAGTACTCAATCGATGAGTGCAAGGAAAAGGGCAAGACCTTCTCGGCCCCGCTCTACGTGAACGCCGAGTTCATGAATCACCAGACCGGTGAGATCAAGACCCAGACCGTCTTCATGGGTGACTTCCCGCTGATGACCCCGAAGGGCACCTTCGTCATCAACGGCACCGAGCGCGTCGTCGTTTCGCAACTGGTCCGTTCCCCTGGTGTGTACTTCGAGCGCACCCAGGAGAAGAACAGCGACAAGGATGTGTACTCCGCCCGCATCATCCCGAGCCGTGGCGCTTGGCTCGAGTTCGAGGTCGACAAGCGCGACCAGGTCGGTGTGCGTATCGACCGCAAGCGCAAGCAGTCGGTCACGGTGTTCCTGAAGGCACTTGGCCTGAGCAGTGAAGACATCCTCAAGGAGTTCACTGGCTACGAGTCGATCGCACTGACGCTTGAGAAAGACAACATCCTCACCAAAGAAGAGGCCCTCAAAGACATCTACCGCAAGCTCCGTCCGGGCGAGCAGGTTGCAGCTGAGGCGGCTCGCGCGCTGCTGGACAACTTCTACTTCAACTCCAAGCGCTACGACCTGGCCAAGGTGGGCCGGTACAAGATCAACACCAAGCTTGGCCTTGAGGCGCCGCTGACCGACTCGGTGCTGACCGTCGAAGACATCGTCGCGACGATCAAGTACCTGGTTGCCTTGCACAGCGAGCAAACCACCATTCCGGGGAAGCGTCGCGGCAAGAAGGTTGACATTCGACTGAGCGTCGACGACATCGACAACTTCGGCAACCGTCGCATCCGCGCCGTTGGAGAGTTGATCCAGAACCAGGTGCGCACCGGCCTGAGCCGGATGGAGCGCGTGGTTCGTGAGCGGATGACCACCCAAGACATTGAGGCGATCACCCCGCAGACGCTCATCAACGTGCGTCCGGTGGTGGCTGCGATCAAGGAGTTCTTCGGCACCAGCCAGCTCTCGCAGTTCATGGATCAGAACAACCCGCTGTCGGGGCTGACCCACAAGCGTCGACTCTCGGCGCTTGGCCCTGGCGGGCTCTCGCGTGACCGCGCCGGTGTTGAGGTCCGTGACGTGCACTACTCGCACTACGGCCGGATGTGCCCGATTGAGACCCCGGAAGGCCCCAACATCGGTCTGATCGGCGCGCTCGCCTCCTTTGCACGAATCAACTCCTTCGGCTTCATCGAGACCCCGTACCGCAAGGTGTCAGCGGTCGGGTGACCGATCAGATCGATTACCTCACTGCAATGGAAGAGGCCGAGTACATCGTCGCCCAGGCCAACGCGCCGCTGAATGCTGACGGTTCGTTCCGTGAGGAGCGCGTGCTGGCTCGTGCCACCGGCGGCGAGGTCGACCTGTTCCACGCCGACGAGATCGGCTACATGGATGTTTCGCCGCGGCAGATGGTCTCCGTCGCCACCTCGCTCATCCCGTTCCTTGAGCATGACGACGCGAACCGCGCCTTGATGGGTGCCAACATGCAGCGTCAGGCTGTGCCGCTGCTGCGCAGCGAGTCGCCGCTGGTCGGTACCGGCATGGAGGGGTACACCGCCATCGATGCTGGTGACGTCATCACCGCGAACCGCGCTGGTGTGGTCAGTGAGGTGTCGGCTGACTTCGTCTCCGTGCAACTGGATGCCGGCGGCACCGAAACCTACTACCTGCGCAAGTTCGAGCGCTCGAATCAGGGCACCTCGTACAACAACCGCGTCATCGTCAGTGCGGGCGACCGCGTTGAGGTTGGCGAGGTGATTGCGGATGGTCCGGCAACCGAGAACGGCGAGCTGGCCCTTGGCAAGAACCTGCTGGTGGCATTCATGCCGTGGGAGGGTCACAACTTCGAGGACGCCATCATCCTGAGCCAGAACCTGGTCAAGGACGACGTGCTCTCCTCGATCCACATCGAAGAATACGAAGTGGATGCGCGTGACACCAAGCTGGGTAAGGAAGAGATCACCCGCGATCTGCCCAACGTCGGACCCGAGATGCTCAAAGACCTCGACGAGCGCGGCATCATCCGCATCGGCGCCGAGGTTCGCCCCGGCGACATCCTGGTCGGCAAGGTCACCCCGAAGGGTGAGACCGAGCTGTCGGCCGAGGAGCGCTTGCTGCGTGCGATCTTCAACGAGAAGAGCCGCGAAGTGCGCGACACCTCACTGAAGGTGCCGCACGGTGAGCAGGGCACCATCATCGGTGTGAAGGTATTCGACTCCGAAGAGGGCGACGACGAGCTCGGCTCGGGCGTCAACCAGCGCGTGGTCGTCTACATCGCACAGAAGCGCAAGATCACCGAGGGCGACAAGCTCGCCGGCCGCCACGGCAACAAGGGTGTGATCGCCAAGATCCTGCCGATCGAAGACATGCCGTTCTTGGCCGATGGCACCCCGGTGGACGTCATCCTGAACCCGCTGGGTATTCCGGGCCGGATGAACTTCGGCCAGGTGCTCGAAACGCACCTCGGCTGGGTCGCCAAGCAGGGCTGGAAGGTTGAAGGCAAGCCGTCATGGGCTGCTGGACTGCCGGAGGCCGCTCGTGAGGCTGCACCCGGAACCAAGGTTGCGACCCCCGTGTTTGACGGTGCCTCCGAGGAGGAGATCGCCGGGCTGCTCGATTCGACCCTGACCAACCGCGACGGTGAGCGCCTGATCGGTTCAGAGGGCAAGACCAAGCTGTTCGATGGTCGCTCGGGCGAGCCGTTCCCGTACCCGGTTTCGGTTGGCTACATGTACATCCTCAAGCTGCACCACCTGGTCGACGACAAGATCCACGCTCGCTCGACCGGACCGTACTCGATGATCACTCAGCAGCCGCTTGGTGGCAAGGCGCAGTTCGGTGGCCAGCGCTTCGGTGAGATGGAAGTGTGGGCGCTTGAGGCCTACGGTGCCGCCTATGCGCTGCAGGAGCTGCTCACCATCAAGTCCGATGACATCCTGGGCCGCGTGAAGGTCTACGAGGCCATCGTGCGCGGTGAGAACATCCAGGAGCCAGGCATCCCCGAGAGCTTCAAGGTGCTGATGAAGGAGATGCAGTCGCTGTGTCTGAACGTCGAGGTGCTCTCGGCTGACGGAACGGCTGTGAGTCTGAAAGACACCGACGATGAGGCATTCCGCACCGCGGAAGAGCTAGGTATCAACATCTCCACCCGCTTTGAGTCGTCGTCCATCGACGAGATCTAAGCCGATCCGAACCCAAGATTCCTGTAGGAGAACGAACAGTGCTCGACGTAACAACTTTTGATCAGCTTCGGATCGGTCTGGCGACGGCGGACGACATCCGCAAGTGGTCATATGGCGAGGTCAAGAAGCCAGAAACCATCAACTACCGAACCCTCAAGCCCGAGAAGGATGGTCTGTTCGGTGAGCAGATCTTCGGCCCGAGCCGGGACTGGGAGTGCTCCTGCGGAAAGTACAAGCGGGTGCGCTTCAAGGGCATCGTCTGCGAGCGCTGCGGCGTTGAGGTCACCAAGTCATCGGTGCGCCGTGAGCGGATGGGCCACATTGAGCTGGCCGCACCGGTCACCCACATCTGGTACTTCAAGGGCGTGCCGAGCCGACTCGGCTACCTGCTTGACATGGCGCCGAAGGACCTCGAAAAGGTCATTTACTTCGCTGCATACATGATCATTGATGTCGATGAGGATGCCCGTCACGAAGACCTTCCGGGTCTTGAGCACGAGCTTCGCAACGAGATCAACACGATCGCCAAGCAGCGCGATGCCCGTATCGCTGAGCTGATGCAGCGCAAGGAAGACGAGCTGGCCAAGCTGGAAGCCGAGGGCGCCAAGAACGACGCCAAGAAGAAGTCCGAAGCGAACTTCGATAAAGAGATGAAGCTCACCCGCGACTCTGCCGACAAGCAGATCGCCGAGCTGGAGCGTGTCTGGGATGAGTTCCGTGGCCTCAAGGTCGGCGAACTGAAGCCAGAAGATGCCATCTTCCACGAGTTGCAGGACCGCTTTGGAAGCTACTTTGAGGCCCACATGGGCGCCGAGGCGATCAAGCGTCGCTTGGAGACCTTCGATCTCGAATCAGCTGCCGTCGAACTGCACCAGCAGATCGCTGAGGGCAAGGGTGCGCGGAAGATCCGCGCCATCAAGCGCCTCAAGGTCGTGAACTCCTTCCTGATCACCGGCAACTCGCCGGCCGCGATGGTGCTGGATGTCGTGCCGGTGATTCCGCCGGAGCTGCGCCCGATGGTGCAGCTCGATGGTGGACGCTTCGCCACGAGCGACCTCAACGACCTGTACCGCCGCGTCATCAACCGCAACAACCGTTTGCGCCGCCTGCTCGACCTCGGAGCCCCCGAGATCATCGTGAACAACGAGAAGCGCATGCTGCAGGAGGCTGTTGACGCCCTGTTCGATAACGGTCGTCGTGGCCGCCCGGTCACGGGCACCGGCAACCGGGCATTGAAGTCGCTCAGCGACATGCTCAAGGGCAAGCAGGGTCGGTTCCGTCAGAACCTGCTCGGCAAGCGCGTTGACTACTCGGGCCGTTCGGTCATCGTGGTCGGCCCGCAGCTCAAGCTGCACCAGTGTGGTCTGCCGAAGCAGATGGCGCTCGAACTGTTCAAGCCCTTCGTCATCAAGCGCTTGATCGATCTCGGTCACTCCCAAAACATCAAGGCCGCCAAGCGCAAGGTCGAGCGTTCCTATCCTGAGGTGTGGGATGTGCTCGAAGAGATCATCCGCGAGCGTCCGGTGCTGCTGAACCGTGCTCCGACCCTGCACCGCTTGGGCATCCAGGCATTCGAGCCGCAGTTGGTTGAAGGCAAAGCGATCCAGCTTCACCCGCTGGTGTGTGCCGCGTTCAACGCCGACTTCGACGGCGACCAGATGGCGGTGCACTTGCCGCTGTCGGTCGAGGCCCAGGCTGAGGCGCGCGTGCTGATGCTCGCCTCGAACAACATCCTGAAGCCGTCTGATGGTCGCCCGGTCACCTTGCCATCGCAGGACATGATTATTGGTCTGCACCACCTGACCACCCTCAAAGAGGGTGCGATCGGTGAGGGCCGTGCCTTCTCGTCGGTGGCTGAGGCGATTCTGGCGAAGGATCAGGGCTCGCTCGATCTGAACGCGCTGGTCAAGATCCGTCTTGCTGGCTACGTGGCCGAGATCGGCAGCGAGCCGGCGACCGAACTGGTCGAGACCTCGCTCGGTCGTGCCTTGTTCAACGAGACACTTCCTTCCGACTACCCCTACGTGCACAAGGTTGCCGACAAGAGCCAGATTTCGGCGATTGTGAACGACCTCGCCGAGCGCTACCCCAAGGTAGAGGTTGCCGCGACCCTCGACCGAATCAAGGATGCCGGGTTCTACTGGGCAACTCGTTCGGGCGTGACCGTCGCGCTGAGTGATGTGTTGACTCCTGCCTCGAAGAAGACCATCGTTGCTGGCTACGAGAAGCAGGCCACCAAGGTTCAGGACAACTACGAGAAGGGTCTGATCACCGACACGGAGCGTCGTCAGGAGCTCATTCAGATCTGGACCAAGGCGACCGACGAGGTGGCCGAGGCGATGCGTGCAGCCTTCCCCGAAGACAACACCATCAACCGCATGGTCACATCTGGCGCTCGTGGAAACTGGCTGCAGGTGCGCAACATCGCGGGTATGCGTGGGCTGGTGAACAACCCGAAGGGTGAGATCATCCCGCGCCCGATTATCTCGAGCTACCGCGAGGGATTGTCTGTGGCGGAGTACTTCATCGCCACGCACGGTGCGCGCAAGGGTCTCGCTGACACCGCGCTGCGTACCGCTGACTCGGGCTACCTCACCCGCCGTCTGGTCGACGTCTCACAGGATGTCATCATCCGTGAAGAGAACTGTGGCACCACCAAGGGCCTCGACCTCGTCATTGCCGAAGCCGATGCATCCGGTGCCTTGGTTCGCGACGCGAACGTTGAGAACTCGGTGTTCGCTCGCAGCCTCGCTGCGGATGTGGTGGATGCGAAGGGAACGGTCCTTGCCGAGGCAGGCGCCGACATTGGCGACGTGTTGATCGACCGCCTGATCGCTCATGGTGTCACCGAGATCAAGGTGCGCTCAGTGCTCACCTGCGACTCGACCATCGGCGTGTGCGCGCAGTGCTACGGCCGCTCCTGGCCACCGGCAAGCTCGTGGACATCGGTGAGGCGGTCGGTATCATCGCCGCCCAGTCGATCGGTGAGCCGGGAACTCAGCTGACCATGCGTACCTTCCACACGGGTGGTTCCGCGTCAGCTGATGACATCACCCAGGGTCTGCCACGTGTGCAGGAGCTGTTCGAGGCGCGTACCCCGAAGGGTGCATCACCCATCGCTGAAGCGGCCGGTCGAATCACCATTGATGAGACCGAGCGTCAGCGCAAGGTGATCCTGACGCCCGACAACGGTGACGAGCCGATCATCTACAACGTGCTCAAGCGTTCCAAGCTGCACGTCGAGGACGGCCAGCACGTTGAGCCTGGTGCTCGCCTGATTGAGGGAACGGTTGACCCCAAGGAAGTGCTGCGCGTGCAGGGCGTTCGTGAGGTGCAGAAGTACCTCGTGAACGGCGTGCAGGGCGTGTACCGCTCGCAGGGTGTGCCGATTCACGACAAGCACATCGAGGTCATTGTTCGGCAGATGCTGCGCAAGGTGACCGTCGTTGACCACGGTGAGACGAACCTGCTTCCGGGCGAGTTGGTTGACCGTCAGCGCTACCAGGTGATGAACCGTGAAGCCGTTTCGGATGGCAAGAAGCCGGCATCGGCTCGTCAGGAGGTCATGGGAATTACCAAGGCGTCGCTGGCAACCGAGTCATGGCTCTCGGCGGCCTCCTTCCAGGAGACCACCCGCGTGCTCACCCAGGCGGCGATGGAGGGCAAGAGTGACCCGCTGGTTGGCCTGAAAGAGAACGTCATCATCGGAAAGCTCATCCCGGCTGGTACTGGCCTGGCCAAGTACCGCAATGCCACGGTTGACGCGACCGAGGAGGCGAAGGCTGAGCGCTATCCGAACCGTATTTTCGGCGACGACTCGCTCTACTCCGAGGCCGATTTGAGTTTTGTCGACTTTGACACCTTCAGTGGCGACGACTTCGGCTCTTCATACAAGTAACCGTTTGAGCCACCACACTGGCCCCGACTCGCCCTGCGCGAGTCGGGGCCAGTGTGCATTGGTCTGTCAGAGTTGAGGCTATGACCGAGCCGGAGCCCGTCAATTCGCGCAACCGAGCGCTGGTGGCGGTTTCGCTCGCCAGCGTGATCGCGGTGGTGCTCATTGTGGTGCTGGGCCTGGTGTTGAACCCGACGGCTGGCACGCTCGCAGGCACTCGGCCGCAACCGAGTTCGGCGAGCTCGGCCACGCCGCTGCCGAGCCTGGCGCCGAGCATCATCCCGGCGAGCTGCGACAAGGTGTACAGCACAGATTGGGCGACGACCCTCGCCCCAAATGTGCTGAATCCGAGCTGGTCGAGGTCGGCCGGCCTGTTGGGCGTTGACGATCCTGCACTCGTTCAGATTCTGCAGCCGAACGTTCGACTCACGTGTGTCTGGGGTGCAGCTGATGCCCAGGGCAAGAACTATCTCATTACCAGCTTGGCCCAACTCACCGCCGACCAGGTTACGAGTGCGCAGTCGCGACTGACCGCACTCGATTACAACTGCGTTGAACAGTCCGGCGGCATGCGCTGCGTCATCGAGGGCACGAATGCTGACGGAAGCTGGGGCAACAGCGAGTTCTTCCGGGACGGTGTGTGGTTGGCGACCCGGTGGCGGAACCTTGGCCCAGATGGCTACACGAGCGATATGGTTTCGACGCTCTGGCCGCAGTAGCCCGACAGCTGCCCGCGATTGCTCCGGATGCGGGTTTGCGCCATTCCGCGTCGCGTCCACCCCTGACGCCCACGCGCTTGCTAACCTGTCGGCACAGCGTGAACAGGAGCGTACAGACGATGAGCGAGCAAGAGCAGGCCACCCCGGGCGAGGGTGACGTTTCGCCACAGGACGCTGAGCCGACATCGGCCGCGGAAGTTGGCGAGACGGCCGAGGCTGCGCACTCCGGTGACAGCGACGTGCTCACTGAGCCAGCCGGAATCGACGAGGTCGTTGAGGCCTCGGTGGCAGATACCGCGGCCATTAATGCTGCTGTCGCGCGTGCGGGTGAGCCGCCGATCACTGATGAGCCGCCAGCGAGTTCGGTCAGCACTCCTGAGCTGACCGTTGCGGCCGCAGAAGCAGAAGCACAGGCGGATGCGTCGTCCGAGGCGGCCGCCGCGGCCTGGGCCACTCAAGCCGTGCCGACCGAGGCCGCAGGCGCTGCTGTGGCTGCTGACTGCCCGGCGCCCCTGCCCCGCAGACCGTGTACGTTCAGGCGCCGATTCCGCCCAAGGCACGGAGCAACCGCTGGTTTGCCACGGTGGTTGCGTTGATCGGTGCCGGTGTATTCGCCGCACTGTATGCGCTGGGCACCTACATCTACCTCAGCGTCACTTCGAACGCGCGTGCCTTCAACAGCTTCCTCGAATCACCCGTGTTCTGGGGGCCAACGCTTGCGCTCTTCGTTGGGTACACCGTCCTTGGCATCATCATCAACCGCGGTCCCTGGTGGGTTCACGCGGTACTTGGCGTGCTGGTCGGTGTGTTCGTGTACTTCTCGTACCTCGGCTTCGCCTTGATCGCGGTGCACGCTTGGAGCATGACGCTCGCGCAAGCACAAGAATTCGTTCGCCAACAATGGTTGTCACCGTACGCGATCATGTCTGCGGTGATTGCCCGTGAGATCCCGGTGTGGTTCGGCGGCTGGATCGCCCGCAATGGCCGCAAGGTCACCGCGCGCAACGAAGAGGCGATGTTGGAATACGAGCGTGAGGTCGCGGCCTCACCGGTGTTCTCCTAAGAGCCGTGGAGCAATCGGTCGGTCAGGCGGCACATCGTCGCTATGCCCGACTGGTCGCGCTGGCCTGCGGGGCGTTGTATCTCGCGTTCATTGTGGCGGGCTTCGGGCTGCTGTCGTTATGGAGTAACACCGAGGTCATTGCGACGCAGGGCTTGGGGCTGCTCGATGGCCCGATCATGGCAGCGGTGAGCGTACTGACGCTCACCGCGCTGCTGTTTGTGCGGGCACCGCGAGCCGTTGGCGTGGGCCTCGACTGGGCCTACGCGGTGCTCGTCGCGCTGCTGGCGGGGCTGTCGTATCTGCTTGCCGGCTTCGTGGTGGGTCTCGTGGATGTCGGTGTGGGTGCCGGGGTTGATGTCGTGCTTCACGCGTTGAGTTCCGGCTATGCCGTGCTCGCAACTGCCTCGGCGGTGCTGGTGGCACTGCTCTATTCCTGGGTGATCTCTCGGCGCTACGATGAGCGCGGGCGGCCACGTTGGATGTGGGAGGACGAGTTCGATGCCTGATCGCGGCACCATCGAGGACCAGGTCTCGCATGAGGTCGGGCTCTGGATGCGCTGGTTGCCGCGATGGCATCCCGGTACCCACCGAACTCGACGGCAGTTGTGCCGACACTGTTTTGGCTCGCCCGTGCTGCGAGCCGCTGGCCTTGACGGTGACGCACCCCACGGGGTGCAGCACGCGTTCAGCATGCGGATGAAGGGCATTATTGACCGCGAAGTCGAACGGTACACCGAACAGAACCTCCCGAATCTGTCCCGCGAGATTCAGGCGACGGAGGCGCGCAAGGCACTCCGAAACTACCGGGCCGGTGACGGGCTCGACCCCGAGCATGCCGGGCTTGAGCTCGACCCAGAACCGGAGCCCGGGCAACCGTTCCTGTTCACCCTCGCCGAACTCGATCATGCAGATGCGCAGGTCAATGCTGAACCGCCTCCGCCACTGAGCGAGGAGGAGAAACAGGCGCTCCGTGCCGAGCTTGCATTGGCCGACGAGCATGCTCAGCAGATCGGTGGCCGCGTGTGTCATGCCCTCGCCGAGCATCGCGATGCGATTCGTGCCGCGCTCAATGAGTTGGTCGAGCCGCAGATCGCCGAGCTGATGGCAGATCTGGGTCGAGAGCTCGATTCGCCGAGTTGGACAGAGCTCCGCTGAGCTGACCGAGTCGTTCCCAGCTGGCCGAGTTTCTGTGAATTGGCCGGGTGTCTCTGGACGCCGCTCAGCCCGGTTTCGGCCTATTGAGCCGGACTGAGTCGGACTAGATCAATGCGTCTGAATTGCATATTCGAAGTGATTGGTCAGGTGATTCATATCCGCTTGATACAATTCGATACCGTCTTTTTTTGAGGAGCACTGTGGGGACTGTCACCGAGACCGAGATCGTGCCGTTTTCAGTTCCATATTTCGCCGGGAACGAACTCGACAGCCTCGCCAAGGTGGTCTCCTCATCGCACACGCAGGGCGATGGCCCGTTCACCCGCTCGGCCACGCAACAGCTCAAGCAGATCACTGGGAGCCCTGGCAACATCCTGCTCACAACCTCATGCAGCCACGCACTTGACATGTCGCTTCAGCTGCTTGGGGTCGGGCCCGGTGATGAGGTGATCGTGCCGAGCTATAACTTTCCCTCTGCGGGCAATTCGGTCGCCCTGCGCGGTGCTCACTGTGTGTTCGTTGACTGCGATCCGCACTCCGGCAACGTCGATCCGGAGCACGTCATCGCCGCATCGAATTCACGCACGAAAGCCGTCATCGTGATGCACTACGCCGGGGTGCCGGTCGTGCTCGAGCCAATCTTGGCGTATGCCTCTGGGCATGGCATGGCGGTCATCGAGGATGCCGCGCACGGCTTGGGGGTGCAGACCACCGTTGGCACCCTCGGCACCCGTGGCACATTCGGCGCCTTCAGCTTTCACGCCTCCAAGAACCTTCAGTGCGGCGAGGGTGGGGCACTTCTGGTCAATGATCCGCGATATGAACTCCCGGCCGAGATTGTGCGTGAGAAGGGCACGAATCGCTCGCAGTTCATCCGCGGCGAAGTCGACAAGTACACCTGGATTGGGCGTGGATCGAGTTACCTCCCGAGCGAATACAACGCCGCGGTACTCGACGCACAACTCGGCGCCTTCGACGACATTCAGCGGATGCGCGAAGCGATCTGGAACCGCTATTCGACCGCTTTGGCCGACTGGGCCGCAGAGCAGGAGGTGGAGTTGATGCAGCCGCACCTTGAGATCCACGCCTCACACATGTTCTATCTTCTGACGCCTACCTGGGACGCGCAGGGCGAACTCATCTCTCACCTTCGGTCACGCGGAGTATGCGCAACGTTCCACTACCAACCGCTGCACTCAAGCCCGGCCGGAGTGCAATGGGGTCAGCCCTTTGGTGACCTTACGCACAGCACGAATTTCGCACACCGGGTGGTGCGGCTTCCGCTCTGGGCCGGAATGAGCGAGAGTCAGGTTGAGCGAGTGATCGACGCCGTCGTCTCCTGGCGGGTTGCATCCTAAATGGGCGGCGGAGAACAGCTTCGGCGAGCGACGACTTTGCTGCGATCGGAAGGCGTTGCCTCGGTTGGCTGGCGCGCAGCCAAATGGCTCAGCGGACGGTTTTCGCCGTTCACCGCGGCACCGCTGAGCGCCGTGTTTCCAGCCGATATTGCCGAGGTGGACTGGACCGAACCCGAGCTCAACAATGCCACGCGCATCCCCCGGCCGAGTGCTGGCTACGAGATTGCCTGGCTGATTTCTCCGCCCAGCCGCACCAGCGGTGGGCACCAGAATGCGTTTCGCTTTCTGAGCGAGCTCGAACGTGCCGGCAACCGGATCACGGTCTATCTCTACGCTCCGGCGAAATACCCCAAAGTGGTCATCGGCGACATGAAAGCGATGATGGCCGCTACCACGGCGTACCCGCAATTGGATGCCGAGTTCAAGATCTATGACCCGCAGCTCGGCATCGAGGGTGACCCTGATGCCATCTTCGCCTGCGACTGGGCGACCGCGTATGCCGCGCGGCGCTCTGGCGGCCGGGCCAAACGTTTCTACTTCACTCAGGACTTTGAACCGGCGTTCTATCCATGGGGCAGCGACTACGTGGCGGCCGAGAACAGCTATCGGCTTGGTCTGCACGGCATCAGCGCGGGCCGCTGGCTCGCTGAGAAGCTCCGTGATGACTACCAGATGAGCTGCGGCTCATACGACTATGCCATCGACCCCGAACTGTATGCCGCACCAATACGGCTCGACGCAGCGAGGTGCTCTTCTATGCGCGACCGCCGACTCCGCGGCGGGCGACCGAATTCGGGCTGTTGGCGCTCGCCGAACTGCACCGGCGCCGACCGGATATACGCATCCACCTGGTGGGCTGGGACATGAGTGGGTTCTCCGTGCCGTTTCCGTATGTGAACAACAGCGCGCTCGACATCTCGCAGCTCAACGCCGTCTACAACCAGTGCGCTGCCGCGCTGTTGCTTTCACTGACCAACCTGTCGCTGTTGCCAATTGAGGTCATGGCCGCAGGGACGGTTCCGGTGGTCAACGATGCCCCGAACACGCGAGGTGTGTTGCAGAGTCCATACGTTGACTTTGCGCCAATGGCGCCGCGGGCCTTAGCCGAGCGCTTGATCGCTGCCGTTGATCGCTCAGATCAGATTGAGTATTCGCAGCTCATTGCCGAATCGGTGCAACGGATGCACTGGTCGAATCCCGGCGCTGAGTTTGTTCAGCAGTTCGAGCGGGCGATGGCCGAGCCGATCCTGCCCGCATAGGCTGGGCGCAATGAGTTCGTCATCCCACGCCGATCCGGCTCACCGGCCGAGTTGGCAGCCGTCAGTCACCGTCGTGATCCCGACCCTCAACGGCATCGCCACCATCGCAGAAGTGCTGGATGCCATCGCAGGGCAACGCTACCCGGGCGAGGTGCAGGTGCTGGTGGTCGACTCCAGTTCGAGCGATGGCACCGCCGAGTTGGTGCGTGCGCGAGCTGGCGTTGAGCTCCGCCAGATCCCGCAAGCCGAGTTCAGTCACGGTGGCACCCGCGCCCGTGCGGCCGAGTGGGCCGAAGGTGAGGTGGTCGCCTACCTCACCCAAGACGCGACTCCGGCCCGCGATGACTGGCTCGCCGAATTGGTTGCCCCATTGGCCGATCCGCAATTTGCTGGAGTGTTCGGTCGGCAGTTACCAAGGCCCGGTGCGGTGCCCGTCATCGCCTACGAGATCGAGCGGGTCTTCGCTGATCCGCCGAGGGGCTTCTACTCTGACACCAACTCGGCCGCACGTCGCGAGTTGCTGTGTGGCCCGCTGCCGTATCGCGACGTTGACTTCTCCGAAGACTTCGTCTTCGCCGCCGATGCGCTCGATGCCGGGTACCGTATCGGCTACGCGCCGGAGGCCGCCGTTTGGCATTCCAACGACATCGCGCTCGCTGACTATGCACAGCGGATGCGCGCCGAGGTTCGCGGCTATGCCATCTCAGCTCAGCCCCTGCCGCGCTACAGCTGGGCCGGTGCCATGGTCCGTGCCGCGCGAGGGGCGCTGCGCGACGAGGCTCGCATCATTGCCGATCCGCGCTATGGGCCGCGAGAAACACTGCACTGGTTGTTCGCCAACCCCGCCTACCACGTGGCTCGCTGGCAGGGGATTTATCGGGGCACTCGCGTCCAATTGCCACGAGCTGGGCATCCCGAATAGCCGTTGGCGACCGGCCCTGGCAGGCGGGCTCGCTCAAAGAAGCATGGTTGTTGAAGCTGGCTGTTGAACGTTGTATTCTGAAAGGCTGCCCATTTTGAGGGCAGCGTGAGGATACGCCAGGCATGTCGCAGCATAAACCAGGGATGGTGCGAGCGCTGTGGCGTATCCGCCCACTGCTCGGACGAACCGTCTGGATGCTCGGCGGCTCGTTCATCATCGGTCTCACCGCGACGCTGACCACGCTCGCAATTCCGCAGGCGCTGCGCTGGATGATCGACGGCCCGCTGGCTGGCCACGACCCGAGCCAGGTATGGCTGGCCGCTGGCATCATTTTGGCGCTCGGCCTCTTCGAGGCGCTGCTGTGGCTGTTGCGCCGACTGGTCTTCGCACTCCCCGTCGCCTCAGCGGTTGAGCGCAATCTGCGCACCCAGCTGTACGATCGGCTTCAAGAGTTGCCGGTTGGCTTCCACGACCGTTGGCCGAGCGGGCAATTACTGTCGCGTGCGCTCAGTGATGTCGGCACGGTGCGCCGCTGGACCGCCTTCGGTCTGGTCTTTCTGTTCGTGAATGTTCTCGTGATCTTCATCGGAACCGGGGTGCTGGTCTGGATGTCGCCGCTGCTGGGTGGCCTGTTCCTGATCGTGTCAGCGCCGATCTGGGTGATCGGCTACCGCTTCGAGAAGCTCTACTCGCGCTCGTCGAGATTGAGTCAGGACCAAGCCGGCGACTTGGCCACTGCCGTCGAAGAGTCGGTGCATGGCATCCGTATCCTGAAGGCCTTCGGTCGCGATGAGCACGTGCTCCGCAAGTTCGCCGAGCAGGCTGGACAGTTACGAGGCACCGAACTCGAGAAGGCCAGGCTTGATGCCAATATTTGGTGGTGGCTTATCTTGCTGCCCAACCTTGGCCTCGGCATCATCTTGGCGGTCGGCATCGCACAGTCGGCTGCTGGCATGCTCGGGGTCGGAACGCTCGTGGCCTTCTTCGCGACCGCCGTCGCCTTGCGTTGGCCGATTGAGTCGATCGGCTTCCTGTATGCGTTCACGGTCGACACTCGCACGGCGCTCGATCGCATCTATGAGGTGCTCGATGAGTCGAACCCCATCGCCGATCCGCTGAAGCCGCGCACGCTCACCGATCCGACGGGCCGCTTTGCGTTTGAAGGTGTGGAGTTTCGCTACCCGGATGCACCGGCCGATGCGACCCCGATCATCCGTGACCTTGAGCTGAGCCTTGAGCCCGGCGAGACGGTCGCGCTGGTGGGGCTGACTGGATCGGGCAAGTCGACGCTCACCTCGCTGTGCATTCGGCTCTTCGATGTGACGAAGGGGCGGATCACCCTCGATGGGGTGGATATTCGAGAGCTCACCCGCACCGAATTACGGCGCCACATCTCGATTGCCTTCGAGGAGCCAACACTGTTTTCTGCGTCGGTTCGGCAGAATGTGCTGCTCGGCCGACCGGAGCTCGAGCCAAACTCAGCGGCGGCCGATGAGGTGTTGCGGCGTGCGCTGGTCGTCGCCCAGGCTGAGTTTGTGTACGGCTTGCCCGATGGGCTTGAGACCACGATCGGTGAAGAAGGGCAGAGCTTGTCGGGTGGTCAACGCCAGCGTCTGGCCTTGGCACGCGCGGTTGCGGCTGCACCAGCCGTGCTCGTGCTCGATGACCCGCTCTCGGCGGTTGACGTGGAAACCGAAGAACGTGCTCAGCGTGCGCTGATGGCCGAACTGGTGCGCACCACGACACTCGTGGTGGCGCACCGGCCCTCGACCGTGCTGCTGGCCGACCGCGTGGCGCTCATCGAAGACGGACGGATTACCGAGCTGGCCCCGCATAGTGAGCTTCTGGAGCGCAGTGCGGCCTATCGCAACGTGCTGTCGAGTTTTGAACAGCCGAGTGAGCCGAAGGAGGTGCTGCGATGACTCTGTACGGAGTAGAGGGCGAGGAACGCTCCGACTACAGCAAGGCGGAATCACGCCAGATTCGCAGCCGCTCGCTGCGACTGCTCGGCGAGGTGCTTCGGCCCTCGCTCAGCACCTTGTATGGCGCCTTGGCGCTCGTGGTGGTGGCCACAATCGCCCAAGTCGCCGCACCAGCGTTGATCGCTTGGGGAATCGACTCAGGCATCCCCAATGCCACTGCTGGCAACTGGTCGGTTGCGATCTGGGCGAGCGCGCTGTTCTTTGGCTCCGCCCTGGTCAGCGCCGGTGCGATGTACTTCTACGTTCGGATGTTCACGGCCGTGGCCCAGAATGCGCTGCTTTTGCTGCGCACCAAACTGTTCCGGCACACGCAGCGGCTCAGTCTCGACTTCCACGAGTCGTACACTTCGGGCCGAATTATCGCCCGGCAAACCAGCGACCTCGACTCCATTCGTGAGTTTCTTGGCGAGAGCGTGAACTCGGTGGTCGCCGGATTGCTGACCCTGCTGTTCACGGCCGCCGCCCTATTGTGGCTCGATGGGTGGAGCGGTCTGGTGCTGCTGGGCGCCCTGGTGCCGATGTTCGTGCTCGGGCGTTGGTTTCAGAAACGCTCGCAATTGGTGTTCCGCCGAAGCCGGGTCGCCTCGGCTCGGCTGATCGTCAAGTTCGTTGAGACCATGACCGGCATCCGCGCGGTGCAGGCATTCCGCGCAGAGCAACGCAACTCGCAAGAGTTCGGCAAGCTCAACAGCAACTACGTCGGATTCAACAATCAGTCGATGGTGCTGTTCGGCATCTTCAACCCGATGCTCGGGGTCATTTCGAGCATCACCCTCGCGCTCGTGCTGTTGCTCGGAGGCTTCCGGGTGATCGAAGGGTCCCTCGCGGTTGGGGTGCTGCTGGCGGCCCTGCTGTACGTGCGGCAGTTCTTCCAACCGATGGAGGAGATCGCCACCTTCTATAACGGCTATCAGTCGGCCGCCGCCGCTCTTGAGAAGATCTCAGGTGTGCTCGCCGAGGATCCGAGTGTGCCCGATCCACTGCATCCCATCCCGCTCCCCGAGCCGAAGGGGCACGTGAACTTCGACCGGGTGTCGTTCTCGTATGTGTCGGGTCGCCAAGTGCTGCCCGAGTTCTCGCTTGATATCCCAGCCGGGCAGACCATTGCGCTGGTCGGTCAGACCGGTGCTGGCAAGACCACGCTCGCCAAACTGCTCGCCCGGTTCTACGACCCGAGCGCCGGTACGGTGCGCCTTGACGGGATTTCCCTGTCTGATCTCAGCAACGACGATCTTCGCCGCGCGATGGTGATGGTGACGCAAGACGCCTACCTGTTCTCGGGCAGCGTTGCCGACAACATCGCCCTCGGCCGCCCCGGCGCGAGCTTCGATGAGATTCAGGATGCGGCTCGCGCGGTTGGTGCCCACGACTTCATCACCGCGATGCCGGATGGCTACGAGACCGATGTCAACAAGCGCGGCGGGCGGCTCAGTGCTGGGCAGCGCCAACTCGTGTCGTTTGCGCGGGCGTTCTTGGCGAACCCAGCCGTGCTCGTGCTCGACGAGGCGACCAGCTCGCTCGATATTCCGAGTGAACGTCTGGTGCAGCACGCTCTGCAAACCCTGCTGGCCGACCGCACGGCGCTCATCATCGCGCACCGGCTCTCGACCGTTGCGATTGCCGACCGGGTGCTGGTGATGGATGCCGGGCGCATCATCGAAGACGACACCCCCGCCGCGCTCATCGCTGGAGACGGCCGCTTCTCACGGCTCCACGCTGCCTGGCGCGAGTCCCTGGTCTAGTCAGCGTGTGGCGCGGGCCCGCCGGATCCGACACCTTCGCGTGCGCTGCTTGGCGGGGTCTCCCATGGCCGGTACCGGCAGTTAGCGTAGTCGACGCGGTAGCCAGCGTCGGTCTGCGTTGAGATGAGCGGCGTGCCCTCCG
>NMRC01023255.1_pt1 | contig 19038 bp, 16 predicted proteins | sample 1520911 | NCBI WGS metagenome assembly NMRC01 (sample SAMN07342169, study PRJNA393822) | plant metagenome | isolation source: fluid collected inside the plant's | place: USA: Vermont, Morristown, Molly Bog | reverse complement strand
GCGTAATCAGTTTGGAAGACTGAGGCTCTACCATTGAGCTACATCCCCACCTACTCCCGCAAGGCATTGCGGAGGTTTCGGCTCAATCTGATGTGCCAGTTTCGCGAGCGAACTCGCGAGATTGACGCTTGCATCAAATTGAACTCCTGGAGCTTATCAGCATCAGCGCGGCCAAGGTGTGAGATTGGGATGCACTCCCTTGATGATGCGACGCCAAGCCCGAGCGAGCGAGCCGTGCGCATCAGCTACGCCGTAGAGAGCAGGTTCTCGCCTGCCGGGCACACCGTATAGACTGTTCGCCGGTGTGCCTTCGGGCACTCAGCGAGTTGAGACACGACTCGGGGCGTAGCTCAGCTTGGTAGAGCGCCCGCTTTGGGAGCGGGAAGTCGCAGGTTCGAATCCTGTCGCCCCGACCAGGCACCCGCCGCACCATCGCCCGTCTGGGCCACCACCACAGGAGAGACATGCCTAGCACTTCGGTCGAGCAGCTGAGCCCCACCCGCGCCAAGCTCACTATCGCTGTCAGCCCAGCCGAGCTTGAGCCGAGCATCAAGCACGCGTATCAGCACATTGCCGAGCAGGTCAGCGTCCCAGGGTTCCGCAAGGGCAAAGTTCCTGCGGCCATCATCGACCAGCGCGTCGGGCGCGCCGCAGTGATCGAGCACGCGGTCAATGAGGGGCTCGACACCTTCTATCGTGAGGCGCTGGCTGAGACCAAGTTGGTGCCGCTGGGTCGCCCGTCTGCCGACATCCTTGAGTGGCCGAACGCCGCCGATTTCTCGGGCGAGTTGTTGCTGAGCATCGAGGTCGACATCCGGCCTGAGATCACCGTGCCGAAGTATGAGGGTCTCGCCATCACCGTGGATGCCCTCGACGTTTCTGCCGACGACATTCAGGACGAGCTTGACCAGCTCCGGGCCCGCTTCGGCACTCTGATGGCCGTTGACCGGCCTGCCAAGAAGGGGGACTTCATCACCCTCGACCTGGTCGCCACCATTGGTGATGTCGAGGTCGATAACGCCAGTGGCATTTCCTATGAGCTCGGTTCCGGCGAACTGATCGAAGGGATCGATGAGGCAGTCGATTCACTCACCGCTGGTGAGTCAACGACCTTCGCCTCGACCTTGCTTGGCGGCGAGCACGAAGGTGAGACTGCTCAGATCTCGGTAACGGTCACCGCGGTCAAGGAGCGTGAACTCCCTGATCCAGACGACGACTTTGCTCAGATGGCGAGCGAGTTCGACACGGTCAAAGAACTCAAGGATGCGATCAAGGCCCAGGTTGCCAAGCGCAAGGTGGCTCAGCAGGGCGCCCAGGCGCGCGATCTGCTGATCGAGCAGCTGATCGCCGCCGCTGACATCCCAGTGGCCGAATCGGTCATCGAAGAGGAGGTGCACCGTCACCTTGAGGGCGAAGGCCGCTTGGAAGACGAGGTGCACCGTGCCGAGGTTGTCGAGTCGAGCACCAAGGCGTACAAGATGCAACTGCTCTTTGATGCCATTACCGAGACCGAGCAGGTGCAGATTGGTGACGAGGAGATCTCGCAGTACCTGATGCAGTCAGCTGCACAGTACGGCATGGGCCCTCAGGAGTTCGTCAACGCGCTGAGCGAGAGCGGGCAATTGCCTGCCGTACTCGCCGAATTGTCGCGGAATAAGACCGTCGCCAAGGTGCTCGCCAAGGCCAAGGTGACTGACTCCAAGGGCAAGCCGGTCGATCTGAGCGAATTTACCCGCACCGCTGACGACGCGCAGGCCGACGCCGAAGCCGAAGCCGAAGCCGACGCGCTGCGGGCGCCAGCACCGAGGATTCGGCTGCCAAGCCAGCCGCCAAGAAGGCGTCGACTCGCAAGTCCGCCAAGTAGTCAACGGCATTCCGCCCGGGGAAAGCCGGGTGAATCTGCCGACGGCGAACAGGCCAGAAACGCGGCGGTGGCTTCGCTAGATTCGATACAGCGACGGCATCAGGCCGCGCGACGAAACGGAGTGTGTGATGGCCGAACCCTTGATGGCCCCGAACGTATTCGACCGTCTGCTGAAAGATCGCATCATCTGGCTTGGTTCAGAGGTGCGAGACGACAACGCGAATGAAATCGCTGCGAAGTTGTTGCTCCTGGCCGCGGAAGATCCCAAGCGAGACATCTTCCTCTACATCAACTCGCCCGGAGGTTCGATCACCGCGGGAATGGCCATCTACGACACCATGCAGTTCGTGCCGAATGACATCGTCACGGTCGGGATCGGTATGGCGGCATCGATGGGTCAGCTGCTGTTGACGGCTGGCACGAAAGGCAAGCGATACATCACCCCGAACGCGCGAGTGCTCTTGCACCAGCCGCACGGTGGATTCGGCGGAACGGCCAGCGATATTCAAACGCAGGCGCAGCTCATCCTCGATATGAAGAAGCGACTCGCTGAGATCACCGCGGCGCAGACCGGCAAAACGGTTGAGCAGATCATGGCCGACGGTGATCGTGACCGCTGGTTTAGCGCCCAAGAAGCCCTTGAGTATGGCTTCGTCGACCACATTCGCGAGTCCGCACTTGATGTGTCGGGCGGCGGCGGAACCCAACAGGCGTAGAGCGAGAATCGAGACACTATGAACCTTTCCGAAATCACCCCCGCTCGCGCGATCGCGGCACCGGGTTCGCGCTACATCCTGCCGAGCTTTGAAGAGCGCACCGCCTACGGCTATAAGCGTCAGGATCCCTACGCGAAGCTGTTCGAGGATCGCATCATCTTTTTGGGTGTGCAGGTCGATGACGCTTCAGCTGACGACATCATGGCCCAACTGTTGGTGCTCGAGTCGATGGATCCTGAGCGTGACATCATCATGTACATCAACTCGCCTGGTGGCTCGTTCACGGCGATGACGGCGATCTATGACACGATGCAGTACATCCGGCCGCAGGTCCAGACCGTCGTGCTCGGTCAGGCGGCCAGTGCGGCCGCGGTGATTGCCGCTGCCGGAACGCCAGGCAAGCGGCTCGCGCTTCCGAATGCGCGCATCCTGATCCATCAGCCGGCGATGGGCGAGGCCGGTCACGGCCAGGCGTCCGACATCGAGATCCAGGCCGCTGAGATTCTGCGGATGCGCACCTGGCTTGAGGAGACGTTGGCCAAGCACTCGAAGCACACGGCAGAGCAGGTGCAGAAAGACATTGATCGCGACAAGATCCTCTCGGCCGAGGATGCGCTCGAGTACGGGCTCATCGACCAGGTCTTGAGCAGCCGCAAAACGGTCTAGTCCAACACGCCGCAGTGAGATGGGCGTAACCCGGTGTCATTCCGTAGGAATGTCACCCGCTCGGGTTAGGCTCAGTCGACGACCTCAAAGGAGGGGCCATGGCCCGCGTTGGTGAGAGTGCTGAGCTCATTAAGTGCTCATTCTGTGCGAAGGCACAGCGACAGGTGCTTCAGATTATCGCGGGCCCAGGCGTGTACATCTGCGATGAGTGTGTTGAGCTGTGCAACGAGATCATCGAAGAGCGGATGGCCGAATCGGGCGAACACTCGAACGACGCGCTCGAGCTTCCGAAGCCAAAAGAGATCTTCGACTTCCTGAGCGAGTATGTGATCGGCCAAGACGACGCGAAGCGCTCTCTTGCGGTTGCGGTGTACAACCACTACAAGCGGGTCAGAGCTGCCGAGGCGATCGGTTCAGACGACGTTGAGATCGCGAAGTCGAACATTCTGCTGATCGGTCCAACCGGAACCGGCAAGAGCCATTTGGCCCAAACGATCGCCCGCCAGCTGAATGTGCCATTTGCCACGGCCGATGCCACGGCACTCACCGAGGCTGGGTATGTCGGTGAAGATGTCGAGAACATTCTGTTGAAGCTCATCCAGGCGGCTGACTTCGACGTGAAGCGGGCCGAGACCGGCATCATCTTCATTGACGAGATCGACAAGATCGCGCGGAAGGCCGAGAATCCCTCTATCACTCGCGATGTTTCAGGCGAGGGAGTCCAGCAGGCACTGCTGAAGATCCTGGAAGGCACCGTCGCATCTGTTCCGCCGCAGGGCGGCCGGAAGCATCCGCATCAAGAGTTCCTGCAAATCGACACCTCGAATGTCTTGTTCATTGTCGCCGGAGCCTTTGCCGGCCTTGAGAGCATCGTTGCTGGCCGGGTTGGCAAGGCGGGGATTGGCTTTGGCGCCTCGCTCAAGACCAAGCAAGATGAGACTCAGCTGTTTGCCGAGGTGCAGCCAGAAGACCTCCACAAGTTCGGGCTCATTCCCGAGTTCATTGGTCGCCTTCCGGTGATCGCTCGCGTGCGCCCGCTCGACAGTGAAGCTCTCGTGCGCATCTTGGTGGAGCCCAAGAACGCGCTCGTGAAGCAGTACCAGCGAATGTTTGAGCTCGACGGTGTGGCCCTTGAGTTCGATCAGTCGGCGCTCGACGCGATCGCTGAGTTGGCCGTGCTGCGGCAAACGGGTGCGCGAGGCCTTCGAGCCATTCTGGAAGAAGTACTCGGACCGATCATGTTCGACATTCCGTCGCGCACCGATGCCGGTCGAGTGCGGATCACCCGTGACGTCGTTGAGAATAATGCCGCACCCACCATCGTTCCGATGACGGTCGAGCGCGAAGAGAAAAGCGCCTAAGCCACAAGAGTCACAAGCTGCACGACCAACGTGCCGGTCGCACTCGGTATATGAGCCTCTGCTTAGGCCGGATCGTCGTCGCTGCGAGCCCCAAAGACGATCTCGTCCCAACTCGGCAGTGCCGTCCGGCCGCGCTTCTTCGGAGCGTCGCTCAGTGAGGCAATCGGTGCGGGGTCCTCGGCATGTTTGGCAACGGCCCCCCACAGCGAGCTGCGCGTTTCTGTCACTGACTCCACGTTCTGGGTGGTCTCGTGCTCGATCCGGATGGTCTCGCGCTCGAGGATGAGCGTCTCGTTCTCGTCTGCGTTGCCGTTGGAGGTGCCATCGGACCGCCCGGCGTGGTCACCGAACATATCGAACTCTGCCGTTGGCTGGCGCTCACCGCGGCGCTTCCGCAGTGCTTCCAGCAGGTCGGCAGTGTCAGCAGGGTTGTGTTGCGACGCCTCTTCACGATTGGTCGCCGCCGCGCTGGCTGCTGGGCTGGAAACGTCTGGTGTCGGCGCCAGCAGGTCGAGTTGCGGCTGCGTGTCGAGTTGCGATCGCGACTGTGCGACCTCATCGGTGAACGCGAAGGCACCGCTGTCAAAACGCGAACGATCTCCGAACGTGGCGTCATCGTCCACGGCGCGCAGTTTCGGAATGAGGCCGCCACGAATCTCACCGTGTTGGGAGAGCGTGATGGCTTCACCGTTGAGTGGTTGCAGCGCCTGGGTGTGCGGGTCAAAGCCCCAACGCGCATCGTGCTCGATCTGATCCGCCGTGAACTCGACCTTCACCATCCAGCCGTTCTCCGGATCCTTCCAGCATGCCCAGCGCTCTTCACTGGCCTGCAGGCTCGCCAGACGCTCTTGAATCACGCCACCGAAGTTCCTCGCCGAGCCGTCGCCGCCAGCAACGTGCACATGAGCCGAGAGCGCAGCTGACAGCATGTGGTCTCGCTCGGCCAGCACTGGGCCTTCGTAGCGTTCAATGTCTTCGATGGATGCGCCGGTTGCTGCGGCCACCTGCTCGCGCGACATTCCGGATCGGACGTGTGCCTGGATCTCGCGCGGCGAAACTCGCGTCGTGGTGGTGCGTTGGCTGTGCAACTGGCGAATTTTGGTCTGCATGACCGCATCAACCGCGATTCGGAACCGGTCACCGTCGTCGGATACCGCTACGAGCGCGCCGTCTTCTATGCCGATGACTTTGAGTTCCTGCATGATGAGCCTTCCTTGACAACATGGCTTCGCAGACAGCGTTGCACGTCCAAGCGGTCAGGCCGCAGAACTGCTCGGCGTGCCGCAGATTTGCTGCTTTTGTCGCGTGTAAACGGCCGTCGTGTTCGGGTGAACGTGGCGATTGGCTGAGGACTGTCCTCACACCTGCGCGTCAGTTTGCGAAAACACGGTGTTTCGTGCAAACTATCGCCGCGCTGTTCCAGCGAGACACGAAAAGGATGAGATGGCTACCGACTACGACGCCCCGCGCAAAACCGAAGATGACGCAGAGTCGATCGAGGCCCTCAAAGAACGCGTACCCGACACGCTCTCGGGCGTGGTGGACGTCGACGACGCTGACAACCCCAACGGATTTGAGCTCGACGGCTCCGACCTTTCCGATCTTGAACTCGATGTTGTGGTGTTGCCTCCGCAGGCCGACGAATTCACCTGCATGAACTGCTTCCTGGTCAAACACCGCTCCCAGCTCGACCACGATGGCCCGCTCGGCCCCATTTGCGTTGAGTGCGCATAGCGCACTAGCTATTGAGCGCTGCGGCCAGTCGCTCGGGGTGTTTTGACGAGATCACCCAGTACGGGGTTGGGTCGTCTGGGTCGTTGATTGGGATCGTAACGATTCCGCGAGACCAGCCGCGGAGGCACAGCCATGCGCGTGCGTCCAATTCGGAGTGCAGCGCAGGGAACACGGCCGCGCCGGTGATCACCGTTGCTTCGCCAAGGTAGCGTCGCTCGATTCTGCCCCGGCCGGCCCGCAATACCTCATCGCTGACCGTCACCGTCGGGCTCATCGAGAGGAGGAACAGCACGGCAAGCCCGTACATCGGGATACTCACCGCGATGCCGAGTACCAAATTGATCGGTGCGAGCACCAGAATCACTGCTGGGATCAACAGCAGGGACAGCAGAAACCAGGATGGGGGTGGCCAGAGCCGCTCTCGATACATTGTTTCGAAGTCTAAACCGTCTGGCTATGAAGGGTGCGCCTCGCGGCAGAATGCCCTAACCTCGTCAGGTGACCGATTCCGTTGACGTACTTATTCAGTCTCAGTATCTGCCGCAATATGCCCATCCAGGCGATGCCGGAGCCGACCTGTGTTCCACAGAGGCAGTGACGCTCAAACCGGGAGAGCGTGCGACCGTCGGCACCGGGGTCTCGATCGCACTTCCTGACGGCTACGTATGTTTCGTCGTGCCGCGCAGTGGACTCGCCTTCAAACACGGCATCACCATCGTCAACTCTCCGGGAACCGTAGATGCCGGATACCGCGGCGAGATCAAAGTGTCGTTGCTCAATACCGATTCCGCCACCAGCTTTGACATTGCTCCCGGAGATCGCATCGCGCAGATGATTGTCATGCCGGTGAGCCGCGCGAGCTTTATTCAAGTCCAGACGCTGCCGGGCAGTGATCGCGGGCAGGGCGGTTTCGGGTCAACCGGTCTGGAATCACGCGAAGGGAGCACCGTATGAGCGAGGACGCGTCCGAACTGGAGAGCGCTGAAGAGGCGGGCTTCGAAAAGTCTGCACCCGAAGACCGGGCAGAGAACGGGCCACTCGATGAACTCGAGGCAAACCCGGCCCGTCCATACATCGACCTTGGCGGCTTGAAAGTCCTTCCTCGCGAGGGACTGAACATTCGGCTCGAAATCGAGGAGGCAAGCAAGCGGGTTGTTGCTGCCGGGCTCGACTATGCCGGATCCTCACTCCAGGTTCAGCCCTTTGCGGCTCCTCGTTCACGTGGACTCTGGCATGAGATCCGCGAGCAGATTTCGGCTCAGATTCTCTCTCAGGGCGGCCAGATCACCCTTCGAGATGGCATTTTTGGGCCCGAATTACTTGCCCAGATTCCGGTTGCAGGCACCGACGGTGAGCCGATGCAACTCCGACTGGCCCGATTTGTCGGGGTTGACGGTCCGCGCTGGTTCTTACGCGGAGTGATTTCTGGCGCCGGTGCGGTGGATCCTGCCGCGGCCGAACAGATTGATGAGCTATTCCGCAGCATCGTCGTGGTGCGCGGCAACACGCCGATGCCGCCGCGTGACCTCATTCCCCTTCGTATGCCGGTGACCGAGTAGCCGTGGCCGACGAGCAGCCGAGCGAGCCAGCAGAGACCGGCTCAGAGCCCATCGCGGACGGCGTCGAGCAGCGGCTTGCGAGCGTTGCCGAACGCGCTGGCATCGCCAAACTGATGCAGAATGAGGCGCTGACCGCCGCCGAGGTGTTGCAGGTGCTCGGCGGGGTGCGCGGTCTGGTTGAGACGATTCTTCCCGGGCTCGCCTTTGTTGTGGTGTTCGCCGTGACCGACGGCATCCTGCAACTGCAGCGTCCGCTTCCGCTCCAGCTCTCGCTCGGTGTCTCGCTCGGCCTCGCACTGGTGTTTGTGGCCGCTCGGTTGCTGCAGCGTTCGCCAACTCGCTCGGCGTTCATTGGTTTGCTCGCTGCCGCGGCCTCCGCGGCGCTTGCGCTCGTCACCGGAAACTCGTCGGATAATTACCTGCTTGGTCTCATCGTCAACGCGGTCTACGGGGCAGCGATGCTCATTTCGGTGTTGATCGGATGGCCACTGGTGGGTCTTCTGATGGGATTCGTTATGGGAGACGGGGTGGCTTGGCGGCACCACGCCAAACGCCTTCGCATAATGAACTGGCTCACCCTCATGTGGACCGCGATGTTCGGCGTGCGCTTACTGGTTGAAGTGCCGTTCTATCTGGCCGAGAACACGGTTGCGCTCGGTACCACCCGGTTGTTGCTCGGCACACCGCTCTATGCGGTGATTCTTGTCTTGACCTGGATCATCGTCCGCGGGGCGTACCCATCCGCCAATTCGGCGGAGTAAGATATCTTGATGTCAAGATAAATTGGCAACGTTGCACCGCCGAGCGCAGAGGCATGCCTTGCTAGCTTGGCTCGCATCGAAGCCGACATAATGGAGCGAGTCCCGGGCCGACGCCCGTGTTCCAGGCGAGAGGAATGCCATGTCAACAGTCAACAGTTTCGGCGCCCGCGACACCCTTGCGGTGGGGGGAACCGAGTACGAGATCTTCCGCATCGACCGAGTCCCGGGGCATGAGCGACTGCCGTTTAGCCTGAAGGTGCTGCTTGAGAATCTTCTGCGCACCGAGGACGGCCTCAACGTCACCAAGTCCAGATCGAAGCACTTGGCAATTGGGACCCGACGTCCGAACCAAACACTGAGATCCAGTTCACCCCTGCTCGGGTCATCATGCAGGACTTCACCGGCGTGCCGTGCGTGGTCGACCTCGCCACCATGCGCGAGGCCATGGCCGAACTCGGCGGCGACCCGAACAAGATCAACCCGCTCGCTCCGGCTGAACTGGTGATCGACCACTCGGTGATCGCGGATCTGTTCGGCAAGCCAGACTCATTCGAGCGCAACGTCGAGATCGAGTATCAGCGCAACGGGGAGCGGTACCAGTTCTTGCGCTGGGGCCAGACCGCGTTCAACGACTTCAAGGTCGTCCCGCCAGGAACCGGCATCGTGCACCAGGTCAACATCGAATACCTGGCGCGGGTGACCATGACCCGTGAGGTCGGCGGCGTGCTGCGCGCCTACCCTGACTCCTGCGTTGGCACCGACTCGCACACCACCATGGTCAATGGCCTCGGCGTGCTGGGCTGGGGCGTCGGCGGTATTGAAGCTGAGGCGGCCATGCTGGGCCAGCCGGTCTCGATGTTGATTCCCAAGGTCGTCGGGTTCAAGCTCAGCGGCGAGATTCCGGCTGGAGTAACGGCGACGGACGTGGTGCTCACCATCACTCAGATGCTGCGCAGTCACGGCGTGGTCGGGAAGTTCGTCGAATTCTATGGCGCTGGGGTCGGCGCGGTTCCGCTGGCGAACCGGGCGACCATTGGCAATATGAGCCCCGAGTTCGGCTCAACTGCCGCAATGTTCCCGATCGACAACGTCACCATCGACTATCTGCGGATGACCGGTCGAAGCGAGGAACAGCTTGCCCTCGTGGAGACCTACTCCAAGGCCCAGAAGCTCTGGCACGATGCTGAGCACGAGCCGGTGTTCTCCGAGTACCTCGAACTCGACCTCTCGACCGTTGTTCCGTCCATCGCAGGGCCGAAGCGACCGCAAGACCGCATCCTGCTTTCGGAGTCAAAAGAGGTCTTCGAGCACGACCTGCTCAACTACACCGCGCTGGCCAAGGACGCCGTCGACCAGGCAGGCATGGACTCCTTCCCAGCTTCAGACCCGTCTGGCTTCACCCCTGAAGACGAGGATGCTGACGAAGACCTCGTTGCCGTGAGTATCGCTCCCGGTACCGTCTCGAAGCCGACCAAGATTCACACGGCCGCGGGGCAGAAGTACACCATCAACCACGGAACGGTCGCCTTGGCGGCGATCACCTCATGCACGAACACCTCGAACCCATCGGTCATGATTGCCGCCGGGCTCATTGCCCGGAACGCGCTCAGGAAGGGCTTGACATCAAAGCCTTGGGTGAAGACCACGCTTGCACCGGGTTCCAAGGTCGTCACCGACTACTACGAGAAGTCCGGTTTGAACGCAGACCTCGACGCGCTCGGCTTCTACACGGTCGGCTACGGCTGCACGATCTGTATCGGGAACACTGGCCCGCTCATCCCGGAGGTGTCAGAAGCGATCAACGAGAACGACCTCGCGGTGACCGCGGTACTCTCGGGCAACCGCAACTTTGAGGGTCGCATCCACCCCGACATCAAGATGAACTACCTGGCCAGTCCGCCCCTCGTGGTCGCCTATGCCTTGGCCGGCTCGATGGACTTCGACTTCGAGACCGATGCACTTGGCATCGGAAGTGACGGTCAGCCGGTCTACCTGCGTGACATCTGGCCCGACCCGGCTGAAGTGCAGAAGACCATCGATGAGTCGATCTCAACGGATATGTACACCTCGAAGTACGCATCCGTATTCGACGGTGATGAGCGCTGGCGCGGGCTGAGCACGCCAGAGGGTGCGACGTTCGAGTGGGATGCGCAGTCAAGCTATGTTCGCAAGCCCCCGTATTTCGACGGCATGCAGCGCAACCCCGAGCCGGTACACGACATCGTCGGCGCGCGCGTGCTGGCCAAGTTGGGTGACTCGGTGACCACCGACCACATCTCACCGGCCGGATCCATCAAGCCGGGCACGCCTGCTGCGCAGTACCTGGAAAGTCACGGCGTTGCGGTGCTCGATTTCAACTCATACGGCTCACGTCGCGGCAACCACGAGGTGATGATTCGAGGGACCTTTGCGAACATCCGACTGAAGAACCAGCTGCTTGACGGCGTCGAGGGTGGATACACCCGCGACTTCACCCAGCCGGATGCCCCCCAGGCCTTCATCTACGATGCCTCGCAGCGCTACCAGGCGGCCGGAGTGCCATTGGTGATCCTCGGTGGCAAAGAGTACGGCTCGGGCTCCTCGCGTGACTGGGCCGCAAAGGGCACCAGTCTCCTTGGCGTCAAGGCGGTCATCACCGAGAGCTTTGAGCGCATTCACCGCTCGAACCTGATTGGCATGGGTGTCATTCCGCTGCAGTTCCCCGAGGGCGAGAGCGCCGAATCGCTTGGTCTTGATGGCACCGAGGTCTTCTCGATTTCGGGCATCGAGGCGCTGAACTCAGGAGAAATCCCGAAGACCCTCGCGGTCACGGCGGTTCCAAGCGAGCACTCGGCACCCGGCAAAGCCCCGGTGAGCTTCGATGCGGTTGTTCGGATCGACACACCGGGTGAAGCCGAGTATTACCGCAACGGCGGCATCTTGCAGTACGTGCTGCGCAGCCTGTTGTAGGAGGCAAGCGGGTAGACTTCTCGAGTGCCGAGTTGGCAATTGAGGAGGTGTCGATGAGCGTTCTTGATCGCATCAATTCTCCACGCGACCTCGACGGTTTGAGTCGGGATGAACTCGTCCAGCTTGCGAGGGAAATACGCGAATTGTTGGTGTCGAGTGTCTCCGAAACCGGTGGCCATCTCGGACCGAACCTCGGCGTAGTTGAGCTGACGATCGCCCTGCATCGCGTCTTCGACTCGCCGCGAGACCCGATGGTCTTCGACACCGGCCACCAGTCGTATGTGCACAAGATCCTCACTGGGCGCAAAGATCTCAGCACGCTGCGCCAGACCGGTGGGCTGGCTGGCTACCCGCAGCGCTCTGAGTCGGAACACGACATCGTCGAGAGCTCGCATGCGTCCAGCTCATTGTCATGGGCTGATGGCATCAGTCGCTCGTTCTCGATGACCGGCCAGAGCGATCGACACGTTGTCGCCGTGGTGGGTGACGGGGCGCTGACGGGCGGGATGACCTGGGAGGCGCTCAACAACATTTCTGACGACAACGACCGCAAATTGGTTGTGGTGGTCAACGACAACGGCCGGTCATACGCGCCGACCATCGGTGGGATGGCGCGGTTCCTGTCGTCCGTGCGCACGCAACGCAGTTATGTCGCGTGGCGCAACCGCAGCGAACGGTTCTTTGCCGCGTTTGGGTATCCGGGTCGTGCGTTCTATCGGGGGATTCGTGGCGGCACGCATGGCTTCCTGAGCCGGTTCATCAACAACAAGGCGCTGTACTCGAACCTCGACATCAAATACATCGGTCCGGTGGATGGACACGATATCGAGGCCATGGAGACCGCGCTGCGGCAGGCTCGAGACTACGGTGCACCCGTGATCGTGCATGCCATCACCGAGAAGGGGCGGGGCTTTGCGCCGGCCGTGGAGGATGTGGCGGATCAGTTCCACTCGGTCAATCGCATCGACCCCACATCGGGGGAGCCCATTGATCCGTCGTCCGCCCCGAGTTGGACTGGCGTGTTCGCTGACGAGTTGGTGCGGCAGGCCGAGACGCATCCGAAACTCATGGCGATTACCGCCGCCATGCTCCGGCCAACCGGGCTCTACAAAATGGCTGAAAAGTTCCCGAACCGCGTCATCGACGTCGGCATCGCTGAGCAGCACGCGGTGACCTCAGCGGCCGGTCTGGCCTACGGCGGCATGCATCCGGTGGTAGCGGTGTATGCGACGTTCATCAACCGGGCGTTCGACCAGGTGCTGATGGATGTGGCGCTGCACCGAGCAGGTGTGACCTTCGTGCTTGACCGAGCCGGGGTCACCGGTCCGGATGGTCCGAGTCACCACGGTGTCTGGGACCTCGCCATTTTGCAGGTGGTTCCGGGCATTCGTTTGGCGGCACCGCGAGATTCTGCCCGCCTCGCCGAGGTCTTCGCTGAGGCGATCGAGGTTTCGGATGCGCCGACGGTGCTGCGCTTTCCAAAGGGGAGCCCCGGAGCGGATATCCCAGCGATTCGGCGCAGCAGTGACGGGGTTGATGTGCTGCATGAAGCCGACACCCCTGATGTACTGATTGTGGCCGTCGGTCCGATGGCTCGGATCGCCCTCAAGGTCTCGAAACTGCTGCACTCGCAGGGAATCGGCGCGACCGTCATTGATCCACGTTGGGTTGTTCCGGTGCCAGAGAGCGTCGTTTCACTTGCGGCCGACTACCGGCTTGTCGTCTCGATTGAGGACGGCGTTCGGGTCGGTGGGATTGGCACCCGGATTCGCCAGGACCTGCGTGAGGCTGGAGTTGACACCGCCGTCACCGAGATCGGCCTGCCCGACGAGTTCTTGGCGCACGGAGACCGTTCCGACATTCTTGCCAGCGTCCGACTGACGGCAACCGATATCGCCCACGACGTCACCGGCATGGTTCTCGGCGTCAAGCAGCCGCATGCCAAGCCCGAACGGCAGTACGCCGTCCACACTGATTAGCTGAGCCGTCGGCTCAGTGAACACCTTGCACTGGCGGGTGGTGGAAGGTGTCGCCGAAGACGCGCTGGCTTGCACCCGTGCGGTCCAAGTACGGCGTCAGTCCGCCCATCTGGAACGGGAAACCAGCCCCAAGGATCATGCAGAGGTCGATGTCCTCTGGTGCGGTGACGACCTGGTCATCAACGAGCATGCGGTGCACCTCATCCGCCAGGCCATCCTGGAGCTTTGCGAGGATCTGCTCAGGGGTGTGCGGGTTCTTCCCTCCTGAGACGATCTTGATCGCTCCCTTGTCGAAGCCCTGAATGTTGCCCTTGTCATCTTTCTGGAGCAGCTTGCCGTAGTCGGCCAGTTCGTGCAGCTTCTCGCTGCGGTAGAAGCGATCAGGGAAGGCCGCGTGGTGGGTGTCGAGCACGTGTGCGCCGACCCGCAGCCCGACCAGGTCGAGCAACTGGGATGGCGACATCGGCAAACCAAGCGGAGCGATGGCCGAATCCACGACCTCGAATGGGGTGCCGTCATCAACCGCTCGCATTGCCTCGCCGAGCAGCACTGCGAGCAGTCGGTTGACCACGAAGCCCGGTGTGTCGGCGGTGATGACCGCGTTCTTGCGCAGTTTCTTGGCGATCACCATTGCGGTCGAGAGGGTCTGCTCGTTGCTGTGCGGCGTCGTGACCACCTCGACAAGTGGCATGACTGCGACCGGGGTGAAGAAGTGGAAGCCGATCACGCGCTCCGGATGTGCAAGCTTGGCCCCGATCTCCTCGACGGAGAGCGATGAGGTGTTCGTTGCCATAATGGCGTCCTCGGCCAAGAACGGCTCAACCTGAGCAAAGACTTCCTGCTTGACCGTGAGCTCTTCAAAGACGGCCTCGATGACCCAGTCACAGTCAGCAAAGTCAGCCTTGTTGATGGTTCCCGAGATGAGGGCAGAGAGCCGGTTCTGCTCATCGCTTGAGATGCGCCCCTTGGCGGCGAGCGAAGCGAACTCCGCCCGAATGCGCTCGATGGCGGCATCAACATGTGCTTGGTCGAGATCGGTGATGACGACCGGCACCTGAAGCCGCCGTGCGAACAGGGTCGCAATCTGACTGGCCATGTAGCCTGCGCCGAGCACTCCCACTTTGGTGATTGGCTTCGCCAGTGCCGCGTCAGGGGCTCCGGCTGGCCTCTTCGCACGCTTTTGCACGAGGTTGAAGGCGTAGAGGCTCGCCTGCAACTGATCCGACATGATCAGTTCGGTCAGCACCTCATCCTCGCGCTCGAATCCGGCCTCCTTGGTTCCCGACTTCGCCGCCTTGAGCAGCTCGAGCGCCGCATATGGCGACCGGGGGACGCGACCAACACGCTTGGCGAGCATCTTTTCGGCGATGCTGATGGCGGCATCCCACTTGACCATCCGCTCGACTTTGCCCGGTTCGTGCGGCCGCTTGACCTTGATTGCCCCGGTAATCACGCCATCGGCCCAGTGAATCGAATCCTCAAGGAAGCGCGCTGAGTTGAACATGACGTCGGCGATACCAAGCTCAAGTGCGTCGCTGGCTTTGAGCACGCGGTTCTGCTTGAGCGGGTTCTCAATGATGACCTTGAGCGCATTCTCGATGCCGATCAGATTCGGCAACAGGTACGAACCACCCCAACCTGGGATCAGCCCGAGGAAGACCTCTGGCAGCGCAATCGCGGGCGCTGAGGCGTCAACCGTCCGATAGTCGGCGTTCAGAGCGATTTCGAGGCCGCCACCGAGGGCGAGTCCGTTGATGAACACGAACGACGGGATGCCCAGTTCGGCCTGCAGGCCGAGGGCGTAGTGCCCCAGCTGTGACATCAGCTTTCCGATCGCCAGATCATCGATCTCGCTGATCTTTGACAGGTCGGCACCGGCGGCCAGAATAAATGGCTTACCCGTGGTCGCAACCGCGTGGACCTCGCCGGCCTTGGCACGGGCGCCGATTTCGTTGAGCGCGGCAACATACTCGAGCAGAGAGTTCGGCCCGAGCGTGTTCGGGCGAGTGTGGTCCCGTCCGTTGTCGAGGGTCACGAGCGCAAGCACCTTGCCTGACGGCAGTTTCACGTCGCGCACATAGCTGTGGGTAACGACCTCATCACCAAATCGGGCAACAAGTGGGCCGAAGTCAATCGTGCGGTAGTCAGTCATGTCAGGCTCCTCTTAGCGCTTGCCGTAGTTCTTGTGGTGTGGGTTTTCCCAAATGACCGATCCGCCCTGACCGAGACCAACGCACATGGCAGTCAGCCCGTATCGCACCTCCGGGTGCTGAGCGAACTGGCGTGCCAGCTGAGTCATCAGGCGAACCCCGGATGCGGCCAGTGGGTGCCCGATCGCGATCGCGCCGCCCCATGGATTGACCCGAGGGTCGTCGTCATCGATACCGAAGTGATCGGTAAACGAGAGCACCTGCACGGCGAATGCCTCGTTCAACTCGAACAGGCCAATGTCGTCGATGCTGAGGCCGGCCGTCTTGAGCGCGCGGTCGGTCGACGGAATCGGACCGAGACCCATGACCTCCGGCTCGACCCCGGCAAAGCCGAAGCTCACCATGCGCATTTTCGGCGTGAGACCGAGCTCCTTCGCGGCGTCGGAACTCGACAGCAGGCACGCGGTTGCGCCGTCCGTGAGCCCCGAGGCGTTCCCAGCGGTGACCCGACCGTGCGGACGGAACGGCGTCTTGAGGCCAGCCAGTCCCTCCATCGTGGTGTCAGGGCGCATGAGCTCATCGCGTTCGGCGAGCGTCCACCCTGATTCGCTGCGAGCGGCAACCGGAATCAGGTCAGGCTGGATGTTTCCGGCCTCGTATGCTGCGGCGGCCTTCTGCTGAGAACGCATCGCGAAGCGGTCAGCGCGCTCTTTGGTGAGCTGCGGGAAGCGGTCGTGCAAGCGCTCAGCTGTGCTGCCCATGTTCAGCGCGTCAGGGGAGACCAGCTTCTCGGACAGGAATCGAGGGTTGGGGTCGGCATCGAATCCCATTGGGTGCCGTCCCATGTGCTCAACGCCGCCCGCAATGGCCAGCTCGTACTGCCCGAAACCGATGGAGGCGCCCATCAGTGCTGTGGTCGTCATTGCGCCGGCGCACATCCGGTCGAGCGCGAGACCGGGCACCGTCTGGGGGAGCCCAGCGAGAATCGCCGCCGTGCGGCCAAGCGTGAGTCCCTGGTCACCCTGCTGGGTGGTTGCCGCGATCGCCACATCGTTGATGCGGTCTTTGGGAACCTGGGGATTGCGTTCCATGAGCCCGATGATTGCCTTGACCACCAGGTCGTCGGCTCGGGTATTCCAATACATGCCTCTTTCGCCGGCTTTGCCAAATGGGGTCCGAACCCCATCCACGAAAACGACGTCTGCTCGTTCAGTCACGATGCCTCCACGTTGAAACACAAGTGTCTCTATCCTACGAACCCCGCGCGTGCTTCGATGGAATCGGGATGCAGAACCCTACGACGCCGCCTCAGCCGACTCGCTCGGCGTTTGGCGAACATGTACAAAGCACTCATGCAAAAGTTCAGCGCAAGCGTCAATTTGCCAGGGACGCGCACCGGCCTCAGCGAGGACGCGTGCGATGTCTTCAACGCTCTCACCGGCAGGATCCCAGCACAGCCGCCGCAAGAGCTCGGGGGTGAGCAGATTCTCAACCGGCAGTCGCATCACCGCCGCAAGTTCGGTCATCGCCTCCCGCGCCGCCTTGAATCGCCGGTCAGCTTCCGGGTTTTTCGAGGCCCAATTGCGTGGCTGCGGGATGCTGCCGTCGGCAGGCGCGCGCAATTGCGGGACTTCACTGCTGTGCCGACCACGCTCGATGGCATTCCACCAGCGCTCCGCTTCCGAACGTGAATACCTCCCGGTGAAGCCCGGCGTCGCTACCATTGCGGCCCGAGAGCTTGGCATCGCGTGGGCAAGGGCAAGCAGTGCGGCATCCGGCACGATCCGGCCCGCAGCGATATCAGTCTCGCGGGCGAGTGCATCTCGGGCGAGCCAGAGCTCACGGGCGACCGCCATGCGTCGCGGATCTTTGATGGAGTGCAGTCCCGAGAGTCGACGCCACGGTTCGGCCGGTGGTGCCTTCGGCTGCTTCTGGAGCACCGCGGCGAACTCCTGCTGCGCGATTTCGAGCTTGCCGTCAGCTTCGAGTTGCTCGCTGAGCCGGTCGCGCAGGTCAACGAGGAGTTCGACGTCGAGCGCGGCGTACTCCAGCCACGGTTGCGGCAGCGGCCGGGTCGACCAGTCGGCGGCGGAGTGCGCTTTGGCGAGTTCGATCCCCAGCACCTCGTGCACGACCGCACCCAGCCCGACGTGTTCGCGTCCGAGCAACCGTGACGCCAACTCTGTGTCAAAAATACGCACCGGCTCGAGGCCCACTTCGCGCAAACATGGAAGGTCTTGGCTCGCCGCATGAAACACCCATTCGATGCCGTCGATGGCCTCTCGAATCGGCGTGAAGTCGGCGATCTCTGGTGCGTCAAGTAGGAAGGTGCCCGAGCCACGGCGGTAGAACTGCAGGAGGTACGCGCGTTGCGAGTATCGGTATCCGCTGGCGCGCTCCGCGTCAACTGAGACCGGTCCGGTGCCGGATCGAAGCAACTCGGCCGCCGCATCGATTTCTTCGGGGGTCGACAGGACGCGGAACTCAACCACGAGCGCGCCGCTTCGCATCCAGCAGCCCGACCTCTTCGACACCGGGCGGCAAGCCGGCCATGAGTGCGAGCAGTTCGGCCCAGGCTTCGAGGTGCGCAGACAGATCGTGCGATGCAGGCGACCATGAGGCGCGGAGTTCGAGTTGGCCGCCTTCGCCTTGCTCGGCGAGACCGCCGTAGCCTCGGGAGAGCACCTTCGTCACCGTCCCCGCCAAAGAGTGGTGCCTGGCCTGATGCTCATCGAGGGCTTCGGCAAGCCATGACCATGCGATGTCAGCGACGTATTGTTCGACACCAATTTCCGTTTCGAGCGGGCCTTGCGCGAAGCAGATGACGCGCCACGGGCCTCCCCATTCTTCCGGTTCACTCTGGTCGTACAGCGCAACGAAGCGGCCAGTGCCCCAGTCGGAATCGGTCCCATGGTGCAGTGGTCGGACGTCTGCCGCACGAGCCACCGAGAACGGTGCAAGGTTCGCCGGAGCCGCAAGTTCACGTACTTCGATCTCAGAGCGAATGTGAGCCCCATCGAGCGAGGCAATCGCCGCACGCAGCACGGCCGATTCAGGAACGGTCGTTTCTGCCACGAAGGCAGAATAGAGTCGAGGGGCGGCTGTTCTTGAGTGCCACGCCGCAGAGTGCGCAGTGAGGAGCCAGATGAGTCGCACACTTCAACGGATTGCGGCATGGAGTGCTCTCTCCGCGCTCGTGACGATCGGCCTGCTGCTCGGGGCGGTCGTGCGCTTGGCACGCTCATCCGTCACACCACCCAAGCACCGTGAGTACCCGATGCGGATTCTCGGTGTGGATC
>NMRC01003237.1_pt1 | contig 19796 bp, 19 predicted proteins | sample 1520911 | NCBI WGS metagenome assembly NMRC01 (sample SAMN07342169, study PRJNA393822) | plant metagenome | isolation source: fluid collected inside the plant's | place: USA: Vermont, Morristown, Molly Bog | reverse complement strand
GACTCCAGCGGTTACTCTGCTGCCTGAGAAAACTCGACGCTGCGAGTCAGTCGACCGGCGTAGCCGCCGACTGCCGCACCGAGAAAGACTGTTCCGCCGCTCCAGAGCGCGACCATGAGCGGGTCAGGGCCGAGCTCTTGCATCCGCCCAGGGCCAATCGCGCCGCCCGACCACCAGGAGAGCAGGCCGAGGAGGACGGCGACCACCACCGCCATTCCGGCGGCGACCCCAAAGATCACCTTGGCCTTCGCGGATGAGCTGAACCGGTCGTGACGTTGCCGGAGCACCATCGCGACAAGAAACGAGAGCAGAATCGGCACCAGCAGTACCACGAACCCCCATTGGCCGCCGGGGTGCGGGATGGCACCAAAGGCGGGAAGCGCTGGCACCGGACCAAGCACGGTTCCGGCCGGCGAGACTGAGCTTCCAACACCGATTGCAAATCCGGCACCGGTGATCCATGACGCAGCCCAGATCACCAGGTTGGGAAGTATGACGAACTGCCCGAGCGTCAAGATGCTGCCACCGAGCACCCCGCCCTGCAAGTTCTGGTAGACGCCCACCACTGAGGCGTAGTTCACGGCAATCATGCCGGCGAGCGCAATCGCCGCGACCGTGATCAGGCTGGCCAGCACCGCGAGCCCGCCGGTCAGTGAGGCCATGAGGTCGCGGCGCAGGATGGGATCGGTGCGTTCGTTCCACCTCAGCCGGCGAGCCAACACCTCGAGCCAGCCGTCAAGACCCTGCCGACGCTGCTCAAGCACCACCCCAATGAGCATCGCAACAGCAACAATGAGCGTTGGAAACAGGATGCCCTGCGGCCGGCTTGGCAGCGCCGCGGGCGAGGCGGCGGTGAACACGAGAATCGCCGAGAGCACAGCGGTCACCGAAACGGCGCTCAGCCAACTCGTCAGCGGGCTATCCGCCAAAGCCGCGCGGCGCCCAGCCCGCAGCGACAACTGCACTGTCAGCAACGCGAAGCCGAGCAGTGCGATGGTGATTCTGACTGGGCTCCCGCCGCCTGCGAGTCCGAGTTGCCCACCGAGCAGCGGGTCAAGCTGCACGGTGACATCGGCACCGTGGCCGAGCAACCAGACATTGGCGCTGAACCGCCAGAAGGCAGAGAAATCGGCCGCGAACCCGTATTGCGCACCCCAGACCACTGCCGCCGGAATCAACGCGACGGCCATACCAATCAAGACGATCGCGAGAGCGTCAACCGCGGCAAGGAATCCGGAAGCAAAGCGACGCACCAGGCCAGACTAATCGCCAGCTCCCGCCCGCCAAGCTCGACTCGCTGCGCGCGCCCGCAGCGTCGAGCCGAAATCAGTACATCCGGCCAGCGCCTTGGGCCGACGATCCGATATGAGCGATGAAACCGCTCACCCAGCTGGCGACGCGACGAGCTCGACCGGCTCCGGACGACGCAACAGCTCAAGCAGGAGCAGGGCAAGCAGCGCCAGCAGCACGGTCCAGAACACGAACCACCCCGTGATCGGCCAGGCCAGCAGGACGGCCGCTGCCGCAGCCGCCCCGATCACCCAGCGCAACACGAAACGCGACGTCTCCAACCAGGCGCCGAATCTTCCGGTGTTCATGCCATACCGTGTCAAGCGGTCACGCAGGCTGCCGACCAGCTTCCCAACGAACGTGCGAAGCCGCTGCCCGGATGAGAGCGCCAGGTACCAGGTCACGGCCGCGATAGCGAAGCAGACCACGCTCAGAGCAATCGCGGTCGTCGCCATGTGCGCCGTGAGTTGGGCGAACAGCGCAATCGCAACATCCGCCGGCATGATCGTCGGCGCAACACTTGCCACGAACACCAACTGAGCGATCCCGAATCCGGCCGCAAGCGAGCCACAGACGATGCCAAGCGCCAAGGCAGAACCAAACAGTGCTCGCCGACGATTGACCGCGACGAACACCCCGAGCAGCACAAAGCCAAGCGCCACCCACGGCAAGCCGCCTCCGACGGCCACCGAGAGCTGGTAGGCCGGTCGAAGCAGAGCCAATTGGTCACTCTGTGCCACCACAATCGTGGTGTTGACCGTCGGGATCAGGTTCGCGATGCGGATGCCTTGCGCGAGTAATTGCGACCTCACCTGTTCAATGAGTGGGCCGATTGCGATTCCGACGCTGCCAGAGTCGCTCAACACCACGGTGGTGCCGGGTGCGCCCTGCACCACTTTGATGAATTGTTCGTGGCTGAGTCTGAGCGACTGGCGCACGGCATCCCGGAACACGTCACTTGAGACGACCCGATCAACCGAGCGCGAAATAATCATGCGAAGTCCCTCGACTGCTGGACCCTCCAGCATCCCGAGCGCCTGACTCGCCTGGCTCGGCAGATCAAGGTTGCCAAGGCTCGAAAACAGGTTCTGGGTGATCCCATCAATGTCGATTGAATTGTTGATCGTGGTGGTCAGCTGATTTGCGAGGTAGCGCTGCACGGCTGGGTCGTCGGCGAGCGGTGCGAAGGTGTTGACGAAGGAACTGGTATCGGCGAGTTGACTTCGCGCCCAACTGCCCACGACGGCGACGGGCGTGAGCACCACCCCGATCGCCACCAAAACAACCGCGGCAGCCGCCCGCCAGCGCCGACCGCCCTTGCTGAGCTGTGCAGCTGGCTCTTTGGGAAGCCCCAGCTTCAAGCGCTCATTCTCAACCTTGAGCGCCGCAAGTTGGGCCTCAAGTTGCTCGTTGCTGGAATCGGTCATGACGGCTCCTTTGGAACTGCGTGCTCACACCATAGCGCGAACACCGCGCCACATTGCCGTGCGCTCGAAGCTCAGAGGCTCTTCACAAGCTCACGCAGCAGCATGGCGGTCTCACTCGGGGTCTTGCCGACCTTCACACCCGCAGCTTCAAGGGCCTCTTTCTTCGCCTGCGCCGTGCCGGCCGAACCAGAGACAATCGCCCCGGCATGACCCATGGTCTTGCCCTCGGGAGCCGTGAAGCCGGCCACATAGCCAACCACGGGCTTGGTGACATTGGCCTTGATAAAGTCAGCGGCGCGCTCCTCGGCATCGCCGCCGATCTCACCGATCATCACGATCGCTTTGGTCTCAGGGTCAGCCTCGAAGGCGGCGAGCGCATCAATGTGGGTGGTGCCGATGATCGGGTCGCCGCCAATGCCGATCGCGGTCGAGAAGCCGAGATCGCGCAGCTCGTACATCATCTGGTAGGTCAGCGTGCCCGACTTCGACACCAGCCCGATGGGGCCTTTTCCGGTGATGTTCGCCGGAGTGATGCCCACCAAGGACTCACCCGGGGTGATGATGCCGGGGCAGTTCGGGCCAATGATGCGGGTCTTCTGCCCCTTGGCCTTGTTGTAGGCCCACGCTTCGGCGGTGTCTTGCACCGGAACGCCCTCGGTGATGACCACGAGCAGTCCGATCTCGGCGTCAATCGCCTCAATCATGGCGTCCTTGCTGAACGCCGGAGGAACGAAGGCGATGGACACATCGGCACCGGTGGCGGCCATGGCCTCGGCGACCGTGGCAAACACTGGCAGCTCAATCGTCGAACCGTCGGCAGCAACATGGCTGACCGTGGTGCCTGCCTTCCGTGCGTTGACGCCGCCGAGCACCTGGGTGCCTGCGGCAAGCATCCGGGCGGTGTGCTTGGTGCCCTCGGCGCCGGTGATGCCCTGGACGATGACCTTGGAATCAGAGTTCAGAAAAATCGACATTGTCTTCCTTACTTCGCAGCCTGAGCTGCAGCGGCAGCCTTGTCGGCGCCATCGTCCATGTTGGCGGCGAGGGTGACCAGCGGGTGTGCGGCCTCCTCAAGAATCCGGCGGCCTTCGTCGACGTTAGTTGCCGTCGAGGCGCACAATCAGTGGCTTGTTCGCGGCGCTGCCGAGCTTGTTGAGCGCGCCGACAATGCCATTGGCTACCGCGTCACATGCGGTGATCCCGCCAAAGACGTTCACGAACACACTGAGCACCTGCGGGTCGCCCAGGATCACATCGAGCCCGTTGGCCATGACCTCAGCGGATGCACCGCCGCCGATGTCCAAGAAGTTGGCTGGCTTGACGCCACCGTGCTGCTCACCGGCGTAGGCCACGACGTCAAGGGTCGACATGACCAGCCCGGCACCGTTGCCGATGACACCGACCTCTCCGTCGAGCTTGACGTAGTTGAGGTCGAGGGCCTTTGCTTTGGCCTCGAGCGGGTCGGCCGCAGCTTTGTCTTCGAGCGCCTCGTGGTTCGGGTGGCGGAACGCGGCGTTCTCGTCAAGGGACACCTTGCCGTCGAGGGCGACGATATCGCCCTCCTCAGTCAGCACGAGCGGGTTGACCTCAACCAGCGTGGCATCCTCACCGGTGTAGACCTCGTAGAGCTTGACGATGACCGGGGCAACCTTCTCGATCAGCTCGGCAGGGAACTTCGCCGCAACGGCGATCTCACGGGCCTTGGCCAGTCCGAGACCCGTGTTCGGGTCAACCTCGATGCGCGCCAGCGCATCCGGGCGCTCGACGGCGAGCTCTTCGATCTCCATGCCGCCTTCGTAGGAACAGAGCGAGAGGTAGGAGCGGTTGGAGCGATCGAGCAGCACCGAGAAATAGAACTCGCGGTCGATTCGGGCTCCGGCAGCCACCATCACTCGTTTGACGATGTGACCTTTGATATCGAGACCGAGAATCTGCTCTGCAGCGGCGTAGGCCTCATCGGGGGTCTTGGCAACCTTCACGCCGCCGGCTTTGCCGCGGCCACCGACCTTGACTTGAGCCTTGACAACAACAACGCCGCCGATGGTAGCGGCGGCGTCACGGACGGCTTCGGGGGTGTCGGCGATAATGCCAGCAAGTACTGGCACGCCGTAGTGCTCGAACAGGTCTCGAGCTTGGTACTCGTAGAGATCCACGCGGAACATCCAATCGACAGCGGTGGTGAGCGGCCCGGAACACTCAGTGACATACCTTGACGTCGAGAGACTTTTTGGGCCAAGGAAACTCTAGCCGACCTTCGCGGCGGCTGCGACCGGGGTGCAGTGTTGACGAGCATCGTGTTGAGAGAACTCAGAGGTTCCGACCCTGATGCTCATGGCACTGGCGCGGTCATGTACTGAACGAGCCAGGGGAACGGACAGCCGACGGTTCGGCAAAAGCGCCGGAGCCGTGGATGCCGCCATCGGCATCCATGAGCAGGAACTCGGCGTCGAAGCGCGCGCACCATGGCCCGGCAGACGCGGGGTCGGCGGTGATCGCCGTTGCCAGCACATCGGCCGCCACGATGTTCGCGGCGGCAACGCTCACCTGCAACGGGGCACGCACACCTGGCCGAGTCCAGATGTGATCGCCGCGCTCGCTCGAACCTGACGTCGCCAATGCCTGCCAGCCCGGCGTGAGGTCCATGGATGCGAGCAGAAGCTGGCGGTCGTGCGGGTCGGCAATCCCGGCCCGCCACGGCTGATCCGGCCGACTTGGGTCGGGCGCGCCGAAACACTCACCATCACCACCGATGGTGACGTTTGCGCCGGACACCTCAGCGCGCAGCAGCTCAACGCAATCGGCAATCGCCTGCGCTTTCACGATCCCGTTCAAATCGAGCGCGCCGTCAGGGCGGTGCGGGGTGAACGCTCCCCCGGTGGCCAGCGACCACTGCATCGCTTCGGCGTAGGCTGCGCGAAGCGAGCCGGAGGCCTCAGTGAGCCGCAGTTCGCCGCGGTTGATTCGGCTCAGCTCCGAGTCGCGCCGATGCAGGCTGAAGCGCTGCTCTACCTCGGCGCAGATGGCCGTGAGTTCGCGGCTCAGCTCGGCCGCAACGCCCGGCTCTGGGGTCTGCGCAAGTGCGATGCTCGCCACGGTGCCCATGGTCTCAAAACTGAAGCGGTGCATCAGCTCGCCTGATCTAAGGCCGACTGCAACGACTGGATGTAGCCCTCAGAGGTATAGGTGGCGCCGCTGACGATGTCGATGTTGGCCGACTGTGCAGCAAGGGCTTCGCTGCGCAGAATCGGCTCAGCGGTGGCATTGATTTGATCGTGTTTCGCACTGCCGCTCGGCAACTGCAGTGCCGTGATCTCAGTGATGACGCCACCGGCGATGGTGACCTGCACCTGCACCGTGCCCTCTCGGGTCTGGACGGCCTGCCCAGTAAAGGTTCCGCTGACGCTGCTCGCGGTCGCCGAGGGCTCGGGGATGCGGCCGGGCTCGCCGAGGTCGAGCTGCTCGCGGAAGGTGAGCTTTCCGACGAACTCGCAGCCTCCGCAGCAGTATTCGTAGCGTCGCTGGCCGATTGCGCGGTGGCGTGCGACTGCGCCAGCGGCAGCATCCAACTGAACAGTCCGGCACCCAGCGTGCCGATCGATGCAAGCGCGGAGACAATCCATACGCGCGTTCTCATCGGCTGAACCGTTCAACGTGGAGTTGTTCTGGATGCGCCCCGGCGTTGCGCAGATCGGCGATGAGCGCATCCAACCAGGCATCGGGGCCGCACAGGTACAGATCGGTCTCAGCCAGCTGAGGCAGCAGCCAAGCGATGCTGATTCGAAGCTCAGCGGCCTCAGCCGAGCGCCAATCGCCCGCAGCCGCTCTCGGCCCAGCCATGACGATGAGCCGGGCACCGATCTGCGCACAGCGCTGGGTGAGCTCATCAAGATGCGCCGGGGTCTCTGCCGCAGAGCTGCGCAGCAGCACCGTGGTCGCGCCAGCTTGGAGCCGCAACTCATCGAGCATCGCTCGCACCGGCGCCACCCCGATACCGGCCGCAAAGAGCGCCACTCGCGGCCTCGTGCGTGATTCGACCGTGAATCGACCGTATGGACCGGCGATCCCGACCCGGGTGCCCGGTTCGAGCCGAGCCAGCGCGCGGGATCCGGCACCGACTCCGCGGACCGAGATGCGCAACAGTCCGCCGCGTGTGCCGGCGGAAAGCGAATACGGGTGCGATTGCCACCACAGCCCGGGTGCCCAGAAGCGCCAGTGAAAGAACTGTCCGCCTGCCGCCGCGAGTTCGTCAAGCCGCTCCCCGGCTATGACGACCGAATGCACGCCGCCGTCGAGCTCGTCGACTCGCATGACCCGCAGACGATGCCGTCGACTCGTCAGGATCGGGACGATCATCCGCCAGACCAGCAGGCACAGCGCCACCAGCAGCAACTGGCCAAGCCACCACCAGCGAGCAACACCGGCACCGAAAAGCCGCCCGGCAGCGATCTGGTGTGGCAACGCAGCCGCGACGGCAAGGTAGCTGAGCAGGTGGATGAGGTGCCAAATTTCGTAGCGCATTCGCCGTCGCACCGCCAAGAACGACGTCACGGCGACGGTCGTGAACAACAGCATGGCCAGTGCAGCCCAGATGTAGTCGATGTCGCTGAGGTAGCTCAGGGTGTTTGAGATGAAGTCGGCGTTGGCCATCATTGCGCTGCCGACCATGAGCAGCGTGGCGTGAGCCAGCAGGAGGTAAAACGCTGGCTTACCGATCGTGCGATGCAGGGCGAGTGTCTTGTCGTGACCAAAGGTGCGCTCGATCAGCGGCACGCGGGCCACCAGCATGAGCATGATGAGCACCAACTGCGCACCGACCAGCCCGGCTACCAGACCGAGCGCGTAGATGGTGTGGGCCGGGTCGCCGAATTGGGCTGCGCCTCCATCGGCCAAGAACAGCGCAAGGATGACCGCGACCGACACGATGGCGATCACTTGGAGGGTGTCGGCACGGCGGAAATGCCGACGCCGACGTCGCAGGTCGTCAACGGCTTGCGGCAGATGCGCCGCAGCCGGGGCGTCAACGACAAGTTCAACCATGCGATCATTCTGAGCGATGACGGTGGCAAGAGCCCCGACGTTTGCTATGACTCAGCAATGAGCTGCGGCCGAGGCGACTGTGGCATGCCACCCGGTGCTCGGCCCAGCTCCCAGCGCCCAGCGCGGATCAGAGTTTTTCGATCGGAGCGATCTTGATGAGCAGTTTCTTGGCACCCGCGGTATCGAAACTGACGTGAGCGATCTTCTTGGTGCCCTCACCGGTCACTTGCGTCACACGCCCCTCGCCAAAGTCGGTGTGCCGGATGCGGTCGCCAGCTTCCAGGGAGAGATCCCCGTTGTCGCGCACCGTGCCGGTGACGGAATTAGCCCATTGGGTCTTCGGCTTGTTGGCTGAGCCGACACCGCCGCTCGCACCACCGAAGCCGGAGCTTGCGCCTCGGGTACCGGCTTCGGTCCCCGACCGACCGGCCCAGGCACCCGCCGATGCGCCAATCGAGAAACCGCCACGCCGGGCGTTCAGCGCGCGCGGCTCGGTGCCGCCACGCGAGTTCGCCATACCGGGTGACTGCTTCCAGTCGATGAGCTCGTCAGGGATCTCTTGCAGGTATCGGCTCGGCATCGCCACCTTGGTGTCACCGAACTGGGTGCGACTCATCGCCAGGGAGAGGAACAATCGCTGCCGCGCCCGGGTGATGCCAACGTAGAGCAGTCGGCGTTCCTCGGCTGGGCCGCCCGGCTCACTCGCCGACATGGCGTGCGGCAGCAGCCCCTCCTCGAGGCCGGTCACGAACACGGCCGGGTATTCGAGCCCTTTCGCGGTATGCAGCGTCATGAGCGAGACGGTACCTGAGGCGTCGTCGAGTTCGTCGGCGGCGGCCACGAGCGACACCTGAGTGAGGAAGTCGACGAGGGTCGCACCGGGGTTCTCCCGGCTCGAAGTCTTTGGTTTGCGCAACGAGCTCTTCGACGTTCTCGGCGCGGGTTTCGTCTTGCGGGTCGCGGCTGTTGCGCAGCGTATCCAAGGAGCCCGCTGCGCTGCATGAGAAACGTCAGCACCTCAGAGACTTTGCTGCCGGGTGCCGCGCTCGAGGCGGCAGTCTCGGTTCCATCGGCGCGCTCTGGCCCATCGGCGCGCTCTGGCCCATCAGCGCTGGCCGCGTCAGCTGCAGCGGCGGCTGGCACGAGCATGAGCGCCGCCTCGTCGAGGCAGTTGGCGAGGTCGGTGATTGCCGCGGTCACCTTCGGGCCAAGGCCGAGGCCTTCGACGGCACGCATCGCTTGGCGGTAGGAGAGCTGGTTGGTTTCGGCAAAACTGCCAAGTGCTGTCTCAGTGGCTGGGCCGATGCCGCGCTTGGGGGTGTTCAGGATGCGTCGCAGGGCCAATTCGTCGTCGGGGTTGGCGACCGCGATCAGGTAGGCCATCGCATCCTTGATCTCGGCCCGCTCATAGAACTTCGTGCCGCCGACCACCCGGTACGGCAGCGCACTGCGCACGAAAATCTCTTCGAGTGCACGGGTCTGCGCGTTGGTGCGATAGAACACGGCAATGTCTCGGTAGGCCATGCCGTCGCGGTGCAGCGCCTCAATTTCGTCGGCGACGAACTGCGCCTCATCATGCCCGGAATAGCCGGTGTAACCAACGATTTTTGCCCCGTCGCCGTCAGCGGTCCAGAGCTTCTTTTCGGGGCGGTCAAAGTTGTTGGAGATGACGGCATTGGCTGCCGAAAGAATGGTCTGGGTGGAGCGGTAGTTCTGCTCGAGCAGCACCACCTTCGCCCCGGCGAAGTCCCGCTCGAACTCGAGGATGTTGCGAATGTCGGCGCCGCGGAAGGCATAGATCGACTGGTCGGAGTCGCCCACCACGGCGAGGGAGGCGGCGGGGATGCGACCATCGGCATCCAGCAGCGGCGCGACCGAGAGCCCTTGGTCGGCGAGCGCACTGACCTCCGCGGCCTCGACCGGCGTGGTCAGCTCACGAATGAGCGCGTACTGGGCGTGGTTGGTGTCTTGGTACTCGTCAACCAGGATGTGGCGGAAGCGCCGACGATACAGTGCCGCAACCTCCGGGAACGCACGAAACAGATAGACCGTCTCAGCGATGAGGTCATCGAAGTCGAGCGCCTTTGCCGCACGGAGGGTGCGGGTGTACTGCCGAAAAATCTCGAGAAACACCGCCTCTTGCGGGTCGTTGAGATTGGCCGTTCGGGCGTAGGAGTCCGCGTCGGCCAGCTCGTTCTTGAGCTTCGAGATCTTCGAGGCGACACCGCCGGGGGTGAAGCCCATGGTGTCGGCATCGAGCGATTTGATGATCCGTTTGATGACGGTCTTCACATCGGCCGAGTCGTAGATGGTAAACGATGAGCTCAGCCCGATCGCCTCAGCCTGGCGTCGCAGGATGCGCACGCACGCCGAGTGGAACGTTGAGATCCACATGCCCTCTGCCCCGGAACCGAGCAGATCTTCAACCCGGTGCCGCATCTCGGCGGCCGCCTTGTTGGTGAAGGTGATCGCCAGAATCTGGCTCGGCCAAGCATCACGGGTTGCCAGCAGTGAGGCAATGCGGTGGGTCAGCACGCGCGTCTTGCCCGAGCCGGCTCCGGCCACAATCAACAGCGCCGGTCCGCGATACTCGACGGCCTCGCGCTGCTCTGGGTTCAGCCCGTCAAGCAGCGTGTCGGGCTGCGGCGCGCCAGTCTCACTCCACCCGCCGTGCCCATCGGGTTCAATCACCACACTCATCGTCCGCCCAGTCTAAAGCGCCCTGCCGACAGCGCCGCGGCTTCAGTCGCGCCTTCTGTAACGTGCCGCTTCAGTTGCTCAGTGCAGCTCGTGCCAGATCAGGATGGTCGACGAAGACGCCATCAAAGCCCGCGCTGAGCACGCGAGTGAACCAGCCCATCCAGTCGTCGGGACGCTCAGCCGGGAGCGAGTCGGCCGCACCGGCAGGCCGGGCACGGTATTCCGCCGGAACCCACGGCGACTCAGGGCGGAGGGTATATGCGTATCGAAGCTTGCCGCGTTCGCCGATGCGGTGCGGCAACTCGGGGTCGATCAGCAGCGTCTCGACCGGCACGCTCAGCCCATCGAACTCGTGCGCGAGCTGTTCAAGCTCGCGGATCTGGGCGAGCCGCAGCTCGCGTTCAGACTCGGCGTGCTGCTGCGCGCTCAGCGGAGGTGCATCCACGAGCAACACCCGACGACCCCAGCCGGCCAGGCGGTCAAGCGGTTCGGGCTCGAAGCTCTCGAACACCAGCCGGGGGTCGTCGGGTTCCCAGCCGGCGGCGACGAGATCGGCTCGGGTCAGCTCAGCCAGGTTCAACCCAATGGAGTCGAAGTAGTTGGCATCCTTGAGCTCTGCCACCAGTCGGGTCGCTTGGCCAGCGGCCGAGCGGGCGGTGGGCTCGGCGAGCATCCTGAGCAAATCGCGGAACCGCACCAGTGCGAACTGGCCGTCATAGCTGGCGCTCCCAGGCCGCAGCAAGGGATTCGGTTCGCGGGCGCGCAGGGTCTCCAGCTCGGCCCAGCTGAAGTCCTCGACAAACCAGCCATCGACCGGCTGCCCGTCGATCACGCCGAGCGAAATCGCCCGGCAAACTCTGCACGCGTTGCCACGTCGGTCGAACCCGACAGCTCACGCTCGTGACGCAGCACGAGCACGCCGTCAGCGCTGGCGACCAGATCGGGCTCCACCGCATCCGCGCCCTGTGCGAAGGCCAGTCGATAGGCGGCCTCGGTGTGTTCTGGGCGATAGCCGGATGCTCCACGATGGGCGATCAGCATCGGGGCGGTGGGGGCAGGATGGGCGGCCACGAAGCCACCCTAGTGCCGTCCGGTGACGGGGATGGGCGTCAAACGCGGTGCGGCCGAGCCGGAAACACCCGGCAGAATCTCAGCGTGTTCCGGGTAGATTGTCTTCATGGCAAATTCAAACCCAGGATTTACACGCCCAGCTTTCCAAGAAGACTCACTCACTGCCGAGCAACTTGAGCAGATGTACAACGGCCCGGCCAGGGGCGAGACGATGACGGTCGAAGACACCATCGCCAAGACCGCACTGAACCTGGCCCTCGTTGTGGTGCCGGTGCGGCATCCTGGATGCTGTTGGCGCCTCGACCCGAGGCGGCAGTCCCGGTGATGTTGGTGTCCGGGCTCATTGGCCTGGTGCTGGCGATGGTCAACATCTTCCGACGCGAACCGTCTCCCGCCCTCATCATGGGCTACTCGGTCGCGCAGGGCGTGGCGCTCGGCGCGATTTCGATGTTCTTCGAGATGCAGTGGCCCGGCATTGTGCTGCAGGCGATCCTCGCCACCTTCGCGGTCTTCGGAGTCACACTCGCACTCTTTGCGAGCGGCAAGGTGCGCGCTTCAGCCAAGGCCACCAAGGTATTCATGATCGCCATCGTCGGCTACCTGGTGTACAGCATCATCAACGTTTTTGTCATGTTGTTCGGCGGCGCAGGCGGCAACCCGTGGGGCCTCGACGGCGTGAAGGTATTCGGCCTGCCGCTTGGTTTGATTCTCGGCGTACTCGTCGTGATTATGGCCGCGTACTCGCTCGTGCTCGACTTCGACTCAATTCAACGCGGTGTGAAGAACGGCGCCCCCAAGAAGTTCGGCTGGACGGCTGCCTTCGGCATCATGGTCACCATGATCTGGCTCTACACCCAGATCCTGCGCATGCTCGCGATCGCCCGCAGTCAGTAACCGCGAGCGATCACGAAGCGATCGGTTGATACCCGGCTGAGATAAGGGTGTCGGCCAGGGTCGCAGCTGAGGCCAAGAACAGTTCACCCTCGCGCTGCGAGAACGGAATCTCACGAATCGGGAACGCACCGTCACCATTCACGATATGCGGCACCGACAGCGCCACCCCATCCACCCCGTGGTACTCACTCAGCACCGTACTGACCGGAAGCACCGCGTGTTCGTCGCCGAGCAGTGCTTCAACGATGCGCGCAGCCGAGAGCCCGATGGCATAGTTCGTGGCACCCTTGCCGCGAATGATCTCGTAGGCCGCATCGCGCACCGACACGGCCACCTCCTGCAGTTCCTCAAGGCTGAAGCGGTGACCCTGATGGTCCCAATCCAGAATCGGTACCGTGCCGATACTTGCAACCGACCACAGTGGGAACTCGGTGTCGCCGTGCTCCCCAACAATGTAGGCGTGCACGCTCGATGGGGCCACCTGAGCTTTCTGACCCAATAGCACCCTCAAGCGGCTGGTATCGAGCACGGTTCCGGAGGCAAACACGCGGTTCACCGGCAATCGCGACACCTGTTGCGCCACCGAGGCGAGCACATCGCACGGGTTGCTCACGATCACGTAACTGGCATACGGCGAACGTTCCACCAATTGCGGCATGAGCGACTCGATCATCCGCACATTGCGTTGCACGAGATCAAGGCGAGTCTGGCCCGGCTTCTGCTTTGCACCGGCAGTGACGACCACCACATCAGAGTCGACCGTGCCATCGAGGTCGTAGCGATCGGACATCCGGCTGCCGCGGGTGAACTGCGTTCCCTGCTGCAGGTCAAGCACTTCGGCGCGCACGCGCGGCTCGTCGATGTCATACAGCACGACCTCTTGAGCTGAGCCGCGAATCAGTGCGGCATATGCTGTGCTCGATCCAACTGCCCCCGCCCCGACGACCGTGAGTTTTGAGGTATGCGGTTGTGTCATGGCAGCTGTCCTTTCGAGGCGATTGACTATTCCCACTCGATAGTGCCGGGCGGTTTGCTCGTCACGTCGAGCACGACGCGATTGACCTCGGGCACCTCGTTGGTGATGCGGTTTGAGATTCGCGCCAGCACGTCGTATGGCAGCCGGGTCCAGTCGGCGGTCATGGCGTCTTCACTCGAAACCGGGCGCAGCACAATTGGGTGACCGTAGCTGCGGCCGTCACCCTGCACGCCAACCGAGCGAACATCGGCCAGCAACACTACCGGGCACTGCCAAATCTCACCGTCAAGCCCAGCAGCGCTCAACTCGTGCCGAGCAATCGCGTCGGCGGCGCGCAGCAGTTCAAGGCGCTCACGGGTCACTTCGCCCACAATCCGGATGCCAAGGCCCGGCCCAGGGAACGGCTGCCTGCCGACAATCGCCTCCGGCAAGCCCAGCTCACGGCCAATCGCCCGCACCTCGTCTTTGAACAGGGTGCGCAGCGGCTCAACCAACTCGAACTGCAAATCCTCCGGCAGCCCACCAACGTTGTGATGGCTCTTGATATTGGCCGTGCCGGTCCCGCCACCAGACTCAACCACATCCGGGTAGAGCGTGCCCTGCACCAAGAAGCGAATCGGCTCGCCGTCGCTCGCCGCCTCAGCCACCAGCTCGCGCTCGGCCGCCTCAAAGGTGCGGATGAACTCGCGACCAATGATCTTGCGCTTCGTTTCCGGGTCGCTCACCCCGGCGAGCGCGCTCAAGAACTGCTCGGCCGCATCAACGGTGACCAGGCGGATCCCCGTTGCCGCAACATAGTCCTCTTCGACCTGGCGGCGCTCGTCGGCACGCAGCAGACCGTGGTCAACGAACACGCACACCAACTGATCGCCAACCGCACGATGCACGAGCGCTGCGGCGACCGCGGAATCGACCCCACCAGAGAGCCCGCAAATGACCCGTGCGCTACCCAGTTGCGTCCGGATGCGCTCGACCTGCTCGGCAATCACATTCCCCGGGTTCCAGTCGGCGGCAATGCCAGCCGCCCGGTGCAGGAAGTTCTCAAGCACCCGCTGACCGTAGTCGGAGTGCTTCACCTCCGGGTGCCACTGCACGCCGTAGAAGCCGCGCTCGGCATTGGCGAACGCCGCAACCGGAGTATCGGAGGTCGAGGCGAGCACATCGAAGCCAGCCGGGGCTTCGGAGACGGAATCCCCGTGGCTCATCCATACCGTCTGCTCGGCGGGCTGATCGGCAAGCAAGGCACTATCGACAGCGCACAGAGCCACCGTCGTGGCGCCATACTCACGACGGCCAGTCTGAGCGACCGTGCCACCCAACTGCTGGGCCATCACCTGAAAGCCGTAGCAGATACCCATCGTTGGCACCCCGAGCTCAAGGACGCCCGGGTCAAGCGCTGGCGCACCCGGTTCGTACACCGAGCTCGGCCCACCCGACAAGATGATGCCGATTGGCGCTTTGGCAGCCACCTCTGCCGCCGTAATGTTGTGCGGCACGATCTCCGAGTAGACCCCGGCCTCGCGCACCCGGCGGGCAATCAACTGGGCATACTGGGCACCGAAATCGACCACGAGGACGGGGCGGTGCTGTGCGGTCACGCGGGAACCTTCTGAGTTTCGAGCTTCGCTTCCCGAGCGGCCAGATACTCTCGCACCTCGCGACTGACCCGAGCCTCCATGAAGAACGACAGCAGCGGAATGACGCCACCGAGTGCCAACACCACGAAGCGCGGGAACTGCCAGCGCATCCTGCTCCACAGTTGGAAACAGCTGAACAAGTACACGACATAGAACCAGCCGTGAACGATCAACAGCCCGGTCGAACCATTCACTGCGTGCACGGTGTTGTTGGGCACGAATGCGACCAAGCCGTGCGCGCCAAAGAGCTCAATTTCGCGGTCGAAGCCGTACTTGAGAATCATCTCGCCAACCAACGAGAGGAGCAATACACCGGTGATGATTGCGGCGATTTGATACAACTTGAGGGCACTGCGGATGCGCGGAAAATCCGCGACTTTCGGCTGGAGTGGCATGGGAACGATTCTACCGGTCAGTTTCTATGCCCTGGCGTTCACCCAGCTCAGCTTCACCTGCGCCTTCGGCTTCGGCTTCGGCTTCAAGCTCGGCTTCCTCTCGCTCCCGCTCAACCGCGTCACGCACCAGACGCCACCATAAGAAGATCGCGAATCCGGCGAACACAATCCACTCAATGCCGTAGAACACATTGAGCAAGTTCAACTGCTCCTGCTGCTCGGGAGCAGGGGTGCTGATCGAATCGAGCCCGGCCTGCGGGGTCTCATTGATGACATACCCGAAATAGGTCCCACCGGGCGCGACCTGGGCCCAGATGTTGATGAGCTGGGCGACGGCCACCTGGGTGACGGTCTGCGAGTTGGTGCCGGGACCGGGATCGTCTGGCGCATCGCTGGGCAGGAACCGTCCGGTAATCTCAGTCGGCGCGCGTCCGCTAGCGATTTCCTGGTCGAAGGCGGTGCGTGCGGTGTCGGCGGCGGCAGCGCTGGACGCCCATCCGACAACCACCGGCAGATCGGTGTGTTGATCGGTCACGAAGTGGCTGACCACCCACCAACCGGTGTCATTGGATCCGATGCGATGGATGCGCCCCCCAACGATCACGCTGTCGCCCGCCACGAACACACCAGTTGCGGTCATTCGCTGGCCGGTTGCCGACTGGGGAGTCGCCACGCCGGTCTTAACCTCATTGCTCAATTGCAGCACCGTCTCGGTCGGGCGTTCGTGCACGATCGCATCCTGCACTGATCGGCTGATCTGCCACTGGGCGAGCGCCGCAAAAATCGCCGCCACGAGCAGAGCAAGTGCGAGTGCGCCAATCCACTTGGGGCGCAACATCATTTGTCGCATATACAGACTCCGGCGGCGAACTCAGTGGCTCGGGTTGTAGGGCGCGACCACCACGTCAACGCGCTGGAACTCTTTGAGGTCGGAGTAGCCGGTCGTCGCCATCGAGCGACGCAGTGCGCCAACCAGATTGGCCGTGCCGTCAGCACTGGGTGCCGGTCCGAACAGGATCTGCTCGAGCGGGGCGACGCCGCCAACGTGCATTCGCTGGCCGCGCGGCAACTCCGGGTTGCGCGCCTCGGCGCCCCAGTGGTAGCCGAGGCCAGGTGCGTCGGTCGCGCGGGCGAGTGCCGAACCAAGCATGACCGCGTCGGCGCCGCAGGCAATGGCCTTGACGATGTCACCCGAACGACCAAGGCCACCATCGGCGATGACATGCACGTACCGGCCACCCGATTCGTCGAGATAGTCTCGCCTGGCACCGGCCACATCCGCGATCGCCGTTGCCATCGGGGCGTGAATGCCCAGCAGACTGCGTGTGCTCGATGCGGCACCGCCTCCAAAACCGACGAGCACACCAGCCGCGCCGGTGCGCATGAGGTGCAGGGCCGGGGTGTAGCCAGCGGCCCCACCGACGATGACCGGCACATCCAGCTCGTATATGAACTGTTTGAGGTTGAGTGGCTCATTGCGCTGCGAGACATGCTCGGCCGACACCGTGTTGCCACGAATCACAAAGAGGTCGACTCCGGCGGCCACGACGGTCTCGCTGAACTCCTGCGTGCGCTGCGGCGAGAGGGCACCGGCGACGACCACCCCTCCGGCTCGAATCTCGGCAAGGCGCTGCGTGATCAGCTCGGCCTTGATCGGCTCGGCATACAGCCGAGCGATGCGCGCGGTCGCCTCGCTCTCAGGGGCGGCCGCAATCTCGGCGAGCAGCGGCTCTGGATCTTCGTACCGGGTCCACAGCCCCTCAAGGTCGAGCACCCCCAAGCCACCAAGCCGACCCATCGCAATAGCGGTGTTCGGTGAGACCACCGAGTCCATTGGGGCGGCAAGGATCGGCACCGGAAATTGGAACGCGTCGATCGACCACGACACCGAAACATCCTCGGGATCACGGGTGCGTCGGTTGGGAACAATGGCGATGTCGTCAAAGGCAAACACCTGACGCGCGCGCTTTGCGCGGCCAATCTCAAATTCTTGGCTCACCTATTCAGCCTACCGGGCTGTGGCTCTGCACTGGCATGCTTGGAGTATGAACCTCACCGCCGAACCGCTGAACCTGCTGCGCACCCGGACCAGCTCAAAATGGGCCCGCTATGACACCGACGTCCTTCCGCTGCCAGTAGCCGAGATGGACTATCCGCTCGCGCCCGAGATCACCGCCGCCCTGCACGCGGCGATTGATCGCGGCGACACCGGCTACAACCCCGGCTCCACTTCGGTCGCGCGAGCCTTTGCAGGCTTTGCCGAGCGACACTGGGGGTGGTCGATTGACCAGGCCAACATCAAGGTCACCGGAGATGTCGCCATGGGAATCGTTGAACTGCTGCGCATGGTCACCAAGCCGGGCGACCCAGTGGTGATTTGCCCACCGATCTATCCGCCTTTCTTCATCCTGACCACCGAGGCTGGCTGCGCCACCGCTGAGGTGCCGCTGCTTGGCAGTATTGCCGATGGTTGGGCGCTCGACTTCGCAGGCATCGAGGCCGCCTTCGCTGCCGGCGCGCGCGCCATCCTGCTCTGCAGCCCGCACAACCCGGTCGGACGGGTGTGGACTCGCGCTGAACTGGCCGAGCTGGCCGAACTGGCCGAACGCTACGACGCCTGGATCATCGCCGACGAAATTCACGCCCCGATCACGTTTTCCGATGCCGAGTTTGTGCCAATTCTGAGTGTCTCGGATGCCGCGCGTGAGCACGCCTTCTCTGTGACAAGCGCCAGCAAGAGCTTCAATCTCGCCGGACTGAAATGTGCCCATATGGTCGCCGGCTCCGCGCGGGGCAAAGCGGTGCTGGATGCACTGCCGCTCGAAGTCGAATGGCGCGCTGGCCTGTTCGGAGCGATTGCCAACACGGTCGCGTTCACCGAGTGCGACGAATGGCTCGCCGCGGCCCTCGCCGCAATCGACACGAACCGGCGCGTGCTCGGAGAACTGCTCGCCTCCCAGCTGCCGCAAGCACACTACCGGCAGCCGCAGGCCAGCTACCTCGCATGGGTGAACCTCAGCGACTGCGGTTTCGAGGAGAACCCCGCAGCCCGCGCCTTGGCCGAAGCCAAGGTTGCCTTCGGGATCGGGCCGGACTTTGGCGCTGCAGGCGCCCACCACATCCGGGTGAACCTCGCCTGCTCCCCCGAAATGCTCACCGAGGCAATCACTCGCTTCGCCGCCCTGCCCCGCTAGGACTCGCGTCTGCGCACCCTCGGCACCAGCGTCTCCGCCCTACAGAACACCGCCCGGTTCCGGCTGGCCGGGGCTGTCCCAGCCAAGGTGCTCGCAGACATGCTCGACTTCAGCGTTGCCACCTTCGAGAACGACGCCCGCCTCGCAGGAGGCACGCGCGGCGACTACCCAGCGCTACGAGATGCCGGCAACCGACGGGGCGCCCCCGCAGGCTGAGCGATCGGCCTGCGCGCGTTGCGCGGTGCAGGCTTCTGCTCTAATAAGAGAATGGCCCCGAAGTCGTTTGAAACAACTCCCAAAGCTCGTCCGGGTGATCGGGTCGCAGTGATCTCTCCGGCATTTGCCGCGCCAGCGGTCTCGCTCACGCTGCACGAGCAGGCGATGCGGCGGCTGACCGAGGCCACGGGACTGATCCCGGTCGAATACCCGACCACGCGGCAGCTCGGTGCAAGCGCGGAGGCACGCGCCGCTGACGTCACCGAGGCGTTCGCGGACCCGAGCATCCGCGCCGTGCTAGCCACGATCGGCGGCGACGACCAGGTGACCGTCATCCCTCACATCGATGCCGCCGTGCTCGCGGCGAACCCGAAGCCGTTTCTCGGCTACAGCGATAACACGAACCTGCACAACCTGCTGTGGAACCTCGGCGTGCCAAGCTTCTACGGCGGTTCTACTCAGGTGCACCTCGGGCCCGGCCCGCACCTCGATGACATCCATGTGCGGTCGCTGCGGGCGGCCCTACTCGACGGCGGCACCCTTGAGCTCACCGAACCCGGCGAGTCTGAGGACTTCGGACAACCGTGGCACGATCCGCGATCCTTGACGGAGTTCGGCACCCGCGAGGCCACTGAACCGTGGACCTGGGCCGGGCCGGAGAAGGCCGTGTCGGGCCGCAGCTGGGGCGGTTGCATCGAGGTCATCGACCAGATCGCCATCGCCGGACGAATGCCCGAGAACGCCGACCTGGACGGCGCGATCCTCATGTTGGAAACCAGCGAGGAGACACCGTCCGCGGACGAGGTCAAGCGTTGGGTGCGCGCCCTGGGCGAGCGCGGGACCCTCAGCGCCGTCGCCGGTGTGCTCGTCGCCCGGCCGCCAGTCAGCGAGTTGCACTCTCCCGTGCCGCCTGCGCCAGAGCGCGCCCGCCTGCGCGAGGCACAACGGGACACGATCAT
>NMRC01021886.1_pt1 | contig 20263 bp, 22 predicted proteins | sample 1520911 | NCBI WGS metagenome assembly NMRC01 (sample SAMN07342169, study PRJNA393822) | plant metagenome | isolation source: fluid collected inside the plant's | place: USA: Vermont, Morristown, Molly Bog | reverse complement strand
CCACCTGGTCGCCGAGCAGTACCGGCAGGGTGTAGTAGCCGTAGATGCGCTTGGGGGCCGGGGTGTAGATCTCAATGCGGTAGTGGAAACCGAACAGTCGTTCAGCGCGCGGCCTGAACCACACCAGCGGGTCAAAGGGCGAGAGCACCGTTGCGGCTTCAATCCGGCGGGGGATGCGCGCCTCAGCGTGCATCCAGACCGGCAGCGGTCGACCGCTTCGGTCGACCCATCCCTCCACCCGCACTGGCCGCACGGCTCCGGCCGCTTCGAGTTCGGCCAGAAGCGGCTTGGTCGCTGCGGCTGTCAGTCGCCAGTAGTCGGCCAGGTCCGACAGGGTGAACACCCCGAGCACGCGGCTGGCACGTTCGAGCAGGATGCGCTTGGCTTCGGCCGGGTGTGGCGGTTCAGCGCGCGCGGCAGCTGGCAGTGCGTCTGGCAGCTCATAGATGCGTTCAAAGTTGCGCCGCCGCAGGCAGACCACCTCGCCGATACTCCACATCCGATCGAGTGCCGTTTTGACATCTGACCAGCCCCACCAAGTTCCGCTTGAGCGATTGCGGTCGTGGTCGATTTGTGCGCTGGTGAGCGGGCCGCGCTCGGCAAGTTCGCCTCGAAGCCAATCGGCCAGCGTGCGTTCCTTCGCCAGCCACTCACGAGGGCCGCGCCAGCCATCGCGTCGCCACTGCCAGAGCGGCCAGTCCTCACTCGGGATCAGCCCGGCCTGATGCGGCCAGTACTCGATGCTGTGCTGGCCGGCCAGTCCGTCGAGTGCGTCAGCGGGATAGGCGCCGAGCCGACTAAACAGCGGGAGGTAGTGGGCCCGCGCATAGACGTTGACCGAGTCGATTTGCAGTTGGCCAAGCTGTTGCAAGGTGCGTCGAACGTGCCGTTTGCCCGGCGTGACGGACGTCGGGCTGGCGCCGGAGCGCCCAAAGCCTGCCGCCCCAACGGCGATCCTCCGAGCCTGCGCGGCTGACAGCGATTCGGGGGTGCTCACGAGATGAAACTGTAGCAATGCCCACAGACACGGCAGCAGCAGTCGCCGCGAGCTGCGTCGCCCCGCCGAGACGCGCTCGCCACCGTTGCATTAGGGCCAACTCAGCTGCTGGACCGACAGCTCGCCGAGCATAGAATGGAACAATGACTGAGTCGAGTCGCCGACGCAAGTTCGGTCGCGCAAGCGAGTCGCGGGAGCCCAGCGTCACCGAGAGCGTTCCCCGTGGCGTTCGCGTTGCGGCGGCGTGGTCGTGGCGCACTCTGGTCATTGTCGCTGCCATCGCACTGTTCGTTTGGCTCATCGTTGCGCTTCGCATCATCGTGATTCCGGTCATGATCGCGCTCTTGCTTGCCGCTCTGCTCGTTCCGTTCTCGAGCTTCCTGCAACGGCATCGCTGGCCGAAGTGGCTGGCCGTCGTCGTCGCCTACTTCAGTCTGTTGATCGTGGTTGGCGGCTTATTGACGCTGGGTGCCTCGCAGATTGCCCGCGCATCCGCTGACCTGACCAGACAGACTCGTCATGCCTGGGAGAGTTGGTCGCAGCTGCTGGCAGATTCGCCTCTGCACATCTCGCCGAGCCAGATCGACCAATGGATCGCAGGTCTGTTCAAGTCGCTTGAGAGTGACAACGGTCAGTTGCTTCACGGGGCGCTCTCGCTTGGCAGCACGGTCGGGCATGTGTTCACCGGGCTGCTGTTGACCATGTTCACGACCCTGTTCTTCTTGATCGATGGACCAGGGATCTGGCGCTGGATCGTCAATCTGTTCCCGGCCAAGGCGATTGCGGCAATCGACGGTGCCGGTCGGGCTGGATGGACGACGCTCACCAGCTTTGTTCGGGTGCAGATTTTGGTGGCGTTCGTTGACGCGGTTGGCATCGGTCTTGGTGCCGCTCTGCTCGGGGTGCCGCTTGCGATTCCGATTGCCATCCTGGTGTTCCTCGGTTCGTTCATTCCTATCGTTGGTGCGATCGTCACCGGCGCGCTTGCCTCGTTCATTGCACTGGTCTACAACGGGCCTTGGATCGCTCTGGCACTGCTCGTCATTACCCTGCTGGTGCATCAGATTGAAGGGCACGTGCTCCAGCCGCTCATTATGGGCACGGCCGTGAGGGTGCATCCGCTCGCCGTTGTGTTGGTCGTGGCCACCGGCACCTTCCTGGCCGGAATCCCAGGCGCCCTCTTTGCCGTTCCGGTTGCCGCAACCCTCAACTCGATGATCAGCTTCGTCTCGCGCGGAGCGTGGCGCGCCGACCACCCTCCCGCTGGAGCCGACCCGCTGTGGTCTGTTGTGTCGGAACAGCCGTTTCGTTCGCGTGGAAAGCGGGATCAACCGTGACCGGCCCAAGCTATGACGAGCTCGTTGCCGCCCGAGAGACCGTCTCCCAGATCGCCAGGGTTACTCCGGTCCAATCGAGCCGGTATCTTGAGCGCATCCTTGGGGCTCCGGTCTGGCTGAAGTGTGAAAATCTGCAGCGCACGGGAGCCTACAAGTTGCGCGGCGCCTACAATCGGCTCTCGAAGCTGAATCCGTCTGAGCGCGAACGCGGCGTAGTGGCCGCCTCGGCCGGCAATCATGCGCAGGGCGTGGCGTATGCGGCGCGCGCATTGGGCATCCGGGCGACCATCTTCATGCCGGTTGGTGTGGCCTTGCCCAAGCTGGAGGCCACTCGCGCCTACGGCGCCGAAGTTCAACTTGAGGGCAACATCTTCGCCGAAACGCTCGTGGCCGCTCAGCGCTTTGCGGAGCAGAGCGGCGGGGTGTTTATTCCGCCCTACGATCACCCTGACATCATCGCCGGCCAAGCGTCGGTTGGCTTTGAGGTGCTTGAGCAGGTGCCGCAGCTCGATACCGTGCTGGTCCCCATCGGTGGGGGCGGGCTGATCTCGGGGGTGTCCGCTGCGCTCAAGCAAGAGGCCGCACGACTCGGTCGCACGGTTCGCGTGGTCGGGGTGCAGGCGGCGAATGCCGCACCGTTCCTCCCGTCGCTGGCGGCCGGGCACCCGATCAGCGTCGATCCGGCGGCCACCATCGCCGACGGTATCGCGGTCTATACCCCTGGCGCGCTGAACTTTGAGATGGTTCGCGAATACGTTGACGAGATCGTTACCGTGTCAGAAGACGATCTTGCTCGCGCCCTGCTGATCCTCTTGGAGCGCGCGAAGTTGGTGGTCGAACCGGCCGGGGCCGCATCCGTCGCCGCCATTTTGTCTGGTGCGTTGAAGGCCGCGGTGCCTGATCCGGGCAACACGGTCGCGATCCTCTCCGGCGGCAATATCGACCCGCTGCTGATGCAGCGAGTGATTGCGGTCGGCTTGGCGGCGAGCAAGCGGTACCTGAACCTGCGCGTCTTTCTCCCCGACCGGCCCGGTCAGCTTGCCGCCGTTGCCGCGACGCTCACCGCCGTCAACGCGAACGTGGTCGAGGTGCTGCACACCCGGCACGGCCAGGATATGCGCGTCAACGAGGTCGAGTTGCGCTTGGCTATTGAAACCCGTGGGCCCGAGCACAGCGAGCTGGCCATGCAGGCGCTTCGCGATGCCGGCTTCGAACCCAGACTGATCGATTCCTAGCCAGGAGCCGGTCGGCGTACCGGTGCTCGCTTAGTGGCCGTTCCAGGTTTCGACCTTGAGCACCTTCACGGTGATCTCGCGACCGTTTGGTGCCAGGTAACTGGTGCGTTTGCCAACCGTCAGGCCCAGGATCGCCGCCCCGAGCGGGCTCTGCTCGCTGAACACGTCGATCTCGGTGTGCCCGGCGATTTCACGGCTGCCGATCAAAAACTGTGACTCGCTGCCGGCGATCTCGGCGGTGATGAGCGTGCCGGGAACCACCGTTCCATCCGACTCGGGTGCGGCTCCCACCTGTGCGGTTTCGAGCAACTGGGTGAGTTGCCGGATGCGCGCCTCCATTTTGCCCTGAACCTCTTTTGCGGCGTGGTAGCCAGCGTTTTCTTTCAGGTCGCCCTCGGAGCGGGCTGCCTCGATCTTCTGCGCAATATCAATGCGTCCGGTCGTGGACAGTTCAGCCAGCTCGGCGGCGAGTCTGTCATACGCCTCTTGGGTCAGCCAGGTCGTGCTCGGTTCGGTCATCCTGCCAGTCTAGGAGTTGACGCCGGCTCTGCCCAATCTCGGTTCGGGAACATCGGGCGACGCACACGCGGTTGCTAGCGCCCCCAGCAGCTGTCCACATTGGCGGCGGTAGGTGGCATGGCGCTGCGCACATCGGTGCTGAACTGGCGGGTGTACTGGGTCCCAGCAGGCAAGTCGACCACCTTCCAGCCGACCACCTGGAACTGTTCGTTGAGCACCTGCACAGCACAGGAGATCGGCGTGCCAGCGGCAACCGAGACGTTCCACGTCACCGTCATCACGCGAGTGTCGGCGTTGTACGATCTGCCAACGTCATCCGTCTCAAGGGTTGCCCGGCCGGGAAAGAAGGTCACCGCGATCATCCAGGTGAATGCCGCGATCACGACGAGACTGATGCCGGCGATCCACCAACCACGTCGGCTGCGGGTGGTGCCGTATCGCTCATCGAGTGCTGTCATAGTGTGGCTTCATGCTCGGCTGCCGCGGAGGGCAGGATGTTCAGGGTGGTCATTGGCGCGACTGTCACGCTTTAGGCTAGTTCTAGCCTACGTTGCCGAAGGAGACCCATGAGCACCGTGCACCAGCTGGTGATCGCCGCCAGCCTGTGGCTCGCCGACGCGACACCGACACCGACCCCGACGCCGGTCAGCGAAGATACCGTCACTCCCGGCCCGATTGGGTTTCTGGCCACCGCCTTCGTCGCCCTGGTGACCATCGCCCTCATCTTTGATGCGGTTCGACGCATCCGCCGGATGAACTATCGCGAGCAGCTCGCCGCCACCTTGCAAGCGGAACTCGATCAGAAGAACGCGGCCGCAGGCCCAAGCGAGCGCGAGTAGGGGCCCCTGGCTCAGCGGCGGTAGACCGGCTCAAGCACGATGAGCAGCGTCGCGCTCCAGTGGCAGATATACGCCAGCACCGTGCAGGCGTGGAAGATCTCGTGGAAGCCGAACCGGCCTGGCCATGGGTTCGGGCGCTTGAGCGCATAGGCGAGCGCACCGATCGTGTAGAGCAGCCCGCCGAGCAGCACCAGGACCATCATTGCCGCGTTGGCCTGAAAGAGCGGCACCATGTAGGCCACTGCCGCCCAGCCGAGCGCGAGGTAGAGCGCAACGTACAGCCAGCGCGGCGCGCCAATCCAGAACACCCGAAAGCCGATGCCGAGCACGGCGCCACTCCATACCACGATCAGCAGGATGTCGCTCTGAGCTGGCGGTAAAGCCAGCAGTGCGAGGGGCGTGTAGGTGCCGGCAATGAGCAAGAAAATGTTGGCGTGGTCGATGCGCTTGAGCGACATCTTGACCTTGGGCGACCAGTTGAAACGGTGGTAGAGCGCCGAGTTGCCGAACAACAACATCGACGAGACCATAAACACCGCCGCGGCCCATTTGGCCGTCGTGCCATGAGCGACGCTGATCAGTATGATGCCGCCAGCGACGGTTATGGGGAAGGTCACCGCGTGCAGCCAGCCGCGCCAGGTGGGCTTTTGCTCGTCAACGGATGCTCGCGAGGCATCCAGCAGCGGCAGCTGAGGAAGCTGCGGATCGTTGGCGGCATCTTCGGCCACCAAGCGCGCGTACTCGTCGTTTACCCGTTGTTGATCTGCGGCAGGTTCGTCCTGATTCGGCGCGGTCACCCCCTCAGTTTAGGGGCCGCAAATTTCCGAATCTGTGAACCCCGAGGCGCAGTTGCGAGCAGCGTGGTCCTCACCAGTAACGTCAAGACCCACTGGGCTGCGTTGAGAGCTGTGGCGCTAGGCTCATACCCGTGGATGAGTCGGGATCGACCGAGCGATACGGACTGCTGTATCAGCTGTACGAGGCTCGGATTCGGCGCTCGCTGGCCTTGGAGGCACGGCCGCATCACGTGGCAATGATCATTGACGGCAATCGCCGTTGGGCGAAGCAGCTCGGTTTGGCCACGGCGAGCCAGGGGCATCAGGCTGGGGCAGATCGGATGCGCGCTTTCTGACCTGGTGTGACGACCTTGGCATCCAGATGGTGACGCTGTACCTGCTCTCGGTCGACAATCTCAGTGGTCGCGATCGGGCCGAAATCGAAGAACTCACCCAGATCATCGCCGAACTGGCTGTCGATGTCTCGAACTACCGCGACTGGCAGGTCCGCCATATCGGCAGTTCCGCCGGGTTATCCGATTCATTGACCGAAGCGCTGCGCACAGCGGAGCACCGAACGGCCGACCAGGCCGGGATGCGCATCAATCTTGCGGTTGGATACGGCGGCCGCAAAGAGATCACCGACGCGATGCGTTCGATTGTCGCCGCACATCATGCTGAGGGCCGAAGCTTCGAAGACCTCGCCGAGTCGATCAGCCCCGAGCTGATTGCCGAGCACCTCTACACCGGGGGCCTGCCCGATCCTGACCTGGTCATTCGCACCTCGGGTGAGCAGCGACTGAGTGACTTCATGCTCTGGCAGTCCGCACATAGTGAGTTCTACTTCGTTGAAGCGCTCGGCCCAGATCTGCGCAAGGTCGACTTCTTGCGCGCCCTGCGCGACTACGCGCGCCGGCAACGCCGCTTCGGCAAATGACCGCTCGAGCCGAAGCGGAAGCGGCGGCAACAGGTTACGCGAAGGTGTCGGGCGGTGTGTCGTTCCGGTGTTGTGGCGACCAGAGGCATAGCGTCGGAGTCACCAGGCACCCGCCTGCGGAGACGGCCGACTGGCTCGCTTCGAACCACTCGGTTAGCTCAACAGTGAGTCGAGCAGTGATGCTCTGAGTGGAGATATCGTGGCTGAAACCAGCACCCCCAAGTCCACTGGAACCCGAGCTGAGGCCGCATCCGCGGCGAGCTCGGCGGCCAAACAAGCCGAACGTTCCTACGTCTTGGACACCTCGGTTCTGCTCTCAGATCCAACCGCGTTCTTTCGATTTGCCGAGCACTCGGTGGTCATCCCGGTGGTGGTCATCAGCGAACTTGAGGCCAAACGCAATGATCCGGAGATCGGGTATTTTGCTCGGCAGGCGCTGCGGACGCTCGACGAGTTGCGTATCCAGCACGAGCGCCTCGACTTTCCGATTCCGGTCGGCACGGGCGGCTCGCTGCGGGTTGAGCTCAACCACAGCAGTCAGGAGGCTCTGCCGAGCGGGCTACGTCTCAACGACAACGACTCGCGCATCCTGGCCTGCGCACTGAATCTCTCCAACGACGGTTTGAACGTCACCGTGGTGTCCAAAGACCTGCCGTTGCGGGTCAAGGCGGCCTCGGTCGGCCTGGATGCGCAGGAGTACCGGGCCGAATTGGCGCCCGAATCCGGTTGGACCGGCATGGCGGAGGTGTCGCTCTCCTCGGAGGAGATCGCCAAGCTCTATGAAACGGAGACCATCACGAGCGGCAAGATCGCCGATCTGCCCGTCAACACGGGCCTCGTGCTGCATTCCGGTCGTCACTCGGCGCTCGGTCGGGTGACCGGCCGGCAGAGCATGCGACTGGTGCGTGGTGACCGTGAGGTCTTTGGTCTGCACGGCCGCAGCGCCGAGCAGCGCCTGGCGATCGATCTGTTGCTCGATCAGGAGGTCGGCATCGTCTCCCTCGGCGGCCGGGCCGGAACCGGCAAGTCGGCGCTTGCGCTGTGCGCTGGGCTCGAAGCCGTGCTGGAACGTCAGCAGCACAAGAAGATCATGGTGTTCCGTCCGCTCTACGCGGTCGGCGGTCAGGAACTCGGGTACCTGCCCGGCGATCAGGGCGAGAAGATGAACCCGTGGGGTCAGGCAGTGTTCGACACGCTCGGTTCACTCGTCAGCGACAACGTGATGGAGGAGATTGTTGAGCGCGGCATCCTTGAGGTTCTGCCGCTCACGCACATTCGTGGTCGTTCGCTCCACGATGCCTTCGTAATCGTCGATGAGGCGCAGTCCCTCGAACGCAATGTGCTTTTGACGGTACTCAGCCGGATCGGCCAGAACTCGCGCGTGGTCCTCACCCACGATGTCGCCCAGCGCGACAATTTGCGGGTCGGCCGCCATGACGGTGTGGCCTCGGTCATCGAGTCGCTGAAGGGCCACCCGCTGTTCGCTCACGTCACCCTCACTCGTTCCGAGCGCTCCGCGATCTCAGCCCTCGTCTCCGAAGTTCTCGACGGCGCCGAACTCGCCTAGCCACGCAGCCCAAACGGTGTGAGCCCTGCGATCTGAGTGATCGCAGGGCTCACACGCTGAACGTGAGCTTCGCTACTTGACCGGCGGGTGGGTCATCGAGAGCAGGTCGAGGGCCGCGTCGAGTTGCGGCTCGGTGAGTTCTCCGCGCTCGACGTAGCCGAGGGCGATCACGGCGTCGCGCACCGTGACTCCGTTGGCGACCGAGTACTTGGCGATCTTGGCGGCGGCTTCGTAGCCGATGATCTTGTTCAGCGGGGTGACAATCGACGGAGACATACCGGCAAGTGCGGCGTCGCGGCCAATATTCGCTTCCAGGCCTGCGACAGTCTTATCGGCCAGCAGGCGGGTGGATGCGCTGAGCAGTCGAATCGACTCCAGCAGTGCGGTGCCCATCACCGGAATCTGCACGTTGAGTTCGAAGGCGCCCGAGGCACCGCTCCACGCGATGGTCGCGTCGTTGCCGACGACCTTGGCGCACACCATCAGCACCGCCTCCGGGATGACCGGGTTGACCTTGCCGGGCATGATCGAGGAGCCGGGCTGCAAGTCAGGAATGTGAATCTCACCGAGACCGGTGTTCGGCCCAGAGCCCATCCAGCGGATATCGTTACAGATCTTGGTCAGGCCCACCGCGATGGTGCGCAGTGCCCCGGATGCTTCGACCAGGCCGTCGCGGTTGGCCTGCGCCTCGAAGTGGTCTTTCGCCTCGGTGATCGGCAGTTCTGTTTCGGCCACGAGCAGTTCGATCACGCGCTGCGGGAATCCGGCGGGGGTGTTGATCCCGGTGCCAACCGCGGTGCCACCGAGCGGCACCTCGGCAACGCGCGGAAGCGCCGATTCGATCCTGGCGATACCGAGACGAATCTGTCGCGCGTAGCCACCGAACTCCTGGCCGAGGGTGACCGGGGTGGCATCCATGAGGTGGGTGCGGCCCGACTTCACCACATTGGCCCATTCGCTCGCCTTGTGCTCCAAGGCCATCGCGAGGTGGTCAAGCGCCGGGACGAGCTCGTCGATGAGTGCTGCGGTAACGGCAATGTGCACCGAAGTGGGGAAGACGTCGTTTGAGGATTGCGAGGCGTTGACGTGGTCGTTGGGATGCACCGGCTGGCCAAGCGCTGCGGAGGCGAGCGAGGCGAGCACCTCGTTCATGTTCATGTTCGATGATGTGCCCGAACCGGTCTGGTAAATGTCAATCGGGAACTGGTCGAGGTGCTTTCCGGCGAGAATCTCTTCTGCGGCCGCGGCGATGGCCTGCGCGATCGGCGCATCCAACACCCCCAGCTCTTGGTTGGCCAGCGCGGCCGACTTCTTGATCCGGGCGAGCGCTTGAATCTGTGCATCCTCGAGGGTTGATCCTGAAATCGGGAAGTTCTCGACCGCGCGCTGCGTCTGTGCGCCGTAGAGGGCGGATGCGGGAACCCGCACCTCGCCCATCGTGTCGTGTTCGATGCGGTATTCGGGTTCGTTTGGCACGGTGTTCCTTGTTCGTTCTGGGTGGGATGAGGAAGTGGATGTGTCGGTGGTGAAGCCGGTCGGAACTAGATCTGACCGACGACTAAGTCAGGGGCGACTTTGCCTTCGCCGAGCCGGTAGTTCGCCCCAACAATCGCCAGCGTACCTGCCGCGATGGCGTCGCTGATGAGTTCGGAGCGTTGCAGCAACTCGCTGATCGTGTCGTGCAGATGCTCGCGGCCTACGGCAAGATCATCCAGGGTCGCTGCGGCGGTCTTGGCCGCTTCGGCACCCCCGGCGACGCGATGCACGGCAGGAATGATCCGGTCGATCACCAACTGGATGTTCGGCGGCAATGGGTCAGCATCCGGCGCCTGCGAGGCAATCGCGGCGAGCACGGCACCGCACTTGTCGTGGCCGAGCACCACAATCATGTGGACCCCGAGCACCCCGACGGCGTATTCGAGCGAGCCCACTACCGAGTCGCTGATGACCTGACCGGCGTTGCGCACTACGAAGGCGTCTCCTAAGCCGACATCGAAGATGATCTCGGCTGCCAGTCGAGAATCGCTGCACCCGAAGATCGCCACCATTGGGTGCTGGGCACCACTGGTCTCTGAGCGGCGCTCGGCATCCTGACGTGGATGCAGCGGCGTGCCATCGATGAAGCGCTGGTTACCGGCCTCGAGTTGGGCCCAGACTTCTGCTGGCATCGCTAGCTCCCTTTCGTCAACGATTCGGCGACGGCGGTCGCCGCTGCCGTGAATTGGCTGTCGTCGGCGGTCCCGACCAGGAGCAGTGTCTGGGCGGTCCCGTCGGCGCCAGTTACCTGGGTGACCATGGCGTACCGCACATTGCCAACGTCGCCGGTGGCGGTGCGATTGTTGTAGATGGTCCAGTGCAGGCCGGCCAAATCGAGGCTGCCGCTCGCCAGGGTTTTGGCGGTCTGATCGGCCACCCAGCCGTCGTTGGCGTTCACCGCCTGGGTGAAGCCGATGTATTGCTTGTCAGGCGTGACGGTGCCGATATACCAGCTGACCACGCCGTCGACCGAGGTGCGGAGCTCCGCCGCATTCGTTCGACCGGGGATGGCCGGGACGAGTGCCGTGGTGCCAAGCACGCTGCTCGCGTTCGCTGCCGCCGCCGCGGCGTCGACCGTCGGCTGGATCGGGGTGGTGCTGCGAGGCACCGCAAGGAAGATCACGGCCACTGCGACAACGCATGCCACGAGCGCGTAGATGAGGTTCGAGAGGGTTTTGCGTTCGCGGTAGAGTCGCGAATCGCGCGCTTTGCGCTCTGCGGTCTCCTCAGGAGTTTCCGGTCGCCCGAGCTCTGCGACGACCCGCCCCGTGCTCATCGCTCCGCCACCATTATTCGCCGGCTCCGTTGCCGTTGCTCGCGCCACTGCGCGCCGCATCCAGCCGGGCCTTGGCGCCAAGCAGCCACTCTTCGCAGCGTGCCGCTAGGGCCTCACCGCGTTCCCAGAGTGCGAGGGACTCTTCGAGGCTTTGATTCCCGGCTTCAAGCGAGCCGACGACCTGAATCAACTCGTCACGCGCCTGCTCATAACTGAGCTCCGCAACCGGGGTCTGGGCCATGCCTCCAGTCTACCCAGCGAGTCGGACACTCAGGATTCCGCTCTGATAGTGCTACTATCAGTGCATGTTGATTGCCGAGATCTCGCAATTGACGGGAACACCGCCCGCCACGATCAAGTACTACGTGCGCGAGGGGTTACTTCCGCAGGGCACGAGGCTAGCCGGCAACCGCACTGAGTACGGCGAGGAACACGTTCGACGGCTGCGACTCATTCGCGCCCTGCTTGAGGTCGGGCAGCTCTCAATCAGCACGGCGGCCGAGGTCATCGCGGTGCTCGACCAAGCGGATGCTCCGATCGGCCACGCTTTCTCGATCGCGCAAGACGCCCTCGCGCGCTCCAGCGTGAGCGGCGTTGCACTGCCGAGCGAGGCGGCCCTCGCTCGGATCGACGCGCTCGCCTCGCGGGCGGGCTGGCGGAACTGTGGCGACAATGTCGGACGTGGTGTTGCCGCACGTGTGCTTGACGCATACACGGGTGCAGAGTTCGCGTTGAGCGATGACTACCTCGACCACTACGCCAGCGCCGCCACCTTGGCTGCTGAGGCGGATCTCAGCGCCGTGGCGGAGCAGGACGGCCGATCCCGAATGATCGAGCTCATGGTCATCGGCACGGTACTGAGCGATACCCTCGCGATCGGCCTGCGCCGCATGGCGCAAGCCGAGATGACGAGCGCACGAGGATTGATATGAGAGCACAGTTGCGAACCGCCTTCTCCTGGCACCGGCCCCTGATGACCACGGCGGCCATCATGGTCGTGTCCATCGTGGTCTGCCTCATCGGTCTCACCTTCGACCATCGGATCGTGACCGGTGTCGACACCTGGCTCAAACCGCTCAAGTTCTCGATCTCAATCTTTCTCTACTGCGTCACCTGGGCGTGGTTGATCAGCCAGTTACCGCGTTGGCGCAGGAGCGCGCACCGGCTCGGAACCGTCATGGCGGTCGCGCTCATCATTGAGCAGCTGTGTATCGTCGGTGCGGCTGCGGCCGGCACCACGAGCCACTTCAATGTGTCGACCCCGCTCGCCACGACCATCTGGGGCATCATGGCGATCTCGATCACCACGCTCTACGTGTGCGCGTTCGTGACGACCGGCGCGGTCTTTTTCGTGCGGCTGTCAACCCCATCGATCACCTACGCACTGCGGGCAGGTGCCGTGCTCGCCCTGATTGGAATGGGCCTGGCCTATCTCATGACCATTCCGCAGCCTGGGCAGATCACCAACTTCCGCGGCATCATCGGCGCACACACCGTTGGGCTGGCCGATGGTGGGCCTGGCTTGCCCCTATTGGGCTGGAGCACCGTGGGCGGCGACCTGCGCATCCCGCATTTCGTGGGGATGCACGCGCTGCAAGTCATGCCAATCTGCGCGCTGCTGTTCGCCTGGCTCGGTCGGCACTGGCGGGTGCTCGCCGCTGATGTCGTGCGCCTCCGACTCATGATTGTGGTCAGCGTCTCCTACGCGGCCACCCTCGCTGTGCTGACCTTCCAGGCGCTTGCCGGGCAGTCGATCGTCGCGCCAAGCGGCGTGTTCCTGGTCGCGGGCTGGGCGATCTTGATCGGCACCGTTGTTGCCAGCATCACCATCCTGGCGATCGGTCCCCGACCGCCAGCCGCACTGACCACCCCGCACAGGAGGTTCGCATGAACCGTTGGAATCGTCGTTCACTGATCTATCTGGCGCTCGCCATTGTTGGACTGATCGGCACCTGGACGTACAACATTATTGCGGTGCTGCAAGGTCGCAATTACCTTGGCGATTGGTTCGACAGCGGCGCGGCCGTGTCGTCGTTGACCGTTGACGTGTTGCTCAGCGCCATCGCCGTCATCGTGTTCATGGTCGCCGAGTCGCGTCGAATCGGGATGCGCCGGGTGTGGGTGTTCATCGTGCTCATCCCGCTGGTAGCGCTGGCCTTCTCGCTGCCATTGTTTCTCGCCGTTCGCGAGCGACACCTGGCCGCGCAGGCCGCGGTCGCGCCCGAATCATAGCCCGGAGTTCAGCCCTCGGCGAGCGCCTGCCGCACGAGTGCGGTGATGCGGTCGCGCTCAGCCTCACCGAGCGAGAGGAGCGCGAATGAGGTCGGCCACATCGCGCCATCATCGAGGTTCGCGCGGTGTTGAAAGCCAAGGGTCGCATACCGTGCATTGAACTTCCCCGCGCTCTGAAAGAAACACACGACGGTTCCATCGATGGCATATGCGGGCATGCCGTACCAGGTCTTCGGCTCCAGCTGCGGAGCAGCGGCCATGATGGTCTCGTGCACGCCGCTGGCGAGGGAGCGGTCGGGTTCGTCCATCTTGGCGATGCTCTCCAAGAGGTCTTGCAGCTCAGCCGCGGCCTTCTCGGCACCCTTGGCCCGCTTCGCCGCCAATCGTCGCTCAGCGGCGGCGGCTTTCATCGCGTCGCGCTCCTCGGCACTAAACACTTCAGCCATTGTTCTTGCCTTTCTTCGGGGGTGAGGGCCTCATCGTTGCCACGCCGTGTGAGGTCGCAGTGATCGTTCCAGCGGCGAGCGTGACTGCCAGCTCGGTGCCGTCGGGCGCCGCATCGGCACTACGCACCACACGCCCCTCGGCCGTGAGCACGATGGCATAGCCGCGATCGAGCGTGGATTGCGGTGACAGCCCGCGCAGATGGGCGCGCAATTCGGCCACTCTGGCGCTCGAACGCTCAACCACTGCGCTGATGAGGTCTTCTGAGCGGGCGACCCAGCGGGTGAGTTCGTCAGATCGCGCATCCACAATGGTCTGCGGCATGGCCAACACCGGTCGAGAGCGAAGCTGCTGCAAGCGCTCTACCTCATGGCTGAGGAGCGTGCTGATCCTGCTGCGTAGCTGCTGCACCGCCCCGGCCATTCGGTTGAGTTCATCGGCGACATCTGGCACCACCCGCTTCGCAGCGTCGGTGGGAGTTGAAGCCCGCAGATCGGCAACCTCATCGAGCAACGGTCGGTCGGCCTCGTGACCAATCGCCGAGACCACCGGAGTGGTCGCCGCAGCGACCGCCCGAAGGAGACGCTCATCGCTGAAGCCCAGGAGGTTCTGAAAATCACCGCCGCCGCGCGCGATGATGATGACGTCAACGCTCGGGTCGGACTCCAGCTTGGCAAGTGCGGCCAGCACCTCCGGCACACAACGATCGCCCTGCACGGCGGCGTAGGCCAGCTCGAACTGCACGTTCGGCCAGCGCAGCCGTGCGTTGCGCAGCACATCCTGTTCGGCATCAGAATCTTTGCCGGTGATGAGCCCGATCTTGCCGGGCAGAAACGGCAACGGCCGTTTACGATCCGCGGCAAACAGCCCCTCGCTGGCCAGTTGCGTGCGCAGTCGCTCAAGAGCTTCGAGCAGATCACCCACACCGACGTGGCGCAGATCCAGCACGTTCATTGACAGTGAGCCGCCCTTGACCCACCAATTGGGTTTGACCAGCGCGACGACACGATCACCCTGCGCAAAGGTCTCGGTGAATTTGCCGAGGGTTGACGACCAGACGTTGAAACTGAGCGTTGCGTCTTCGTGCAGGTCTTTCAACTTGCCGTACACATTGCCAGCGGAGCGGCCCCACTGGGTGACTTCCCCCTCAACCCATACGGTCCCGAGCCGTTCGATGTAGCCGCGCAACTTGCCCGATAGCACCGCGACCGGCCACGGAGTCTCACGGCTTGACGGCGTCTGGGCGTCGGCTATTGACTCACTCACAGTCACCACACTGGCCCTTCGCCTAGACTTCTGCCGTGACTTCTCCCATTGCGTTGGGCATGCCCCGAGTGCCGGGGCGTCGCGACCGACTCCAGAATATCCCCGTCCTCGGACAGAAGCGGGTGTTGTTGGCGAGCCCGCGTGGATACTGCGCTGGTGTTGACCGCGCCGTCGTCACGGTTGAGAAGGCACTCAAGATGTATGGCGAGCCCGTCTATGTGCGCAAACAGATCGTGCACAACGTGCACGTCGTGAGCGAGCTTGAGGCGAAGGGCGCGGTATTCGTCGAAGAAGTTGATGAGGTCCCGGAGGGTGCCCACGTCGTGTTCAGTGCGCACGGCGTTTCGCCAGCGGTGGTGCAGGATGCGGCCGACCGCGGCTTGCAGGCGATTGATGCCACCTGCCCGCTGGTGACCAAAGTGCACCGCGAGGCCGTGCGCTTCGCCCGCGATGACTACGAGATCTTGCTGGTCGGCCATCGCGATCACGAAGAAGTTGAGGGCACCGCCGGGCACGCGCCGGGCCGGGTCACCATCGTGAACAGTCCGGATGAGGTCGATTCCATCGTGGTCGAAAACCCCGATCATCTGGTGTGGCTCTCGCAGACCACGCTGTCGGTCGACGAAACGATGGAGACGGTGCGTCGGTTGCGCGAACGCTTCCCCAATCTGCAAGACCCGCCGAGCGACGACATTTGCTATGCGACCCAGAACCGCCAGGTGGCGATCAAAAAGGTCGCTCAGGATGCTGACGTGGTGATCGTGGTGGGTTCGGCCAATAGCTCCAATAGTGTCCGATTGGTCGAAGTGGCCCTCGAATACGGCGCCAAGCGCGCATACCGGGTCGACTATGCCGACGAGATTCAGCAGGACTGGCTCGATGGGGCCGCGGTCATCGGCGTCACGAGCGGCGCCTCGGTGCCCGAGGAACTCGTGCAGGAGGTGCTGGCCGATCTGGCCGACGCCGGCTACCTCGATATTGAAGAGGTGCGTACCGCTGAGGAAGACCTGATGTTCTCACTGCCCAAAGAATTACGCAAAGACATGGGTGCAGATGCCCGCGCCCTCGGTGGCCGCGGTGTCGCTGTGAGTGAGCGAAGTGGGATGGGAAGCCGATGAGTGATGTTGCCTCCGCCGACAATCGGCCTCGGCCGCAGTTCGGCGAATACGCGAGCCGTGAGGAGCAGCTGGCGCACATTAAACAGCCCAGCCCGGAGCAGATAGACCCAAGCCCGCCCGCTGCCAAGCAGGCGACTCCCGCGAGTTCGCCGGACGCTCGGATGCTTCGTGGTGCGGCCGCACCGGTCGACCCAGCGGTCGTTGCCGCGAGTAGGAATATGTTCAACCGGGTGGCAACGATCGCGTTTTTGGCCTACGGCCTCGTTGAGATCATCGTCACACTGCCGAACTTCTTCGACTTCGGCGTCCTGATCAACCAGCAGCTGGAAACGCTCGGTCAGGGATTCGGCGTCACCTTCGCCACCTACCTGGCCACGCCAATCACCGTGTGGGCTGGCCGCGGGCTGGCGGCGCTGTGGATTCTCATCTGGATCGGTGCGGCACTGTGGTCGTGGTCACGGATCCGCCGCAACAAGCTGGCCATCTGGGTGCCATTCCTCGCTGGGGTTGTTGCCAATTTGCTCGTCGGGGTGGTGGTCGCGGTGCAGATCTTCTCGGATCCGACCCTCGTGCAGCAACTCATGGATGCCGTGCGCGGCTGATCAAGCCGCCGCAGCATCCGGCTCGCTCGCGCTGTCCGAGTGTCAGTCGAAGGGACGAGTGATCGGTTCCGAGAATGGTACTTCGGTCGGACGCGCCCGATTTTTCGAGCCAATAGGCTCGAACCATGATTACTGCAGAGCATTTATCTAAGCGCTTCGGGTCTCAGTACGCGGTCAACGACTTGAGTTTCACGATCCAGCCGGGTCGCGTCACCGGGTTCGTTGGCCCGAACGGTGCCGGAAAGTCAACCACCATGCGCATGCTGGTCGGTCTCGACCGACCCACCTCCGGCCGCGCCACCATCGACGGCAAGCGGTACACCGATCTGCCCTCCCCACTCACTGAGGTTGGCATCCTGCTCGACGCGAAGGCGGTCCACACCGGGCGCACCGCCCGAAACCACCTCGCGGTGCTCGCGGCCACACACGGGATTGCACGTTCGCGGGTCAATGAGGTGCTTGAACTGACCGGCATCGAGTCTGTTGCCAAGAAACGGGCCGGCAAGTTCTCGCTCGGCATGGGCCAGCGGCTGGGCATTGCCTCCGCACTGCTCGGCGACCCGCACACGCTCATCCTTGACGAACCGGTCAACGGCCTCGACCCGGATGGAGTGCTCTGGGTGCGCAAGCTGGTGCGCCACTGGGCGGACGAGGGTCGAACGGTGTTGCTGTCGAGCCACTTGATGAGCGAGATGCAATTAGCCGCCGATCATGTGATCGTCATGGCCAAGGGCCGGATGCTCGCTGACGCCCCGGTCGAAGACTTGGTGACCCAGTACGGGTCGCTTGAAGAGGCCTACCTTGCGCTCACCCGCGGCGAGGCAGAATACGTAGCAAAGGACAGCAAATGAGTACCGACGTTCACACCGCGCCAGCCGCGATGAGCCAGCAATATCGTCAAACCGTTGGCCGGGCACTCTCGAGTGAGTGGATCAAACTGCGCACGGTGCGCTCGACCTGGTGGTCGACCGCGCTCGTCGTGGCCGTAACGCTTGGCTTTGCGTTCCTCATCGCCCAGGCGATCATCCAGCTTCATCACCTGGACGTTGAGCAGGGATTGGCCGCAGGCGAGAACAGCATCCAGCCGATCAATGCGATTGTGGGACCGATTCAGTTCACCATGTTGCTTGCCGGGATTCTCGGGGTCATCTCCGTCACCGGTGAGTATTCCACCGGCATGATCCGATCAACGCTCACTGCGGTTCCGATTCGCGGACGGGTGTTGGCAAGCAAAGCCGCCGTGGTGGCCGCATTCATGTTCGTGCTCAGCCTCGTCGTGTTCGGACTGTCATTGCTGGCGATCTCGCCGATGCTGGCCGCGGAACATCTGTCAATTCCGTTTGACGACCCGAAGGTCTCAACACTGCCGATTCTCTATGGTGCGGTGGCGCTTGCCCTGTACGCGCTCATCGGTGCTGGTATTGGTTTCATGGTGCGCAACGGCGCTGGGGCGATTGCCATCACCGTTGGATTGCTCTTCGTACTGTCGATCGCTGTCGCTATTCTCGCCGGGTATACCTCGACAAGCAGTGGCTGGGAGTGGCTGACGACCGCGCAACGGTACCTTCCATCGAACTTGGCGGCCTACGCTGTGACACCTGGCGAGCTTCCGCCTGAGTTCCCGAACGCGTTCGTGCCGCTGCTGTGGCTGGGCGTCTGGGCGGCGGCAGCCTTGGCCGGAGGGTATGGGGTGCTGCGCCGCCGTGACGCGTAATCTGAGCGCATGACCAAATCCGACCCCGTCAGCCGCGATCAGACCGTGGCTGACGGGGTGCGGTTTCCGCATCCTCCCGGAGTGTTTCGACGATTCGGACTTCGGCATCCTCGGCTGACGGATGTCCTGCTCTGCCTGTCCAGCCTGTTCTGGTCGATCGCCTTCGCCGACACCGCGATTGGAGTGTTCCCAGCCCTCTCCGGACAGCCGCTCACCTTAGCGTTCACCTTTGGCGTGGTGCTGCTGGCGAACGCCGCGCTCATGTGGCGGCGGCGTGCTCCGGTGCTTGTGGCGAGCTCACTCCTCGCGCTCAGCATCTTGCTTCCGAACTGGATGCCGCTGCTGATTCCAGTTCTGATGGTCGCCTGTTACTCGGTGGGCGTCTACCGTTCCTCACGGGCAAGTTGGCTGGTATTTGGCAGTTCGAGCATTGCCGCGATTCCGATCGCGATCTCCCAGGGCCTGTTCTGGTCGGTCGATGGCGCAGCACTGAGTCAACGTGTGAGCGGGATGGTGGTCGCCACTCTGATCGCCACTCTGATCGGGGTGAACATCGGCAATCGTCGGCGCTACGTGGAGGCGTTGATCGAGCTGTCTCGGCAATTGGCTGTTGAACGCGATCAGCAGGCACATCTGGCGGCCGCCGAGGAGCGGGCCCGCATCGCCCGCGAACTCCACGATGTGGTCTCGCACTCGCTCACCGTGATGGTTGCGCTCGCTGAAGGAGCAACAGCGACCACCGATCAGGACCGTGCGCGTCTGGTCACCGAGACCATCGCAAACACCGGGCGGGATGCGCTGAGCGAGATGCGAGCGATGCTGGGCGTGCTGCGGGCGAGCGACTCGGACGCGCCCCTGCACCCGGTGGATGCACGCGAGGCGCTGACCGAGGTGATTCAGTCGGCGCGTTCGACTGGATCCACGGTCAATGCGCGCCTCGAAGTCGACTTGGCGACCCTGCCAAGCGGCACTCAGCGCGCGATTGTTCGCATTGTGCAAGAGGGGCTGACGAATGCGGTGCGCCATTCTCAGCCGACGCTCATCGAAGTTCTGATCGGAGAGGACGCGGGCTCAGTTGTCGTGAGTGTGCTCAATGACGGGGTGCAGCGTTCTACGGGCCTGGCCGGGTACGGGCTGCAAGGAGTTCGCGAGCGTGTCGCACAACTGGGCGGTACCTTGGAGGCCGGCCGGCGGGGTGGGCCGCATGGCAACGGATGGTTGCTGAGGGCGAAGCTGCCGATCGTGTTCGGCATGAAGGGAGTCTGAGATGAGTGCACCGATTCGCGTGGTCATTGTGGACGATCAAGACTTGGTTCGCACCGGTTTTGGGCTGGTGCTCGAGGCCGAGCCGGGCATAGAGGTGGTGGGCGAGGCCTCGACCGGTGTCGAGGCGGTGACGTTGGTTGCGGCCGTACACCCGGATGTTGTGCTGATGGATGTTCGGATGCCCGAGCTCGACGGCATCGAGGCGACCCGGCGCATCCTGGCGCGCCCGAGGAATGGTGTGCGCGAAGCCGGGGGCGTGCCCGCCAAGATGCCGAGTGTCATTGTGTTGACCACCTTCGATCTCGATGAGTACGTGCTTGCCGCCCTCGCCGCCGGAGCCAGCGGCTTCCTCCTCAAAGACGCGAGTCGACACGAACTGGTCAGCGCGATCCGGCGCGTGCACGATGGCGATGTGGTGCTTGCTCCGGCCGTCACCCGCCGCGTGGTGGCGCAATTGCTTGACCAGCCCGCGCGCGCGATCGATGCCGCTGACGCAGCCGCGCTCGATGAGCTCACCGATCGCGAGCGCGAGGTCTTTGGAATGATGGCAACTGGCGCGTCCAACGCGGAGATCGCCGCAGCCCTGTTCGTGAGCGAGTCAA